>Ga0208124_100294_pt1 | contig 19851 bp, 23 predicted proteins | sample LakWasM104_HOW12_2_FD_183922 | JGI IMG/M metagenome (GOLD analysis project Ga0208124, IMG submission 183922) | Freshwater sediment methanotrophic microbial communities from Lake Washington under simulated oxygen tension - Sediment Metagenome... | ecosystem: Environmental > Aquatic > Freshwater >...
GATTTACTCAAGAAATCCTTTAGAATTAGCAAATAAATATTGGGATGTTAGCTCAGTTGGTAGAGCAGTGGACTCTTAATCCATGGGTCCAGGGTTCGAATCCCTGACGTCCCACCAATAATATCAAGGCCTTACAGATTTATATTTGTAAGGCCTTTTTTGTTTCTGGCGCCATGTAACCAATATGTAACCGCATTTACTAAATGTCTCGGCGCAAACCTCCAACATTTAGCCAGCGCAAAATAGCCGCAATGATTGCCCAAATTTTAGGCACAAAAAAGCCAGTATTCCCAGCTCAGATTATTTTCCTCGTATTCCTCAATGCTTTCATGAGAACATGAAGCGCAACCTGAAAACCGATTAGCGCAAGAATTTCACATTTTATCGGTTTGCCTTTATATCTTGATTCTGTTTCTCTATTGCCTGACCATGACACTTAAATTTTAAGCCAAGAAATTATCAGCATGACAAACATCGATCAACAAATCGCATCTTTCGCAGCCGTGCTAAATTCGCTAAAACAAGTGACTGACATTTACGTGTTCGATGAGCGCCTAGATGATATTGCAGGGCGAATTGAAGAGGCTGGACTGATGGAGGAAATGGACGGCCAATTGAATGAAGTGGCTGATATTCTGACAGAATTGCTGGCCGAAGCTGAGAAGAACTTTAATCCGATAACAAATAAAGTCACGGTATTCACTGAGCAAGCATTAATACCCATTATCGAAGAAGGCTCAAGCGACAGCGACGAAGAACAATGGGCAGCCGGATTTCTTGCCAGTGCCGCCGGTCTGTTAAAAAGAAATCCAGTGATGTATCGCTCGTTCGGGCCGTTCTGGTGGCCTCTGAAAAAGTACCTTCAAGATGGTGGGCTGAATGGCGGCGAACCTGTTGAGGACGAGTTATTCGATCAAGTTACAATGGGCAGTAAGTCGCTGGATATTGCCGCTGCCTATGCTTACCACGACTGGACAATCTCCAACATGGGCACAACAAACACCGTTCATATCGTTCAATCTACCGATGGTGAGGATGTGGAGTACCAAGTAATAGATGATGAATTTGAAACGTTAATATTTTTTAAAAAATAGCGCTAAACAAATTAAATTAGCGAGCAACTTATATCTAAATGGAAAAAGAGCTTTTCTTTAGCGTTATCTCAATTAAAGAAGAAAGGCTTGCTGAAGTACTCAACGAACCTCATATAAGTGTGGTGTTGGTCGGCAATATTGGCACTGACATACAGCCTAAGAAAAACCATAATTACTATTTATGGGCTATCTGGGACATCTTTCCAAGTGATGACATTTACAGGCCACCAATATTATCGGGCGTTGGCGGTCGCGCTGATGTGATTGAAATAGCCCAGCAAAACGGGTTTAATTTAGATATAAGCTTTAATTCCAGAGAGCCGTGCAATGCAAAACTAAAAAAAATAGCCGGTTATGATTTTCGAATTATCTCATTCCAAAAACGCCAATCTGGACGTTACTTCTTTTGCGTGTGGAGCAATCACTTTCGCTATCTTTGTGGAAGCGAACCTATTTTCCAGCAAGACAATGTTACCGATGACGAATTAAAAACACTCAAGATAACCTGGGGCGATGGAGAGTGGGCAGGAACTTTGTTTGGCAGATTTATCAAAAACCATGTCCGCAGGCGGGAAGCGCAGCGAAAGTTATCCAGGCCCCCAAAAGGCAGCATCGATGCTGTTTTTGTTGATTTCTTATACAGCCCGCAAAACACTTGGTATATCCCGCGTAAACGATGGATCTGGCAACGCCATAGAATTGTAAAGAAGACCAAGGGTTTTATTTTTGTCGAGGAATTCCCCTATCAGGGAGGCAGTTACCTAAAAACTGGATGACAGGCATTTATTGCCTATACCATCATGATAAACCGAAAAGAGCTTGAAGAAACTCACCAATTTGAACATAAATTCAGGCGCAAAATATTTTATGAGAAATGCGCCGCTCCAGAACTAAAAAACTATCGATTTAACACTTCTAGTCATGATTCTACTGGTGACGATGACGATTATGAAGATGATTTCGTCTTTGAAATGCCACTAAACAAAGTTCAATGGGCGCTTAACCTGCTCAACATAAACGAATGGCCTACGACAAGAGACGCCGTAAAAAAGGCATTTAACCCATTATCCATGAAGACGCATCCAGATAGAGGTGGCGATAATGAATTATTCGTTAAATACAGAAAAGCGCACGATATTTTGATGAGTTCAATAGAATAACCCCCATTTGCTTCAGTAAATCCTGCCCCGAGCGGGTTTTTTATTGCCTGGAATTCAGGTGGCTTTGTAAACGTCTACTGCGTTTACATTTAGAGAGTCACTACGGTTTTGAAGCTCTTATCAAGAGTCGATTAACCGGCATAAAATTTCGCCGGTTAATTATCTGGATGAAAAACTATTTTGTCGGACCGGTAGATCAATGACAAATACCCAACAAATGTATGACAAATGCCGAGCAATATTTTGAGGATCAAATGCGTTAATCCCTCGGATTGAAATGAGGGATTAACATGGGGAGCAGTTTTAAACGGAAATAAAACGTGTTTTGAATTTATAGTTGGTCACCCTTGTTACCCGGCAATAAAAGAGCCGAATTTTTGTTTGCTACCTAAACCAGCTCTCCGGCCTGCTCAGCGCCGCAATAGGCATCGACTGCGGCCATAATGTCCATGATTTCATGAATCGCTGCGTTTAGCGCGCCAAACACATGCTCGTCAGAAATACGGCCTCCACGCGCGTTTTCGAACTGAATGGCTACCGAGTGTAAAACACCCAATGTTCTTTCGGCCATAGGGCCGACAGTATCGCTGAGGTCCGCTTTTTCGGCTATTTCGGCTACTGAAATACGGTGCGATAAATTTACGGCTTTTGATTTAGTATTCATGGTTTAATTTTCCGAGTATAAAAAAAATCATTACCGGCACCATGAGTTTAATTAGGTGCCGAGCTGGTTACAGGTTGGCGTACAGGTGCTTACGAACCTGTCAGTCTTTCGACCGCCCGTTACCAGCTCGACATAAAGACTTACTGATATTTTAAGCAATAAAAAACCGCAATAATCGCGGCTTTGTGCCGCAAGCTTACCAAGACGCCAATCCTGACACCCAATGTGTGAGTGCAGAGAAAGAATAATTCACCACTCAATACTATGTCAAGCGGCGAGTAAATTATTCAGCAAACAGGTGGAAATGTCATGTGCCATAGGGTACTTGACAAAATGCCTTCGCTTCTGACTTATTGCTTGATAACGTAGCTGAATATAATCCAGATTCGCTTATAAGCGTCTGATTATTATGCAAACCGACGTTTTGTAGGTTTGCTTTTTTCACTTCACTTCATCAATTAGCGATCAATTAGCGTGCATGGTGGCCCAGTCTTTACGGTCAAGAGCAGTTAGCGTTGCCAGCGTCATGGGAACCATGAGTTCGGTAAACTTTCCGTTTTTATCAATGGGTGATGATAACGGTTCGCTAATCGATTCGATGACCAGAGGGGCAAAGGTTCGGCCTTTGTATAGCATGGCGATTAAAGTGGGCGACTTGGAAGGCAAAACGGCTTCGATCCAGTCTTTTGAACCCTTGGCGGCACTTATGGCGTTGGATAGCAGGGTACTGTCTCTTGCCAGCTCAACCGGCAAGGCCCATTCCATCAGCTGATTAAATGGCTCTTCAACCTCTTTTACCGGGTCTTTCCAGGCCCGAAACAGCGCGGTCACTGAGAATTTACAGGGCGGCATTCCTGCGAATACTTGGACGGAATTCAACTTGGTAATTCCGGTTCTTCCCTCGAATTGTTTTAGGAAGTCGCCTGAATTGGCATTTTGCGACTTGCCTCCACCCCAGGCATCAACAGCCGGTTGTATTACGCCGGATTGCAACATTGCAAATAACGTCGGCGCTTTAGTTTCCGGCCCAGCCTGTTCAAACGGGCTTTGCCAATTTAAGGTAATTTCCAGGTTGGCGGTGTCGGTCAATGCCGCATTGACGGTTATATCGGACCCGCTAAGGCGCTGCCCGTTACGGTCGCACTCATAGAACGAGGCTATCAAGAACTTCGATAGCCCGCCCCATTCAGATGATAATGTTGTTAAGGAGGTGCTCATAGTTTAATCTCATCAACAAGCTTGCAAGCGGCCATTGCTCGGGCTTCCGCTGGAGCTGAGGTGTCCAACATGATGTCCTGCAACGTCCTTATGGCGATTTTCTTGATAGAGGCAAGCCCAATTCGGCCTACGGGCCGACCACTTCCGGGTCGCGCCCCACCTCTTTTAGATTTGATGTTTGTTGTTTCTATTTTCATAATTATTGCCTTTATGGACTCGCAGAAATACCTTTTTTATGGACTGAAATAAATCCCTTCATGGACTAAAGAAACTCATGAAGTTCTGCTGGTTAATTGTCTGTATTTACTGGCTTTTGGCTTCGGTTACTGCTTTTTCCCAAGCTTGGATTTATTGCTTTTTCCAAGCTTGGGTTTATTGCAGTTTCCAAGCTTGGGTTTTCGTACTTACAGACTCAGTAGTTGAACACACGCAGCCAAAACCACTACTGATGGCGTATCTGGACTTTTAACCAAATGCACCAGTGCGGAAATAGCAGCTTCTTTAGCCTCAAGTTGAGTGACTTTTTCCGCAACTTTTGAGTGACTTTTTTGGTTGCGCTGAGTGACTTTTTCGGAGTCCTTGCGATTTGAATTTGAAGGTGCCTTAATCCAACCTTGCCGCAAGGCAAATTTCGATAAGGACTGTCGGCAAACCGTCAATTCTTCGGCGAGACTGGTAAAGGTTGTGTTTCCATCCGTTTCATATTTTCTACGCGCATTCAGAAGCTTTTCAGCCGGTATTCTTGATGGGCTCGTTTTAAAAGTCATTTCAAGTCTAACTCTTGACGTTGATGGAAAATAATTCATTCATTTTTTCGCCATGTGCCGCTAAGCTCTCGGGAAGAGCTCGGTATCTGGCCAATACACAAGTAGCATGTTGCCCGAGTTCTTCCGCTATCTTAATTTGTCGCAACACTGGCGATCCCCCCGGCATGTCCTGAAAATGCGGATTTATCTCTGTAAAACGAGTGAAAACATCGCCGATTCGTTGAACAGCCATGCCGAACGCTGCAACCGCAGTATTCAGCGCTCTTAGCCGATTATCTTGGCGTATTTGGTCATTTACCACGACGCTATAATTTTCAATATGCTGGCGCTGCATAACGGATAGAAAGTCTCGTTCTTTGCGTATCTCGGGATCATCAACGTCCCAATCATCGTTCAAGCCCAAAAGATAGTCTGCCGAAACATTGTATATTTCGGCGGTTCTCTTGATTAGCCATAAAGGAGAAGCGCCAATATCAACTCCAAGCTCAATTTTCAACAGGTCACCCCGATCTATGCCAAGGAGTTTGGCTGCCACCTTTACGCTGTGTCCGCATAGGTCCCTGGCTGCTTGAAAACGACCTCCCAAAACACTGATTACGACAGCTTCGCGTTTATCCGCAGGATGACCGAAGTCAATTGACCTTGGTTTTCTGTTATGGACGCTCGGCAACAGGCTGTTTTGCATTAGCTCCAGTTTTCTTTCATGTTGCAACAACTCAAATTTCCTTCGCTTAATTATTCCTTGCAGCTCTGCAACCGCTTCAAGCTTCATGTTCCTGGATTCAATTGCTGATTCAATCAGGGTTCCAAGCTTGGGCATTGACATGAATTACACCGCCAGTTCTTGCTTTAAAAACGTTTCAAGCGTCGTCCCCTTGAGCAAGTCAAGTTGAAATCGTGGGGCATCGGCAAGGAAGGCCAGGATGTGTTCGCGTTCGGCTTCAAGCTCGATGATTTCGGCTGTATTACGCTCAATTTCTAGGCTAGGATCATCCACAATATTTGCTATTTGCTCCGAGTTGAAGCCCCGGTGTTTTAGCTCAAACATTTGTGCCTCGTGGGCCTCGGTCGCGAATTGGCTATTTTTCTGCCGTAACAGGATTTCATCGGGGATTTTATGCAACCGAGTGTTAGCTGCTTGGATCAATTCTAGGGGGCGCTCATCATATTGGCTTTGAGCCAGGCTAATGACTTCGCTTGCAGTTGAAGCGAACTCTTGGAGCCAAGCACCAAATAACCTGATTTTTTCATGGGCCTCGGCGCTGCCCACGGCTTGAGGCGCTATCCTCTGCAATGCTTCAATTGCCGGAACAAGCTGTTGCTTAGACTGATGGGCGTTTTTAAGGTCGGTCATGGTAACTTTGGTCATTGTTTTTTCCCTTTGATTAAAAATGAATAACTTAGGTTTATCGTAGATTAATTTTTTACCTGGTTTTGTCGCATTTTCCGGTTTTAATTGGGCCATTAAGAGCTTGTTTATAAAAGCCGCAAAAAAACTCATTAATCATCATCGAAATCAAACAAATCAGTTTCTTGGCGAGCCCACGTATTCCAGACATCGAGGGTTTCAGCGATTGCTTTGTCAGAGTACCAAGGGTCGCTAATGGCTAAGAGACATTCACGTTTCGGCAAATGCAGTCTCTTTTTGACAGCGCCAGTTCCGAGTTCCGTGTATTCGTGCCAAAACTCGTTAGGGTCTATACCCGCCTTCACTAATTGTTCACAGGCCCGGCTTAAGACAAATTGGTGTTCTGTTTGAGTTAAATGGCTGATTTCTTCAGATGTCATAAATAATGCTATTTGTTGATTCATTCTTTTGTTTCCTTTGCCCGATTAGGCCGTTTCTGGTTAGACTTTTGCCTGTAATTTATCAGCAACCCGATCAAGCATTTCCCGCTTGAGCCGCTCAAAGGCAAGCCGTTCTTTCTCTCGGCGCGCTATGCCATCATCCTCGTTCGCAGTAAGGCTTGATTTGATAAGCTTCAGTTGAGCCAATGGCGATACTTTGCCGGTTTTGACTTGTGCGCTTTCAATTAAACCTGCAACAGTCGTGGTAGGTGGTTCGATCAGATGACGACTATCAGCTTTAAGTGGTGGCAAGCGTTTGAGTAGCACGGCCTGCTTGATAGCATCAGCACGGCGGGCCATATCAAAGCCTTCTGTTACCGTCCAGCTCGGCTCTGGTGCGGTTTTAATTATTCGGTTGTAAGCGTCTTTAAACGCCATCCTGGCTGCTACCTTGTCGCCATCAAAATAGAGATTTGATGCAATAGCGCGCGCCTCTGCGATAGGCTGCGTCCATACGACGGTTGAATATTCATCAAACGATTCAAGAGCAATCGACCATGCTTCTTCACAGCCAATATGCTTTGCCCCAGTACGCTCAGAAATTATTTCCACAATGTCGGCTGGACTCGGTGCGAACTTACCCATCTTTGCATGAATCTTGATTGCCTGAAAAACAGCTTCCAATGGGTAATCTTCAAGCGCATCAAAAACAATGGTCATTGTGCGCTGCGAGAAAACTTTACCGCCCGGCATTACATCGTGAATGTCGGCCCATCTTTCGGCAAATTGTTTAAAGTCGCTTTTTTGCATCAGCTGATCCTCTCGCCATTGACAGCTGGCATGTTGTTAAAGTTTTCATCCAGCGGGGTGTAGTCGCTGTAATCAGGGCGTGGCATGGTTTGTTTGGCGGCGCGCACTTGCCCGGACTGCTTTGACTGCCAATCCCATTTCGCATTGAAAGTTTGCCAGTTGCGCTCAGTACAAATACGAACCGCCTCGACAATCGATATGCCAGCAACATTGGCCTCTCGTTCAATTCCTTTTAGGCCTGTTTGGGTAAGTGGCGCTTTTTTTGCCTTTCGAATTTTTAAGAAGTCATTTGCCAACTGTTCGTCGATCCCGGATTTTTTTAACAAGTCAATGTCAGACGTTTTTGCTGCCTTATTATTTGATAGATTCTTTGATTGGTTCTTTGATAGGTTATTGATAGATTCCGTGTCCCGTTTTTGGGACTCTTTCAAGGGAAAAACGGGACTGTTATCAGGGAAAAGCGGTACTGTTTCATCGGAAAAAGGGAACTGTTCCATTTTGGGAACTGTTCCCTTTTTGGTATCGTTTATATCTTCAAATTCATCAGTCTGGCTTCTTGAGGTGACACCGATTAATCGATAAACAATCACCTGTCCAGTAATCCCCTTTCGTTTCCCTGTATCTGTCATCAGTCCACAATCACACAAAGCCTTGATCGACCTAATGACGGTTTTCCGATCAAGATTAGTGTCATCACACAGCCTCTTAATGCTTGGAAAACATTCATGGGTTTCACCAGCTCGATCTGCCATTGAAAGCAAAACGAGCTTTGCGCTCGGCTTTATCCCACCTTGCAGCCACGCCCAGCGAGTGGCATCAGTGCTCATTTCGAATTCTCCGCTCCAGTTCATCAACCGCAGTGATAAATTTATCTAACCTTCCATCCAATTCTTTTTTTAAAGAAATTAGCTTTGTCGGATCAAGAAAGTAAACTTTGTAGTGAGTTCTACGGCCGGAATATCTAGCGATTCCGCCCGGCCTGACTTCATCCAAAATAGGCCAACCCGCACATCTCAATTTGTAAATCGGATGGCGTAGGCAGTAGCTATGGGTGTCGCTCATAAAGTCCAAATGGCTGATTTTTTTACCAACAAGTATCATTGCTAAAGCTGCCGCTTCAAGTGATTTGATCGCAGGTAACTTAACGGTACTCATTATGCAATCCCCGTTAATGCTTTGATTTCGGCAACAGACCAAGCAAGGCGACCGTTTATTCGTGTGGGGCGTAGTGCGCCATTTTCCAAACAGGCCCATGACCTTAATGTTTGAGGCTTGCGGTTAAGATAATGCGCTGCGGCATCGGTTTGAACGGTTGGACTGGTGACTTGCTCCAGTGGGGGGAATTGATTTGTGTCTTTTTTCATCTTTCGCTCTTCATCTGTGTTGATTGGGAGCGATGATTATTGAGCACGAAAAACGGCTAATTTATGATGTTTTCCGGTTTCTTACCGACCGTTAATTTTAGCGGCTTCGTGTTTCCAGATAAAAAACAGTATATTGTTTTATAAAGGAAATTAACTGTTTTTATCCAATTGTGTTTTTTTAAAAATATCTACAATCGTTCTAGGGGATAGATTGAAACAAGCCGCCAGGGCAACAGAAGGCTTTAACCCTCTTTCGGCATTCATCCTTAAATTTACACTTATTTTTTTTGAAGTTAAAAATTCAACAGTTTTACGAGTATCTTCTTTTGATTGAGGCCCCCCAGATAGATACGAGTAAGCGTTATAAATATTCGCATCCCTAGGTTTATTTTGGGTACCGCGCACTTTACCGGACTTTTTCCCGGCTTTTGATGCTTGCCGTTTACGCTGTTTTTCATTAAGTGGCATTGAAACTGCTAAGTGTAGGAATTATGCTTGACTATGCTGCCTGCCTATCAAGCGGCTTGATAGGCAGGCGTGGTTGTTGCTCGGCTTGCCATAAATCCCATTGCGTTTGTATACCAAGCCAAACATCGGGGGACGTGCTAAGCCATATCGAAAGGCGCAAGGCCATTCCCGCCGTTACTCCGGCCTTACCGTTCAGCACCTTAGAAAGCGTGACACGGGAAACCTGCAATTCCTTTGCTACTTCTGTTACGGTCATTCCTTCCGGTAGCCATTCCCGCAATACTTCGCCAGGGTGCGCTGGATTGTGCATTCTGCTCATATTCAATTGTCTCAAGCGGCTGCTTGCCGGTGGTGTACGGATAATTTCAGCCCGGCCGCACTCATTACGGCCAGCAATGTTTTAATAGTGGGGTTTCCTTTGGGGGACAGGGCGCGATAAAGGCTTTCGCGTTTAATTCCGGCGCGTTCGGCTATTGTTGCCATGCCTTGCGCTTCGGCAATATGGCGTAAAGCGGATAGCAGGGCTTCCCTACCTCCTGGTTCGTCTGCTTCATCCAATGCAGCGGATAGATATTCGTCTGCAAAACTGGGGTCTTCCCGCAATAATTCGATAACGGTTTGGTCGTGTGGTCTTGATGCTTCATTCATGATGTGTTCTCCGATTCCAATCCTTCCAATAGCTTATGGCCTTGTTTATGTCGGATTGTTGTTTATTTTTATCGCCGCCGATAAGCAACAGCAATAGTTTTTTCCCTGCTTGGGCATAGTAGACGCGATAGCCGGGGCCGTGGTCTATGCGTAATTCCCAAACGCCATCTTGTAATGGCTTGCAATCACCCAGATTGCCAGCGGCCATGCGCTGCACCCTTGTCAATACTCGGGCCTTAGCTTGCCGGTCAGTTAGCGCCGATAGCCATTCTTTAAATGGAACTCGCCCGTCTTCGGTTAAGTAATCTTCAATTTTATACATTACTGTGAATTATAAGTTACAAAATAGTAAGTGCAAGCAGATTATTTTACGATTCGCAAACCTTGTAAGCTTTGCCCTGGCACAAACTCAATTCCAGCCTGCTCTAACATCCACGCTTCAATCTTTACGTGCCACATCCGCAATAGATCAAGCGGACGGCGAATGTAATTTTGCTCCCTTACCCCTTGCGGTTTATGTCCTTGTATTTGTGCCGCGATTCCGGCGGGTGTTTCCGTCCACTCGCACAATGTCGCAAAACTACGGCGTAACCCGTGCAAGGTCATATCTAACCCGGCAACAGCACAGGCTTGATTGTGGGCAATACGTGGTTCAGTCAAGCGCCCAGATGCGGCGGTGGGGCTTGAGAATACCCACTCACTACGACGCGGCAATGCGGACAGTAAGTGCGCCACATAGGGAGTTAATGGGATAACTCGAAATCCCTCAACTTTGTCATGTATCGTTATGCTATTCCACTGAAAATCCACGTCCCCCCATCGAAGCGCAGCCAGTTCTTCACGCCGGGAACCCGTCAGCAACAAGCATTGCAAGTATGCGCTAATAACAGGGCTTCCGATTTGCTTCACAGCGGCAAACCATGCGGGCAGTTGTTCACGCTGTAGCACATCATTTTTAACCTTGGCTTTGCCAAGACTTTCGCGGGCGGTTTTGCTTTGTGCTGGATTGGTTGTGGCGATTGCCTTATAAGTTGAATGTCTGGCACACCAAAAAAGAAATGCTTTTAATAATCGTAACGAAAGACGGGCACGTGTCGGTCTCTTCAATGTTTCAATCTCTGCCCACTCTTCCACTCGCTCTGGGGTCAGGTCAATAAGGCGAACCTTTGCCAATGATGCGAGTGTGCCGGGTTTGGTAAGTTCAGTGCTACGACTCCGTACAGCTCCACCGGGATGCATATCCTTTTCGTGGTCATGGTAATGACTTTCAGACCAATACGGTTTTCTTGCGGCGATATATTCAGACCATGCCATGCTCACTGTTACCGATTCGCGGGCTTTCTGCATCACTAACGCGGCGGCTTCCGCTTCCTTTGCCTGCTTCTCGGCTTCCTTGGCGGCTTGCTTATCGGATTTCACTTGGCGCGGGTCGTTGCCATTATCAATCATGATTTGTAAACGGCGAGCTTCGGCTTGCGCTTCTGGAATACTCCATACGCTGACACCGCCAATCGTAACGCGCATAGTTTTACCATTTACCTTAGATTGAAAAATGTAACTTTTCACGTTATTGGCGGTTACCCTGACGCCCAAACCCGGCACGTCGGTGCACCATAGAAAATTCTGAGCCTTGCCTTCCTCACACTTGAAGCCAGTAATTCGTCCAGCTGTCAGTTTTACTTTTGCCATAAATCCCCCTTAACCATGTAACCACCATGTAACCAGTATGTAACCTTTTTTGCAGTATAACGGTGAATACTAATCAACACAACAAATGGAGTATAGTCAGACAACTGATTGATTAATTATGAAAATAGCAAAATTATTGAATGGTAATCAACAGAGATAAATAAGGATTTGCGGGGACTCTTAATCCATGGGTCCAGGGTTCGAATCCCTGACGTCCCACCAATAAATTCAATGATTTATAATGAAGCTAAGGATTGGTAAAAATATCGGTGCTACGCCGGTGCTACCAATCAAGAAAAAACAAGGCACTTTGTACCTTTTTCTGGTTACCATTTGTATCAAAGTCGTTTTGGTATCTTTGTCGGTTAACTTGCGGTTAAATACTCCCATTTAAAGCTTGGGTTCCATCGCTGTCTTTTGACGATTAAGTTGCTCAATGTAAGCAGTTGCTTGAGGAGTTTGAATGTCTATATTCCCATGGACGGTGTTTATATCCATACCAAAGAATGCAACAGACAGATTCGGGAAATTCCATATAGCAGTGATGTTTTCAAAACTTGCCCCAATGCGGTTTTGTTCCTTTGACGCGCTTATTTCGCTCGGCTTTCCATATTTCGATACCAGCTTACTGAGGACAACCTCCTGAGCATCGAATCCAAACGTCGAGATTACCAGTTTTTCAAGATTACCCTTCAACACTGTAGCTAGAATAGACTCTTTATTTATCCCTAGGGGCACTTCGCTAACAACTAGCCAGACCGTTTCAGCCTCGGCACTGAGCGGACCAGGTTGCGATGAATATGAATAGTGCTCCCAACATGGAAGCTGATTTTCTTTGATTAGATCATATCGGGGTTTATAATTAGTAGAATTCGGGGAATCGAACGGACATTCAGTCAGGGTGAATGGCGCGCCAAGCGATAAACCAAGACTCTCCATTGGTACGTTGCGATTCTTAGCTGAAGAATCAGCTTCAGCATATTTCTGCCTGTTTTCATGCCAAGATGTATCTAATCCATTTTGCTTCCCATCTTTGTAATTTTCTACCGTCATTTTCTGCCCGTTTTCAGACCAAAACGTCTCTAATCCATTTTTCTTTCCGTCTTTGTAGTTTGTTTCCTTCAATTTCTGCCCGTTTTCACCCCATGCAGTGACTAATCCATCTTGCTTCCCATCTTTGTAATTTTCTACCGTCATTTTCTGCCCATTTTCATACCAAAACGTCTCTAATCCATTTTTCTTTCCGTCTTTGTAGTTTGTTTCCTTCAATTTCTGCCCGTTTTCACCCCATGCAGTGATTAATCCATTTTGCTTCCCATTTTTAAAGTTTCCTTCAAACCATTTCTGCCCGTTTTCAGACCAAAACGTCTCTAATCCATTTTTTTTTCCATCTTTATAGTTTGTTTCAAACTTTTTCTTTCCACTCGAATAATACCCGTCATATTTACCTGTGAACGGCTCAGGTTCATTAGGTAAATAAACAATTTTATTTGTCTCTACAATGACTGTAGCAGTTCTTTCATTCATGTTGTTTATTACTTCATATACTTCTTGTTCGTTTTTAAGCCACTCTGTAGTTGATCCACTTACCTCTTTCCCGTCTTTGAAGCTCATTACAAACTTTTTCTGCCCGTTTTCAAACCACCCTATCATTAATCCATTTTTTTTCCCGTCTTTGTAACTTGATTCAGATTCTTTCTTTCCACTTGAATAATATTTCATATATTTACCTGTGAAAGGTTCAATTACATTAGGTAAATATGCAAAACCACTTGTCTCATCTAATACTGTTGTGGTTATTTCAGTAAATTCTGTGTTTTTTTGAACACTCCTATCAGCACTACACGTTAATGAGATAAGAAAAATCAAAACGCATATATATTTTTTTTTCATAACCATTTTCTTAAGTCCTATTTTTAGTTAATTAGCCGTGTATTCAAATGAAAATACTAGAAGCTGCTTATTGTATGCAAGTAGTTATAAAAGAATCTCTAATTAAATCCTTCGATAGGATCAGGACGAATGGTGACTTGTTGATAAAAACAAACCGCCAGACTTTTATTCTGGAGATTTCCAGAACATAGTAGATAGCTTACAGACCCCGGCCGTACTTATCTATCTGTCAACGTAAGCGGCGTATATAGGCTCATCTAAGAAAATTTTTGGAATTTTGGATTTTGGGGCGACGCCTTAGATGTCAGGTATCGGAAAGGTGGGGAGGCGACACCCCCGCAATACTGCCGAAGGCATCGCCGACGCTTTAATTAAGCTTTTATAGCCCTGCGGAATGCATCAAAGTGCTTGTGCCAAAGTAAGCGATGCTCGCCATAACTGCGTATATCATCAAAATCATTAAGATGTTTGTTAATTGAACGAGTCATTCCCCGCAGGCGAGGCGTCGCGAATGACTTAGCATCCTCAAGGTTCCTTCGCATGTAATAAATGTCTTTTTTGTTCAGAAATAGCCAAACACTTTCCAAGGCGTGAAGTGCGGTTACCTCATTGTTTGATAGTCGATGCCGCTTTGCCCAATCGTCAATTTGTTCAGGGGTTGCAAATTGAAGTATGAAATTTGGTTCGATTTGTGTCATTTTTTGTACCTTCCGTGGAACGGGGATAAAAATCTATTGTGGTTTCAGTTTTGCGAGTGCAGTTGCCGCTTTCATGATGATATTGATTGCTTTGAGCCTCCTGTCGATGTCAGTGTTAATTATGGTGTTTTCGAGTTGCTTGATTGATAACTCAAGCAGGGCGGGTAAACGGCTTGCTAATTGCTCGGCAAGAATGTTTGAAACTTTGTTTGGGCTTGCCTCTTGCATCGCCTTTTTAATGTCGTGAGGAGAAATGCCTAACTCATGAGTGATCATATCAATACAGTGGCCGGTTTTTACTAGGTCAAAAACGATGCTTTTGGTAATCTTATCCATTTTTGAAGCCTCCATGCTTCGATTTTCAAAATACAAACTCACATTTGCGAGTTCAATTCACACTATAAATAATAATTAAAACAATAGATTGTATTTAAAATGTGAGTTTGTGAGTTTAATGAGTACCTCTGACCCTACCAATATATTTATACTATAAATAAATTTATTTATTTCTTAGTTATTAAAATATAACTCACTAACTCACATTGAAGCGCTACAGCCCTTGATATTCTTGGCATAAGGTCGTGTGAGTTTGCCCTAAAACAAACCCACTTAAACTCACATTCAACTCACGAGTTCAATTTTCCAGACAGTAGCCCGGTGCAATGTTCCGTCGTTAACTATTCGCATCCCATCGATAACCCTTCCTGCATATTTTGCCAGTAACCTACCAGTTTTACGAACATTTACACCACCTTTATCCTCGAACTCTTGCCGGAAATATTCTGCAACACCTGGATGGTGCTGGACTTCGGCAGTCGTTACCCGCTGGAAGTTAATTTCGTGTCTCCAAATGGTCAGCAACTCACCCAGCCCAGCTACCCCTTCATCGGCATCAGCCCGCGCCAGCCCTAATGCTGGGTCGGGAATTCCCAGCCATATCAGAGGGCGGCAAATTTGATCACTCCAAGTTTCAAACGTCCCGAGCTTTATGTGCTCAACCTCTGGACTTCCCGCAGCGTCATAAGCACTCAGAATAGCAAGAACACTCCGCAGTATCGCTTCCCGCTGTTCCTTACAAATCGTAACAAAGTTCTTTTCAAATTTTCTAAGCTCAGGTCGCTCACATTTTGCATCTATACGAATCATCACACTTCGACGGGTTGCATCTGATGCAAGTTTTAAATTATTACCGGTTGCCGACATCAATACCCTCGTTGATACTTTGCGAATTCTTGAAAAACCCAGTTCTCGATCAACATACAACGGCGAACTCAGCACAGCGCACAGGGCATCGCCACCCAGCCCAACACCTAGCTTTACATTATCGATGATGATGTTTGGCGCACCTTGCAGCAAGGCAGACATTAGCATCTTGGCGGTTTCCTGCTCGTTGTCCTTGAATCCATGAACTGCCGGTATATCCCCCGTCATTAAAGATGCGATACCAGTTACCAGCTGTGTTTTTCCACTGCCAGGCGTGCATGCTGTTACAGCAAATAATGGCGCAGTTTCAAGTGTGGCGCGTTGGACTGCTGTTAGCATCATCGACAATGCCACCGCTTCATCTGTTTTAGTTTGAAAGGGGAAGCCTGCCAGTAACTCTCGCAAGTGAGCCAAGCCTTTGTTTGCATCCTTCAGAATGGCATTTTTTATGCCACGAAACCCAAAGTCTCTGGTTAGATATAAGCCTGATTTGGGGTTATATCCTCGTGTCTGAAGCACATCGCCATCAAAAAAATAAGGACTGTGAACTATGCCTTCCAGTTTTGGAATTTTCCAGCTCCCTTTCTCCAGAAAAGCCTTCCAAAGTTTATCAGGCAGTTCAGCCCAAACGCGCTCCCAACTATTCTTAACTAATTTTGAGTTATAAAAGCGAACCAGCCGTCCTATGATTACTGGTGCGGACACTGCGGTAAGGTTCCTTACGGTTCCATCATTGCCAATGTGCGATAACACGCCGCCCCAAACAAAAACGTCCGGCAAACTGCCAGTATTTATGACAGATTCCATCTGATCAAAAACGCCGATAGGGTTATCCCGATCAAGTTTTATTTCAATTTTGTCTAACCGATAGATTCTACCGCCGCTTCGAAAGGAATTAATGAGCAAGCCGGTTGGGTTGTTAAACAGTTTCGCACGATATGGCGCGTTTAAATCAAGTGATTCATGGGGGTCAATACATTCCCATTCGTGATAACGCGCCGGATCCCGCAACAGATCATTTACGGTAAGCATTTGAAGTCCAGCAAACTGTAACGGATGCGAACCTGTTAGAGTGCCGTTATTTGATTTTTCAATCTGTTCACGAGCTGCGTTTTTGCTAACGCCTTGACTAACTAGACGCGCCACTTCTGTTTTATTGTGAGCTGCTCTGATGGCGTCCGCTTCCGGCTGTTTTTTCACTTTAGCCTCGGCTTTCAACGCTTCCACCGTAGCTTCTTCGGCTGAGGTTAGCCCCTTAATATTGGCGGTCTCAAGCAGTCCACCCGGCCAATGCTTAAACGCTCTGGGAAGCTGCTTTAATCCCGTGCCTAACGCCGGTGCAGCCTCAAAAATCAACCTTTCGGGGGAATGCACTGCTTCATCGAATAAGGTGCGCTGTAATAGCGAGCCCGACTTTGAAACATCGTAACGACCCAAGCCCATCAGCCAGTACCGCTCTGCAAGAATTTTTCCTAGATCAGGGATTCGACTACCGTTATCAACAACAACGTATAAATGGATACCGCCTGAAGATGCCGGTGGCGCACCACCATCCAGATAGACGCCGGACGACGTGGAACCCAACGCCAAAACCTCGCAACCAACTAACTCAGGAACGATTTTGATAAGATTCACATAAACATCACCAATTGATAACGCCTGTCCACCTTTCGGCGGGTCATAGTCGAGCAACATCAATGCTGGTGCGTCTTTGAATGTGAAATAGTCGTTTGACCGGCTAATCGCTCCCTGAGCTTCCAGGCCTTTTTTAACGATCCGCACGCTTTTTCCGTATGCGCTTTCAGTGATGCCTAGTGCAATTGCCTGATTTTGATTAAGACCTTTTAAGAATTCGCGAAATTCAAGCAAGTTATCCACTGATACTGTTTGAACTGAGCCGTTCGCCATCCTACACTGTGAAGCATCCTTGATGACTTCGTTACTCTCTAACTGTATTTCCTTTGTTAAAAGGCCGTAATCCTTTGTAAATACCGAATATTCCATGTACAATTTTCCTTGAAAGCTTCCTAGCCTTCTATGAGATCACTTCAAGCCATGTGGACACATGGCTTTCCTTTTGTTAAGCGGTTTGGGTTCTAGTCCTATCCTGCAAAAACGCATCTAGGATGGATTGGCGATATTTAACTAGGCGACCAACTTTAATAAAAGGTAGGTCGTAACGTCCCGTTGATCGCCAAACATTTAAAGTTCCAGGTTCAATACCTAAATACGTAGCGGCGGATGTTGTATCGTGAAGAATTTCTGTTGATATTGCGGGTGAGATTTCTTGCTTTGACATTTTTACATTCCTTGTAAAAGATTATGAGTTTGCATTGTAATCAGTATTACCAAGTTAAATCAACTGTTATTTTTCTTCACCAACTCAATCACTTCTGCCGATTCCTTAATGCCGACTTCCTTCAAAATAAAGTCAGTGACCTGTTGCATAGGTTTTCTTAGCCTTTCCACATCCATGATGATATATCCGGCAGTCACATCTCCGCTCATCTTGTGATTCAATAGCCGTTTAATTGCATAAGCTGGGACATCCAATCGCTCAACCAGCGTCGCAAATGTCCGGCGTAGGTCATGAGGGTTAAAGAATACGCCTGTGCTCTCCCTCAGCTTATAGATAAGCTTTTTCGGGTCTTCAATCCGTCCCGATTTCGTTTTCAGATTGCCGAATACAAATTGATTAACCGCTAGAGGTTCCCGCTGTTTTAACAAATCAAACAGAAAATCAGATAACGGCAATGTTAACGGGATCTTGTTCTTGGTGTCTCGTACCAGCAAGGTCTTCTCTATAAAATCAATATCGCTCCACTCTAATCGTGCGGCCTCTTCCCTTCGTAGTCCGGTAAATAGAAGCAATAGTAAATAATCCTTAACGGTCAATGCTTGTGCCCCGTCTTGTGCAGTCAACGCCTGTACCGCATGGAACCATGGTGCTAACTCAGAAACTTTGATAACAGACGTTCTCCTGTCCACTGTATACCAGCTTTTAGCATGGCTGATTTTACGCACTGGGTTATCTGTGAAGATAGCATCCCCTTTGTCATCCTCATACTGCCCGATAGCAAAGTTAGACAAAGCTCTCAGCACTCGCATAGCATTGTTAGCGCGCGCTTCCGACCGCTCCCCTAATTCAGTATGCCGCTTCTGTACTTTATCCCTTGTGAGATTCCTAAACGGCAAATCCAGCCAATCCGCAAAGGCCTCTATCTCTAGCAAGCGTGTGTAGTCCTTTATCGTGCCAGGTTTTAATGATTTTCGTGCTACAAGATAATCCGCAAAAATTGCTCTTAGTGTAATGTTGGCTTTGGCATCATCCTTTTTTTTAGTGTTCGGATTTACACCATTGACCATCTCACTAAGCCGATTAAGTGCAGCTTTTCGAGCTGCCTCTACTGACATTTCCGGGAATTTACCAAGAGTGACCCTGACAGGTGTATTGTTCACTTTCTTATAAGCTTGAAAGCTCTTGGTGCCTGCTGATGTAACTTGCAGCAAAAGGCCTTGTTGTTTTGTATCGTGGTAATAGGCCCGACCTGTTGCCGGTGCTGGCAAGTCTCTTAATACGGTTTTCTTAAATTCTATCTTTTGGTTCATGTTATAGCCTCTCAGAAGGATAAATCGGTGCTACCACGGTGCTACCGAGTAGGTATAAGATAAGGTATTTTCGTAACACTTGGTATAACTATAACAGGCTGATTAATATAATCAAATAGGGGTTTATGTATTTTAGTAAAACTTGGTAAATAGGGTATTAATAGAACTCTTAATCCATGGGTCCAGGGTTCGAATCCCTGACGTCCCACCAATAATATCAAAGGCTTAGATGATTATCACTAGGCCTTTTTTATTGCCTAGTGGGAAATCACTTTTCGCCAGCCCACTGTTACCGATTCGCGGGCTTCCTGCATCACCAGATGCGACAGCTTCCGCTTCCTTTGATGGCATTCCCAATGCCCGCTTATTTTTAAGTTGTCGATTTAATTACATTTAACTAACAAATACCAACAGGGCTTATTACATATAAGTATTCATACGGGTTGTATACTTAGTTCGAATACTGATATTTTAAAAACACTTCTAATAATTACTCACACTAACCAGCATTATTTGACGCAAAAGAATGAGCCGCTCAACTCACCAAAATGAGCGGTCCGTTAGTGGTGGTTAATTCGATTCCTGACTCATTTTAAAAACGCTATGAGCATACGAAAAATTATCTTTTGCGACATCTGCAACCAGCGAAGACTAAAAACGGTAGAGTTTCGCCGTGCTTACAGGGAAAATGAATCTACCGGCCGACGTATTACTGAAAGTCGCGCATGGATAGAGGGTGACGTTACCGATGCCGTTGAAAATGGTTGGCTTTGCACGC
>Ga0208124_100298_pt1 | contig 19676 bp, 17 predicted proteins | sample LakWasM104_HOW12_2_FD_183922 | JGI IMG/M metagenome (GOLD analysis project Ga0208124, IMG submission 183922) | Freshwater sediment methanotrophic microbial communities from Lake Washington under simulated oxygen tension - Sediment Metagenome... | ecosystem: Environmental > Aquatic > Freshwater >...
AATAAATAGGTTGGTTTAAAACCGATTGCCCAACACATTTTAATTGTTGGTTAGTATTTAAACTCTCCAACAACGGTTCTATATGTTCTAAAGTAATGTAGCGCCCAAATAATTGGGGTTCCTTATAGGATTCAAAAGTCTTTTCAAAATTCATAAAGTGTACCTAGTTAGTAAGGTTATACAAAAGGAGAATTATTCGGATCGTATTCAAAACTGTATTCTGGAATTTTCCCTTTGACTCCTTTAAAATGATTGAAAATGATAACCGAATCTTCTTCCAAATTACCTGTAGGATAAAATGGAATTCCCAAATGGACTTCCCTTTTTTGAAAATTAAAAGCAACGGGTATAATAGGAACTTGCGCTTTTAGAGCGATATAATAAAATCCGGTTTTCAATTGAGTGACTTTCTTCCGAGTTCCTTCTGGTGAAATCGCCATTCGAAAAACCTTTCGTTCTTTGAAGATAGCCGCAATAGCATCTACTTTGTTCAAACCACCGGTTCGGTCTAAAGGGGCACCACCCATCCACCGGAAATACCCTGCAAATGGAAACCGAAACAGTTCTTTCTTAGCCACAAAGTGCATGTCCAGACCCGTAATACCTCTGGTAAAAATTCCTAGATAAAAGTCATGCCAACTCGTATGCGGCAGCACTACCATCACACATTGTTCCATTGTGGGCTCTATAGTCCCTACAATTTTCCAACCCATCAAACGGTAAAAAATAAACTGATATAAACTTTTTTTCATGCACAACTATTTCTGTAAAATTAACATTAATCTCTTATTTTTGGTGAAAATATTTGCAAATGCTCCGAAGACTTCTAAGCTATTTAATTCCGGTCACTATTTTTCAGATGAAATCTAGTACCAGTAAGACTCTAGAAGTAACTTGGAACAATGGACAACTTGTTTTAGATTCCAAAAACACCAACTACTCTTATGGCAGTTTGCAACGTATTTTGCGAAAAGGCTTAAAGCACATTGGCTTTAAACGCATCCGAAAAATGAAACACATCCTAATCCTTGGTGTTGCTGGTGGTAGTGTGATTAAAACTTTAGTGGATGAAATAAAGTATGAAGGCAAGATTACCGGAGTTGAAATAGATCCTGAAATTATTCAAATTGCCAACGAGTATTTTTCGTTAGACCAAATTCCGAATTTAGAAATTGTAATTGATGATGCTTTTGAATTTGTATTGAAAACCAAATCAAAATACGATTTAATTCTAATTGATATTTTTCAAGACACCGTCATGCCCAACTTTCTATTCGAAAAATTCTTCATGAATAGAATTGGTGAGCTACTGCAACCCGACGGCATAATCCTATTCAATACGATGCTTTTGAACGAAGGGCACAACACTAGAAATGAAAACTATTGCATTGATTTCAAAAGCCATTCCTTCAAAGTACACCGCATTCCCAGAGTTGAACAACACAACGAATTGCTCGTGATTACCAAATAAGAAAAGAGGGCACCGCAGCACCCTCTTACCCAATCATCAAACCAAAAACCAACTTTTCCCCTTATGATTTCGGAGTCACTACCGCATCAATTACGTGTATGACACCATTCGATTGATTCACATCTGCTATCGTTACTTTCGCAGTTTTACCATTTTCATCGGTCAAGATCAAGGATTTTCCTTTCATCGAAGCAACCAATTTTCCACCACTTACTGTAATTAAAGTAGCCATTCCGTTTCCTGCTTTTATCGCTTTAGCAATATCGGAAGCATTCATTTTCCCAGCTACCACATGATACGTCAAAATGGTTTGCAATGTTTTTAAGTTTTCAGGCTTTAATAAGGTTGCTACCGTTCCTTTTGGCAACTTGTTGAAGGCGGCATTCGTTGGAGCAAAAACAGTAAATGGTCCTTTTCCTTGCAGCGTTCCTACTAAACCGGCTGCTTTCACTGCCGCAACCAAAGTAGTATGGTCTTTGGAGTTTACCGCATTTTCAATAATATTTTTGGTAGGATACATCGCAGCTCCACCCACCATTACTGTTTTTTGAGCAAAAGTTGTTGCTCCGAACGTTAGGGCTGCTGTCAAAAAGGCTGCCGAGAAAAAATTAGATGCTTTCATAGTCTTGTTATTTTTTTAAGTTATAAAGGCATTTACGCCAGAAGGTGGTTTGTGGTTTTAATCAGCGTAAACTTTAACGTTTTTTAAGATTTTTAGAGGCAGTATAATAGTTCTTCATTCCTTTCTTTATGCCCGTATTTCTTCGTAAATTAGTACTATCTAAGAACCTAACTTATGCTTCTGAAACTGAAAAGCATCTTGAAAAAATTATTGCTTGGGAATGTTTCTCAATTGCCCAAACCAAAAGTCAACCCGATTCAGAAACGGATTCTGAACATCAAATCCATTTGGAACAACGATCATCAAGACGATAACGGCATCGAGAAAATTGTACGTTTAGTGCTTTCTTTTTCTCAATTGTTATTTCCGGGAGTGTATCTCAAATATTTAGCTGCTAGAAAAGGTGTGGAATACCGCGACCTAACTTTAGATTTTTACGTGCTGCTAAAAGTTTCCTTTCCTATTATTATCCTAATCAACCACTGGCAACACCAAGGAATTATTATTGGCATCATGGTTTATGTTTTGTTAGAAACCATTTTTTACATTCCCACGCTCATCTTTGCCTCCGATTTGTTATCGCGACCCCGCTCCTACAAGCGCTCGATGTTGCTGTTGTTCTTCAACTATTTGGAAATTGTTTTCGCCTATGCCGTGTTGTATTCGAATGGGAATTATCTCAACAAACCCTTTAGTCATTGGTTTGATGCCGTCTATTTTAGCATCATCACCTCTTCTTCTATTGGGTATGGTGATTATTATCCGGCGACAGTTTTTGGAAAAGTATTGGTCAGTACACAAGCGTTACTCTTCTTATTCTTTGTAGTGTTGTTCTTGAATTTCTTCTCTACCAAAATAAAAAGCAAAGGGTATTTTGATCATGAAAATCAAGAGGAACTATAGCAATAGCCGCGCTTTTTCTAGATCCTCAGGTGTATCAATGCCAATACTAACATGAGTGGTTTCTACCATTTTGATGCGTTTCCCAAACTCTAAATAACGTAATTGCTCCAGTTTTTCAGAGGCTTCTAGCGACATCATCGGCAGTTGATAGAAATCCAATAAAGCTTGTTTTCGGAAGGCGTAAATACCAATGTGTTGAAAATACCGCACCCCGACATTTTTTTCTCTAGGATACGGAATCACCGAACGCGAAAAGTACAACGCAAATCCTTTTTGGTCTACCACAACTTTTACATTATTCGGATTGTTGATATCCGTTTCATTGGTAATCTCGCGCATTAACGATGCCAAATCAACCTTTTGCTCGGCATCGTTTCGGAACACTTCAATAACTTTGGCTAGCGAATCACGGTCGATGAAAGGCTCATCACCTTGAACATTCACTACAATATCAACCTCCAAATTAGCTACCGCTTCGGCAATTCGATCGCTACCCGATTCGTGCTCTTTGATGCTGCGAATCGCTTTGCCGCCTTGGGACAAAATTTCGTCGAAAATCAAATCCGAATCGGTAACCACAAAAACATCATCGAACAATTGTGTGGCAACTGCCGCTTCATACGTTCGAGTAATAACCGTTTTTCCTCCCAAATCTTGCATTAATTTAGCGGGGAATCTAGTCGATGCATAACGGGCTGGGATAACGGCAATAATTTTCATGGTCGAGAAGTCTGAATTTAAAGTGCTAAAATACTAAGTTTTTATTTGATGGTTAGAATTAAAAGACCCACTAAAATAAAACTAGCGCCCAAGCCTACTTTCCAACTAAATTGCTCGTTCAATATAAAAAAGGAAAGCAACAACGTAATCAAAATGCTGGCTTTGTCAATTAAAGCTACTTGTGACACGTTGCCAATTTTGATGGCTTTGTAGTAGAAAATCCAAGACAAGGACGTGGTAACCCCCGAAATCGTGAGGAACATGATATCGGTTTTGGTCAAGTTTTTAAAATCTTTAACCGATTGAAAGGCAATCGCATTCACCCAAATAAAGACAAATACCGTGACCGTTCGAATCGCCAAACCCGTATCAGAGCTGACATTCTTGAGTCCCATTTTAGCAATGACCGAAGTCAGTCCCGCAAAAAACATCGATATTAAAGAATAAACGACCCAATTCTTCATGGCTTAGCTCTTAAAATTTGTACCTCAAATATCGTAAATCGTACCTAATAATGGTGCCTCTAAACTAAAAAACTCTCCTCTTTAAAACCAATCAAATACAATTTGTCTTTGGCCCGAGTAATGGCAGTGTACAACCACCGAATGTAGTCGCGATCTATTTTACCGTCGGGCAAATACGGTTGTTCAATAAAGACTGTATTCCACTGCCCACCTTGCGATTTGTGGCAGGTGATGGCATAGGAAAATTTGACTTGCAACGCATTGAAATACTCGTTTTCTTTAACTTTTTGGAACTTCTTGTATTTCGTCGTTTCACTTTCATAATCTTCCATAACGGCTTCATAAAGGCGGTTCGACTCTTCATAAGTCAGCGAAGGCGACTCACTAGTGAGCGTATTCATCAACAGCACCGTTTCAAAAGGTTTTTGATTGGGGTAATCAATCATTCGCAGTTTTACGTTGGCAAACTGAAAGCCATACAATTCTTTAATATTGAAGATTTGCAAAATCTCAACGATATCGCCATTGGCAATAAAGCCCGCTTCATCGGTTTCCTTCAGCCAAAAATAATTGTTCTTGACCACCATCAGATAATCGCCAGTGGAAAGTTCGCTTTCTTTATCGAGAATTTTCATCCGAATTTGCTGGTTGTATTGGTTCGCACGCTTATTCGACCGTACGATAAACGCCGTGTCTTCAATACTGTATTTGCTGTAGGCGGTGTTGATAGCGTCTTGAATATCATAGCCATCGGTGAGCCGAACAATATCCGAAAAACCTTTTAAGTTGAATTGAAACGTATCCAAAAATTCGTCTTTCAACACTTCTCTTAAAGCGGTAGCATTGTTCAAAATTCCAGAATTTTCTTCTTGACGCATGACTTCATCCAATTCGATGTGCTTGATTTCTTTGTCGTAATGCAAGGCTAACGAGTTCGTATCCAATGCAGGTGAAACGTCTAAGTTTACTGGCGGTAATTGCGCCGTATCGCCCAACAAAATCATCTTGCAATTGGTCCCCGAATAAATGTAAGAAATCAAATCATCCAGCACGGAACCGTTCTCATACAACTTGCTTTCGGTATTGGTATCGGAAATCATCGACGCCTCATCAACGATAAAAATCGTGTTCTTGTGTTTGTTTTGCTGCAAGGTAAAACTCACGCCACCACCCGAACTTTTCTTTGGAAAATAGATTTTCTTATGAATGGTAAAGGCGGGTTTTTGCGAGTAATTGGCAATGACTTTTGCAGCCCGACCTGTAGGCGCCAAAAGCACATACTTCTTATTAATGGCTACCAAATTATTGACGATGGTAGCAATTACTGTGGTCTTTCCAGTACCTGCGTAGCCTTTGAGGACAAAGATTTCGTTGTTGTTGTCGTTCGTCAGAAAATCAGCAATTTGTTGAAAGAAGATTTGCTGCTTCAAAGTAGGTTGAAACGGAAAGCTTCGAAGTAAAAGGCTGTAAAACGAACTGGAACTCATTGGGGATTATTTCTTACCGCAAAGTACGCAAAGTTTTTCGCAAAGATGCTAAACTTTCTAGAGAGAAAATTGTAAGTTTGTCCCAATCGATTTTTAGTCGATGGAAAGCGAAACGATTACTTTATGTTAGTGAATACGGCGAACATCACGGAAAAAAAGTACAAAAAACTGACGATTCAAGTGGCTTTGAACGGCATGGCTTTTTGTAGTTCCGATACGTTAAATGCTAAAGTACTTTCGCTTGATGAAGTGGTATTTGATACTTCTGATAAAACGGTAAAGACCGAAGATTTAGTGGCCAAAGCCTTTTCCAAACATCCTGTTTTATCGGCTTCTTATGATGAAATTGTAGTTCTACACGAAAACAGTTTGGCTACGTTTGTGCCCGCCGCCTTATTTGATGAAGCCTATTTAGGCAGCTATTTGCAATACAATACGAAAGTCTTTGAAACTGATTTTTTCGCCTTCGATCCACTTCCGAATTATCATATGAATACCGTTTACATTCCGTATGTCAATTTGAACAACTTTTTTGTAGATCACTTTGGCACGTTTACCTACAAACACGTGAATTCTGTGCTGGTTTCCAAATTGCTCGACTTGTCGAAAAACGTGGATGACAAGAAAATGTTTGTTCATTTGGCAGCGAACCATTTTGAGATTATCATTGTTCAAAACCAGCATTTACTGCTGTTCAACACCTTCGATTATAAAACGCCCGAAGATTTGATTTACTATTTGCTGTTCACTGCCGAGCAATTGAATATGAATCCGGAAACGTTCAAACTAGAATTCTTGGGTGCTATTGCCGAAGACGATGCGTTTTTCAAAATTGCCTACAAATACATTCGCCACGTCTCTATTTTTGATGTGACCGATTTTCAAAACAACAACACCTTCTCGACTGCCGAGAATTTGAAGCATTTTATCCTATTTCAATCGTGAGAATCATCTCTGGCAAGTTCAAAGGCCGCCGCATATCGCCTCCCAAAAACCTTCCCGTTAGGCCAACTACCGACATGAGTAAGGAAGCTTTGTTCAACGTGCTCAACAACCATTTTCACTTTGAAGATTTGAAAGTCTTGGATTTGTTTTCAGGAACGGGCAACATCAGTTATGAGTTTGCTTCGCGAGGCAGTAAGAACATTACGAGCGTTGATGGCGATTTTGGTTGTGTGAAGTTCATCAAACAAACCGCGCAAGAATTCGATTTTAACATCGCGGGCATTAAAAGCGATGTGTTTGCCTACATTCAAAAATGCCATGCCACTTACGATATTGTATTTGCTGACCCACCTTATGCGCTAGAGCAAAAGATTTTTGACCAATTAGTCCTTGCTATTTTTGAAAAAAACTTACTTGCTGAAGATGGCATGATGATTATTGAACATTCCAAATATACCAAGCTCGATCACTTGCTTCATTTTTCATTTAAGAAAAGTTATGGCGGTTCTATTTTCAGTTTCTTTGAAATTGGTTCTGAAAACGATTCGGAAATTGAAGAGGATGACTTGGATGGTGAGGAAGAATAACTATTCTAAAACTCTTTTTTACCCTTTTATTTTACCAACGCCACAAGACCCATTTGGAAGTTCACCACAAGCTTTATAGTGCTACTGTTAAACACCTTCCCAAAAGCTTTTGAGTAATTCTAAATTTGACCGCGGTCAAATTATAAAACGACCGCGGTCAAATTGCAAAAACCTCTTGAGCTTTTTATAAAATGACCGCGGTCCTTTTTTGGGAAGCTTTTAAGCTTATTAAAAAAGCACTTCTTAAGAATTCAAAATTCTCAGGAAGTGCTTTTGTATTTTGGTAGTAGGTTCTTTGGTCAGGTGCTGCGATTACTTCACAATCAAAAACTCCGAGCGGCGGTTTTGAGCGTGTTGTTCTTCGGTACAGTTTTCTTTGCAGTCTACTTTAGGCTCGGTCTCTCCCATTCCTTTTCCGGAGATTCGGTAGGCAGCAATTCCTTTAGAAATCACATATTGCGCGGTGGCTTTTGCTCTTCGATCGGACAAACTTAAGTTGTAGCTGTCGCTTCCTCTCGAATCGGTATGCGCTTTCGCCAGGATTACCAATTGATTGTTGCTCTTCATCACTTGCACCAGCTTGTCTAACTCAAAGGCGCCTTGTTGTGTAATATTGCTTTTGTTGTATTCAAAGTATATGGGTTTCAAGACCACCTCTGTTTCCGTGATGATAACATCTATTGGTGGCAATTTGGCTTCTACTTTTACAGCGCCTCCAGCAGTTGGAGCCACTTCTAGCGTCAAACTTTCAAAACCATCTTTCGAGGCTTGAATGGAATACGGCGTGTCGCAATTGACTTTATAAGTTACTTCGCCTTTAGCATTCGCCACTTCTTGGGCAATCACATTTTTCTTGTCGTCGATAATCGAAACATTCGCATTGGCTAAGATGGCTCCGGTTTTAGCATTGGTCACCACCGTCAACACATCGACATTGCAAATTGGGGTTACTAAATAGATATCGTCATTGCCATCGCGATTGCTCGAAAGGAATCCGATTTTCTTTGCCGTTGAAAACGTAAAAGCAAAATCATCTTTTTCCGTATTGATGGGCTTTCCTAAATTAGTCGCTTCGGCTTTGGATGCCAAATCGGCTTGAAACACATCCAAACCACCCAAACCGGGTTTGCCACTCGACGCAAAGTACAACGTCGTATTGTTGTCTCCTATAAAAGGAAAGCTTTCGTTGCCTTCGGTATTGACGGCGCTCCCTAAATTTTCAGGAGTTCCATAACTTCCATCGGCGTTTACCGCTACTTTCCAGATGTCGACACCACCCAAACTTCCAGGCATGTCGGAGGAAAAGTACAAAGTCTTCCCATCGCGACTCAAACTCGGATTGCTAGTCGAAAAATTATTACTATTAAAAGGTAAGGAAACTGCGGTGCCCCATTTGCCATTTTCCAAAGTCGCTTTGTACAAATTGTTACGGCCTAGTTTGAGTTTGTTTTTAGAATCCTTCTCAAACGAAGAAGCGCGGAAACTGTCGCTAGCAAAGTAAATAGTATTGCCATCAGCGCTTATCGATGCAGGTCCGTCGTGGTATTTGGAGTTTAATTCGTCCACCGTTCTTGCATTCGAAAGGGTTCCATCCGCAGTGCAATCGGCTTTATAAATATCAAGAAAGGGTTCTTTATTCCAACCATAATCTTTTCGAGATGTATTTCTCGTACTGGTAAAATAAACGGCATTGCCTGCTAAGATCGCTCCAAAGTCGGATTTATCCGAATTGATTGCTGTGGCTTTCACGTCATACAATTTAGAACCATCGAATAATTTGGGAATGTAATTCGGATTCTCCTTAAACGATTTGGCTCTTTGATCGTTGGGTAGCAAGTTCGCAAATTGCTGCATTTGTTTGTTGGCTTCCTCATACTTGCGATTCGCCTTCAGCATTTGCGCGTAACGGTAATAGGTTTCGGCATCTTGCTTTGTTTCCGTTGCTTTGGCATACCATTTTGTAGCCTCGGAAGTGTTGAACATGTTGAAATAAGTATCGCCCAATTGTTTGTAAATATAGGGATCGCCTTTGCCAAAATCGATTAGTTTGAGGTATTGTTCGGCGGCACTAACGTATTCGTATTGGTTGAATAATTGGTCGGCTTTTTGAGTAGTTGCATTTTGTGCGTTCAAGTGAAGCAAAGCAAAAACAAAAGCCACAACGATACAATGCTTTTTCATGGATAACGTATTTTATGGAAACACTATAGAAACCGAAGTTTCTGGATTATATTGTACTTCAAAAAAAAGCAGACCTGTAAGCCGGATTCTGTATCCCGACGGGTCGGGACCCTTATCATTTATCTAGGCACGCAATTGCTCACGCACTCCATCTTTCTACCCTTCGACAACGAACGAGACGCCCTTAAATGCCGATATACTTGAAATTTCACCGCATAGAGTTTACCTGGTTTCACTACAGCTTAACCTGTACATACTTTCTGTTGCACTTGTCCTAATCCGATTACTCGAACTGACGGGTGTTACCCGCTATGCTTCTCTTTGGTGTCCGGACTTTCCTCCCCGAAGAACTTCGGGGCGATAAGGCGGTCTGCGACGCAAATGTAACGATATTCAATGAACGATATGCGATTTGGGATATTTGATTTAAATTTTCTGATTTAGGAGCTGTTCCCGCTGTCCGTTTTATCTTTTACGCCGAACCACGGCGCAAAAGGATGCTCACTCCCATCGGGGCTAGAGTGACTGCTTCTGGGATTCATAGAAGTTTTCGTTTTGAAATAAGTGTCCTATATATAAGGAGTACTAAAATCTTCTCATTACAAGGAAAGATTGTGAAAAACTTTTCTTCAAAACCGGAAATAACCAAATCACCGAACCAACAAAAAAACTATATTTGTTCTCCAATAAAAAACTATGGAACAATTTGTAGTATCGGCGCGCAAGTATCGTCCACAAACCTTTAAGGATGTGGTTGGGCAGCAGGCTATTACCAATACGTTATTGAATGCCATAGAAACCAATCATCTGGCTTCCGCCCTTTTGTTTACGGGGCCACGTGGTGTTGGAAAAACAACTTGTGCCCGAATTCTGGCTCGCAAAATCAACCAACCCGGTTATGACGACCCAATGGAAGATTTCGCTTTCAACGTTTTTGAATTGGATGCGGCTTCGAACAACTCGGTAGATGATATTCGGAACTTGATTGACCAAGTTCGGATTCCACCCCAAACCGGACAATACAAAGTTTATATTATTGACGAGGTGCACATGTTGTCCTCGGCTGCTTTCAATGCGTTCTTGAAAACCTTAGAAGAACCGCCGAAACATGCCATCTTTATTTTGGCTACGACCGAAAAGCACAAAATCATTCCGACCATACTTTCTCGTTGCCAGATTTTCGACTTCAAACGGATTACCGTTAAAGACGCTAAAGAACATTTGGCTGACGTGGCTCAAAGTCAAGGTGTGGCTTTTGAAGACGATGCCCTACACATTATTGCTCAAAAAGCGGATGGTGCGATGCGGGATGCTTTGTCTATTTTCGATAGAGTCGTTTCTTATTGTGGCAACAACTTAACGCGACAAGCTGTTACCGAGAACTTGAATGTCTTGGATTATGAAACGTATGTTAATGTAACCGAATTGATTTTGGAAAATAAAATTCCAGAATTGTTGGTAGCGTACAACGACATTTTGTCGAAAGGATTTGACGGACATCATTTTGTATCCGGATTAGCCTCGCACTTTAGAGATTTGTTAGTTAGCAAAACGCCGGCTACACTTTCGTTATTGGAAGTGGGCGAGCAAGCACAAAAACTATATGCTATGCAATCGCAAAAAGCCTCTCAAGAATTTTTATTGAAAGGCATTGACTTGGCGAACGATTGCGATTTGAAATACAAAGCTTCTCAAAACCAGCGCTTGTTGGTGGAACTTTGTTTGATGCAATTGGCCTCTATCACTTTTGATGGAGAAAAAAAAAAGTTGACGGGTATATAATCCCACCCAAACATTTTTACGGACGTGTCTTAGAATACAATGTAGAAGCACCGGAAGTGGTCGTTACTACGCCGGAAATCCCGAGTTCTATGGTGACTTCTACTCCAACAGAAACGCTTACTGACTTGACAACGGCCATTGGTGAACCTGAAAAATCAGCTTTAGAAAACCCAGTAACTAGCGCTCCTCTCTCGCCTATTAGAACTGAAGCTACGGGCGTTTCGGCACTTTCCTTAGCTAGTATTCGAGCAAAACGAGAGCTCCAACTAGCAAACAAAGCCGTAGAAAAAGAAGTAGTTCAACTGCCTACCGAACCCTTTACAGAAACGGATATGTTGTTGCATTGGAACAAATACGCACAAAAACTAGGAGACAAAGGCTACAAGATTATGGAGTCGTTATTGTTAATCAATGACCCAGTTTTAAATGGAACAGCGATTACGATTGAACTTCCCAATGAAGGTTCTAAAATTGACTTTGAATCGGAAAAACCCGGATTGCTAGGGCATTTGAAAGGCCATTTACACAATCACGACATCACTATAGAAGTAGTGGTGAATGAAAGTGTCGAGAATAAATTTGCTTTTACGGCTCAGGATAAATTCAATCGCTTGAACGAAATCAACCCGAGTTTGGAGTTGTTGCGCAAGACTTTTGATTTGGATCTTTAAGATTCTGAAGCTAAAGATTCGAACATTCGTTCAATTCGTTTATCGGGTACTAGCCAAATTAAGGCCACTACAATGTAAATTCCACCTGAAATCCATTCATTAAAAAAGGAAAATGCAATCGCTATTAGATATAAGACTAGTGATGCTTTTCCTTTAAAGTCGGAGCCCACTGCTTTGGACAAAACCGAGTTTTTACCGTGGCTTTTAATCAGAATATTTTGCAATGTCCAATACGCCAAGGCCGACATAAACAGTAAAATACCGTACACGGTCATCGTAGCTTTTGCAAAATGATTCTCGCCCATCCAGCCCGTAGCAAAAGGAATTAGAGACAACCAGAACAAGAGGTGCAAGTTGGCCCACAAGATTTTCCCATTGACAGAAGTCGTACTGTGTAACATGTGATGGTGGTTGTTCCAGTAAATTCCGATGTAGATAAAGCTCAAAACGTAACTTATAAAAATAGGAAACAACGATTGTAACGCTTTAAAATCAGGGGTTTCTGGAATTTTAATTTCCAAAATCATGATGGTAATGATGATGGCTAGTACGCCGTCACTGAACGCTTCCAATCGGTTTTTATTCATAAAGTTATATTTTTCCGTAATACATGGCTTTGATAATTCCATCAGACAATCCAATTTTTGGAACGAAAATCTTTTTGGCGCCGCTCCATTTCATGGCATTGAGGTAGATTTTTGTTGCTAATACAATTACGTCGGCACGATCGGGATTCAATCCTAACTCCGACACACGTTGCTCGTACGTCATGGAGTTTAGGAAATTATACCTTTTGGTAACGTACATATAGGACAAAGGTTTGTCTTGCTGTTTGCCTGACATTTTGAAAAGTTTGTTGATGTTTCCACCCGAGCCAATTAGGATGACGTTGTCGAATTCGCGGGTATAGGTCTTAATCCATTTTTCAATTTCCAGCCAAACCATATCGTTGACCATCTCGTTCAAAAGCCGCACGGTTCCAATTTTAAAAGATTTGGAGGCAATCATTTTGCTGTCGGAAAACAGAGAAAATTCGGTACTACCGCCACCTACGTCTACATACAAATAGGTCTCTTCCGTTTTTAATAAGTAGTGTAAATCCGTCGAGGCTATGATCGCGGCTTCGGTTTTACCATCGATGATTTCGATGTTAATGTCGGCTTTCTCTTTGATAATTTGAATAACTTCCTCCCGGTTGTCAGCTTCGCGCATAGCAGAAGTTGCCAGTGCTACGTAGCGTTCTACTTTGTGCACTTTCATGAGTAGTTTGTAGGCTTTCATGGCATCCACCATTCGGTCTATATTTTCATCGGAAATTTCACTTACAGTAAAAGCATCTTGACCCAAACGAATGGGGAGACGAACTAAAGCACTTTTACTAAAATGCGTTTCTTTGCCTTTCTCTTCGATAATATTAGCCACCAATAATCGCATGGCATTGGAACCAATATCAATCGCAGCATATTTTTTTATAGTAATCATTAGGATTTGGGGATTATGATTTTGGGATTTCAATTTGTGCTTCGTCGGCTGTTGCAATAAAGCGTTCTTTGTAATAATTGTAGGTTTCTAGTTGTGCTCTAAAAATTGGATTGGAGCCACGAACACGGTACTTATTGTCGAGTTTATCGGAATGGTATCGCGCTTTTACATTTCCTTTCCAACCGATATCGAAAACGTCAATAAGTTCTTTCTTAATATCGGCATCATATATAGGACAAGTCACTTCAACACGACCATCTAAATTTCTGGTCATAAAATCAGCCGAAGAAATATAAACTTCCGGTTCGCCTCGGTTGGCAAAAATGAATACTCTGGAATGTTCTAAATAGTTGTCGACGATGCTGATGGCTTCTATATTTTCGCTCATGCCTTTTACCCCTGGAATTAAAGAACAGATGCCTCGAATTTGCAATTGAATTTTAACTCCTGCTCTGCTGGCGTCATACAATTTATCAATCATGTCAAAATCGGAAAGGCTATTCATTTTTAATTTGATGGAAGCCTCGTGACCAATGATGGCGCTATTGATTTCGCGGTCGATGAGTTTGTAAAATTTAGATCTTGTATAGTGTGGAGAAACAATTAAGTGTTTGTAGCGATGCACTCTAAAATTGACATCGAAGAAATCAAAGACTTTATTGATGTCTTTTAAGATTTGGTCGTGACTAGTGAACAAGGTCACATCGGTATACACTTTTGCGGTAGCTTCGTTGAAATTCCCGGTTGATACTAGTCCGTAGCGTTTTAATTTTCCATTTTCGATACGCTCAATTACGCAAATTTTGCTGTGTACTTTTAGGCCTTTGATTCCGAAAATTAGGTTAATTCCTTCGGTTTGCATTTGCTCGGCGTAGTAAATATTGCTGGCTTCATCAAATCGAGCTTGGAGTTCGATTTGCACCGTCACTTTTTTACCATTTTTAGCGGCGTTTATTAGTGAACTGATAATTTGCGAGTTCTTTGCCAGACGGTATAGTGTAATCTTGATGGTGGTTACTTTTGGATCTAGGGCAGCTTCTCTTAAGAACTTGATGAGATAAGAAAACGATTGATAAGGAGCATTAATTAGGTAATCCTTTTTGCTAATTTTCTCTAAGATACTACCTTCTAAACTCAATCCGCAAACGGGTAGAGGTTCGTTCGTTTTGTAGAGCAAATCGAAACGTCCTAGGTTGGGAAAATCCATGTAATCTCTGCGGTTGTGGTATCTTCCTCCGGGAATTACACTATCGGTAGCATGAATGTGCATTTTCGATAGAAAGAACTTGAGCGTGTCTTTTTCGATATGTTGGTCGTAAACAAAACGAACGGGCTCGCCGATTCTGCGATCTTTTACGCTGGTTGCAATTTTTTCGAGCATGCTTTTACTTAAATCGCTATCAATTTCTAATTGTGCATCTCTGGTAATTTTGATCATGTGTGCTGAAATGCTTTCGTAATCAAAAATATTGAAAATACTACTTAAGTTATGACGAATAACATCGTCTAGCATGATGATATAGCTTTTGTCTTCTTTGGGAGGCAGCACCACAAAGCGATTAATTGTTTTTGGGATTTCAATAACGGCGTAGGTTACTTCTTGTTTTGGTTTTGTGAGTGTGAGCAATGATTTTTTCACTGCTGTAGGTTTCATAACTAACTTTACGGCGAGGTACCCTGAAGTATCTTTGAGTAATGGAAACTCGGCCAAATCATTCAGGATGATGGTCACAAGCGCGGGGCTCACTTTTTGAATGAAGAAGTCTTTAACGAAATGCTCATGTTCGCCCGAGATTTCGTTTTCATTGATCATAAAAATATTTTGGGCTTCTAATTTCTTTTCGATGATGCTTAAGATCCGAAGGCTTTCAGATTGCTGTTGGATAACAATTTGCGTAATTTCTTTTAGCAATTCGTTAGCTGTTACACCACCTAGTACTTTTTCACCCGAGATTCCCGATAAGCTTAAACGGCGAATTGCGGCAAATCGAACTCTAAAAAATTCATCTAAATTATTGGAAAAAATCCCTAAAAAACGAAGTCGGTCTAGTAATGGGACTGCGTCATCTCCTGCTTCTTGTAATACTCGTGCGTTAAAGGCTAACCAACTTTTCTCTCTATCAATATACTTATTATCCGACATGTAATTATTTTAAATCTTTTGGGAAAATTTTTTTTAAAGTTTTACCCTTTTTAAGTTCTTGCCATGAGTTGGTATCGAATTGAATAGAAACAAAACCAGCTGTGGCTACATTATCTATAAAAAGGTCTCCAAATTTATTAACAAAATTTGTAATTGCCTCGTTATGTCCAAAAAGAATAACATTATCATAAGAATCAGGAAACGATTTAATGATTTTTTCTAGTTTACTTTCATCAAATGTATAAAGTTCGTCTTTGAAGTGAATGTTTTCAATAGGGAATGAAATGTTTTGTGCAAAAATCAAGGCTGTTTCCATAGCTCTTTTAGCAATACTAGAAAAAACTAGGAATGTTTTAGGTAAGAAAGGAATACATGAGGATGACACTTTGTGAGCATCATGAATTCCTTTTTGTTCCAATGGCCGATCTTTGTCTTGCAATGGAGCATCCCAACTTGATTTAGCATGTCTGATAAGAATTAGGTTTTTCATGGCTTATTACTTCAATATTATTATTAAACAATTTACACAAAAAACGCAACACTAAAATACATTTTAAGATTAAATATGTAAATTATTACTTTTCAAAAGTAAAATAGCAGTTAAAATTAATAGTGTTCTTTGTCAAAAAAGTAAATAGTACTATTGATTACTAAACAAGAATACCAAAATGAAGCAAAATTGACCTTAAAAAATTATTGACAAATCGCTGTTAACATCTTTTTGTAGTCTTTTACTTTAAATATAGGTATTAATATGCATTTTATCTGCTTTTTATGCATTTTATCGATGTTTTTTTTGGTAGATAGGATAATAAAATATAGTTTTGAATTGTTAAAAAAGCATATCAAATACAAACAGTAGAAAATTTTAGCTAAAAAAACGACGAATTCTAGTTGTTAAATAGTTTAAAATCAGTGTCAAAAGAAGATAATTAAGTTAAAACGGAAATTGTTTTTATTGAAAAGTGTCATTTTAACGAGTTTTCAGGTTGTTGGTAGAATAAATGATTAGTTAAAGGTTTATGTAAGTAATTTAGCGCATAAATATTTTTGACGTTTTTAGCCTACCTAAAAATAAATCGAAAACTCAAAGAATTAAAAATTAATGAATTAAACTTTTTAATGTCATGAAAACAAGTGTCCCAAACCTATTAATTAACCCCACGAGCAATGCTTTATTGTTTCGAAAACCCCCAATTTTAATGATGAAACGACTACTACTTTTGCTAGTATTTGTGCTGTATGGCGCGGGTATTAACGCACAAGATTTGCGGACTTCTGCTGTCCCAAGAGTAATGGAAATCAAGGCATATGTAGCTTCTTTAAAAGCTGCTGAGTTGAGTTCTAGAAATGCAAATCTGGGTTCAAACCGTTTGGAACATCTCTTGAATGATGTTCAGCCGGCAACCTATTTTACTTCTGGTGAAGTGCAAACGTATGGAGATGCTCCTAATTCTCTATTCACCAACTCCAGTTCGTTAAGCAATATTGCAACTTCTAATATTGCTAGAGCCAACATTGAAATCGTGACGATTACGCTTTCGACAAGTGCTGACTTGAGTAGATCTATAGATTTATCTGTTTTTTCAAATTTCCCTAATTTGAAATACATATACATCTTATCTAGTGTTGAAACTACTGAAAGTGCTATTTCTGGATTAATCCGAAATAACGACGGAAAATTTGGTGTGTTTTACAAAATAGACAAAGGTGCATAATCGCATAGAGATAATTTTAAAAGTAAACATCATGAAAAATATATACTTTAATTCTAAAATTAATAGCAAAACCTGTTATTACTTTTTACAAGTTTTCTTTCTTTTAGGAATCCTATTTACTGCAAATGCACAGCTTAGAGTTCCTTTTACTCAAAGAACATCTCAGTATACTCCTACCAAGAAAATCTATAATGTAAAAGGAGACTTTACCATGATTGGTAATACCAACTTAACGTTGCAGAGTTATTCGAATACCACGAATAATAATAATGTCACCATGCAATATGTAGACATCGATGGAAGCAATTTAGGTGTTGACGGAAAACCAACCTTTAACTCGTCTTCATCGGATTTGACCTTTTCAACAGAAAATGGTGCCGTTCCTTCTTGCTCAAATATTGTTTATGCAGGATTGTATTGGACTGGTAAAGCAGCATCTGATAATGTTAGCACGAGCCCTGATTCATTTAATGTTACCAAAACAGTTAATGGAAATTCGGTTACCAAAGCCTTTAACAAAAGAAATATTTCTTTAAAAGGACCAAATGCTTCCTCTTACACTCAGTTTACTGCTTCGGCAAGCAATATTAATTATCCAAATTCAACGGATGCTTACATCTACTCTGCGTATACTGAAGTAACGGATTATGTTCGTCAAAATGGTATTGGTACCTATGTTGCCGCTGATATTGCCTTATTAGAAGGTAATGGAGGTGGAACTGGATATTCTGGCGGTTGGGGTTTGATCGTGATTTACGAAAACACCAAAATGAAATACCGAGACATCACCATATTTGATGGTCACGCGTTTGTTTTAAGTTCAAATACTGGAGGTTTTACTTTACCAGTTTCAGGATTTAATACGGTTCAAACAGGTGCCGTAGGAGTTAAACTTGGCTTAATGGCGAGTGAGGGCGATGTTGCTCTGACAGGTGATTATTTTCAAATTCAAAAAAATAGCGATGCCTCTTATTTGAGTTTGAATCACAGTGGAAATACGACCACTAACTTCTTCAATTCTTCCATCAACACTGGCGGAAATAATCGAAATCCTAATTTGCAAAATAATACGGGAATCGACATCAGTATGTTTAATGTTCCGAATGCTAGTAATAGCGTTATTGGAAACAATCAAACTTCTACCAATTTCAAATACGGAACTGGTGGAGACACTTATGCTATTTTTGCCATTGCGATGGCCGTTGATGCTTATATTCCAGAAGTAGAAAATATCTTAACAGCTACAAGTATCAATAATGTTCCTGTTACAACACAGCCTTATACTTCGTTACCTGGTCAAGATGTCGGATTTAATATTGATATCAAAAACTTAGGTACAGAAGCTATTAATAATTATAAATTAATTGTTCCAATTCCTTACAACGCTACTTATGTGCCTGGAAGTGCTGTTGGAACCGTATTATTTACACCACTACCAACACCTAACACCGTAACCTTTGATCCTACTTTGGGTGCAACAGGTTCTATTGTTTGGAATCTAGGTACTTTACCTTTGCCTGCTAGTCCTAGTACTTTATTGGCTAAATTATCGTTCAAATTAAAAGCAACAACCGATTGTCAAATTTTGAGTAATTCCAACTGTGGAAGTAACATTGTTGTAAATGGTTCTGCCAACGGTGTTGGAGCAATTACTGGAATTTCTTTTACAGGTTCAAAAGCAATCCAAGGATATACTCAAAACGGAGCTTGTATTGGTCAACCTATCGCGCAATCTTTAGCAATTGGAATCAATGGTACAAATTATGTTTTGGCCAATTGTCAAAATGTTCCTATTGTTAGAAATTTTTATTTCTGCAATGGAAACTCAACTGTATCGCCTTTAGAAATTGCTTCTAATTTCCCTGCGGGAGTATTATTTTATGATTCCTTCCCAGTGACCATGACTTCAGTGCAGTTTACGGATACAAATCAATTCCCTTTGGTTTCAGGTACAAACGCAACTTACTATGCTGTTCCACCAGCAAGTACCAACGGCTGTAATTTCCCTTTTACTATTGCTAAATGTAGATTGATAGTTGCCAATGACGATACTGGTGCTTCTGTTGTTGGATCTGTTGGCGGTACATCGGTTGCAAATGTTTTAATCAACGATACTTTAAATGCAGTTCCCGTTTTAGCTTCTCAAGTAGTTACAACTTTTGTTAGTGCAACTAATCCAGGAATTACGCTTGTTGGAAATAGTGTACAAGTTGCTCCTGGAACTCCCGCTGGAATCTATACTCTAACTTATTCTATCTGTGAAGTAGGAAATCTAACCAATTGTGATACTGCAATAGTTACGGTAACTGTTATAAAATCTCCAATTGATGCTGTTAATGATACTATTACTGGAATCAACGGAACAACTGGAAACAACAATGCTGGTAATGTTTTAACTTCAAACGGAAACGGACCTGATACTTTAAACGGTGCGCCTGTTACTATTGCTCAAGTGAATTTGACTGTAACTGTTCCTGCAGCTTCTATCAATGGCGGACCT
>Ga0208124_100299_pt1 | contig 19673 bp, 22 predicted proteins | sample LakWasM104_HOW12_2_FD_183922 | JGI IMG/M metagenome (GOLD analysis project Ga0208124, IMG submission 183922) | Freshwater sediment methanotrophic microbial communities from Lake Washington under simulated oxygen tension - Sediment Metagenome... | ecosystem: Environmental > Aquatic > Freshwater >...
GGAGAACATCCCCCGCGTGCTGCCCGACGGCACCGCCGCGCACCTGAAGAAGGGCAGCTGGCCCCAGACCGAGCTGTTCGCCTGGCTGCAGAAGACGGCGGGCATCGACGACATCGAGATGAACCGCACCTTCAACAACGGCATCGGCATGGTGGTGGTGGTGGATGCGGCCAACGCCGAAGCCACGGCCGCCACGCTGCGAGCTGCCGGTGAACAGGTCTACGCGATTGGCACGATCGCAGCGCGGGGCGAAGGCGCCGCCGTGGTGGTGGCCTGATACCCGGCCAGCAACACCGCCCCCTCACCGCGCATGGCGCAGCGCCCCGCTCCACCCCCCTCAGCGCAACCTGAGCCCACGCCCACCACCCTGCCGCCGCGCGCCCTGAACCAGGGCATCGTGGTGGCCAGCTATCTGCTGGTGGCCGCTGCGCTGCTGCTGGTGATGTGGCGTGGCCTGCTGCCCGGCCTGCTGTGTGTGTGCCTGGGCTTTTTGCTCACCCGGGCGCTCACAGGCTGGTTTGCAGCGGGGCTGGGCCGGATCCAGCGCCAAGCCGCCCCATCCCCCACCAGCCTGCGCGTGGCCCAGGTCACGGCCGCTGGTCTGGTGATGCTGCTGCCCCTGGCGCTGCTGGCGCTGGGCCTGACCCATTCGCGTGGCTACCTGGTCAGCGCACCGCAGCAGTACCAGGAACTGCTCACCTACATGGCCCGCACGGTGCTGGAGCTGCGCCTGAAGCTGCCCGCCGACATGGCCTCCCACCTGCCCGAGGGCGTGGCCGACATCCAGCGCATCATTGCCAGCTACCTGGGCGCCAAGGCCGGTGCGCTGGCCATGGCGGGCCGGGCCTGGCTCGCCGGGGTGCTGTTTGCCTATGTGGGCCTGCTCATCGGCGCGCTCGCCGCCGTGCGCCCGCCAGTGCTGGCGCGCGGCCCGCTGGCCCAGCAGCTCAAGCTGCGCATCACGCTGTTTGGCGAGGCGTTCCGCCAGATCGTGGCGGCGCAGTTCTGGATCGCGGCGTTCAACACCCTGCTCACCGCCCTGTTCCTGCTGTTCGTGCTGCCGGTGTGGGGGCTGCAGCTGCCTTACACGCCGGTGCTGATCACCTTCACCTTCGTGGCCGGGCTGGTGCCCATCGTGGGCAACCTGGTGTGCAACGTGGTGATCACCATCGTGGGGCTGTCGGTGTCGCCGCTGGCGGCCGCCGCCTGCCTGGGGTTTTTGATCCTGATCCACAAGGCCGAATATGTGATCAACGCCAAGGTGGTGGGCCGCCGCACCCAGATGGGCGTGTGGGAGCTTCTGAGCGTGATGTTCGTTGCCGAGGCCGTGTTTGGCCCTGCGGGGCTGGTGGCGGCGCCGCTGTTCTACGCCTACCTCAAGAAGGAACTGGTGGCCGCTCGGCTGGTGTGACCGCAGCCGGGCAGTGGCCTGCGGCCCCCCCGGAGCCACCCGCACGGATAGTCACTTTTTGATAGCAGCAAGCACAATCAGCACTAGCGCTTGCGGCCATTTTCTCGATCATTTTGCGAATTGACGGGCCACAAAGGCCCAGATGAGCGCCGACGCATCGGGCCCGGCCGGGTCGCTGTAGGGCAACTGCGCGGCGCCGCCGCTCCAGGCATGGGCCAGCCCGACCACCTCACGCAGCGCCACCACGGTACGGCCCCGGGCCTTGAATTCGGTCACCCGCATGGGGTATCGCTGGCCCCTCTGCAAGGTGCGGATGGCACCCGCCCGCGCCCCCAACGCACCGGCCCACAACAAGGCGGTCGCCGCCGCGTTGCGCACCGACACCACACCATCGGCATCGCCATGCACGATCAGCAGCGGGGGCAAGGCCGCAGCGGCGCTGACGGGCAGCACGGTAGCGTCTGTCGGTGTGACCGCAGCGGCAACCGCAGGAGGGTCCGGCAGATGGGCCTCGCGACGGCCATGCATGGCAGCCAGGGCCGTGGCGGCGGATTCGGCCGTGCCGGGCGCCACACCGGAATGCATGGCCACCGCGCAGAACCGGTGGGGGTAAAGCGCCGCCATCAGCACCGCCATGCTGGCGCCTGCCGACAACCCGGCCACCGCCACCCGCGCCAGGTCCACCGGCAGGCGGCGCGCCACCTTGTCCACGGCAGCCAGCAGCGTGGCGGCTTCGGCCTCGGCCATTGCGGCGTTCAAACCAGTTCCAGCAGCCGTGGGCGTTGGCCATGCGCTCCTGCTCGGGGTACAGCACCACAAACCGATGACGCGCCGCCAGCCGGTTCATGCGCGACACGGCGGCAATGTCCCGCCCCGTCTGGCCGCAGCCGTGCAGCATGACCAGCAGCGGCAGCTTTTCGCCCGGGCGCAGGGCCAGCCCGGCAGGCACATAGGCATGAAACCGCCGCGCCCCCGCCGGGCCGGGGGCCACGCCAGACATCCACTCGCCCCGCGACGGCACCGGCTTGCCTGCGGGGCGCGGTGTGCGGGCCGTGGAAGGCATCTTGGCAACCGCCGCCTTGCGCGGCGCTGTCCGCAGTTTGGACGCTGCCTTGGCCCGCACCGGCCGGGTGCTGGCCCGCGCAGCCCGCGCGAAGGCCTTGAGATTGCGCTGGTAGGCCCGCGTCAGGGACGACAGCGAGAACAGGCGGGAGCGGCGGGGCATAGGCGGGCAGGTGGTCTGGCGGTCGATGTTCAAAGATCAGGGAAAACCCTAGCCACCTTAACAGCTTCCCGCATAGCTCGTATAGCGCTATGTCTTTGATAGCTTGAAAGGCAATATGTACCTGCGCATAACGCTGATATGGCTCCAAAACCCGCTTCACAGGGCCAGCGCGGCACCTGAAATGGGCTGGGGCGCCAGCCAGGCCCGTCATTCGCCACAGAATGATGGCTGAAATTGATCGAATCCTGTCTCTGTCAGTTCGGACCGTCGGCCGCTGGACAGCGAAGATAAGCACATCCAAACCACTGCCTCTGTGAGCACACCATGAAAACCTGTCTGATAGTGATTGATGTCCAGGAATCCTTCCGCCACCGCCCCTTCTTCACCGAACGCGACCTGCCTGCCTACCTGCAAGCGCAGAACGCGCTGATCGACGGGTGTGTCGCCCAGGGTATCCCGGTGGTGCGCGTGCTCCACAGCGACGGCCCCGAAGTCGCCGAGAACCCGTTTTCGCAGGCCTCGGGCCAGGTGCGGCCGCTGCAAGGCTTGACCACCTTTGAAGCAGCAGCCACCTTCACCAAGTCGCGCCACAGCGCGTTGGTGGGCACGGGCCTCGATGTGTGGCTGACAGGCCATGGCATCCAGCGCCTCATTGTGAGCGGCATCCGCACCGAACAATGCTGCGAAACCACCACCCGCCACGCGTCCGACCTGGGCTGGGACGTGGACTACGTGACCGATGCCACGCTGACCTGGGACATGGTGCAGCCCGACGGCGAGGTGCTGGCGGCGGCCGACATCAAGACCCGCACCGCCACGGTGCTGCAAGGCCGATTTGCGACCCTGTGCACCGTGCAACAGGCGCTGGACCGGGCGGCCGCATGAGCAGAGCCCAGCCATTGCAGGTCGCCATCCTGGTGTTCGACGACGTGGAGGCCCTGGACCTGGGCGGGCCCTATGAGGTCTTCACCACCGCCAGCCGCATGCACCAGCGGCAACATCCCGGCGCGCCTGCACCGTTTGTGGTGCAGTGCGTGGCCCGCAGCCTGGACCCGGTGCGCGCGCGGGCGGGTTTGCGCGTGTTGCCCGATGCGGACTTTGCCTGCGCCACCGCGCCCGATGTGCTGATCGTACCCGGCGGCGTGGTCGATGCCGCTGCCGCCTGCCCTGCCACCCGCGCCTGGATCGCCCAGGCGGCAGGCCGTGCGCAGATCACGGCCTCGGTGTGCACAGGGGCCTTCATCCTGGCCGCAGCCGGTGTGCTGACCGAAGGCCCGGCCACCACCCACTGGGAGGACACCGCCGACCTGCGCACGCAGTACCCCGCGCTCGACGTGCAGGAGAATGTGCGCTGGGTGGACCGGGGCGCGTTGGTGACCTCGGCCGGCATCAGCGCCGGCATCGACATGAGCCTGCACCTGGTCACCCGGCTGCTGGGCGCGGCACTGTCCGAGCGCACGGCCCGCCAGATGGACACGCCCTGGAACCCTCATCCATGACACGCTTTTAGCCACTCAACGCCATCGATGCAGAACCCGGTCCCTTCCCCCATCCACGTCTATTTCGCCCTGCTGCCGGGCAGCCTGGTGCTGGACTGGGCCGGCCCGGCCGAGGCGCTCCGCATCGCCAACCAGACACTGGCCAAGCAAGGCCAGCCCGATCGGTTTGTGCAGCACTTTGTGAGCCCCACGCCCGAGTCTGTTTCCTCCGTAGGTGCCGTGCTGACCCAGCTGGAGCCACTGCCCGCCACCCTGCCCAGCCCCGCCTGGGTGGTGCTGGTGGGCCTGGCCGGTCCACACATCGCGGTGGATGGTGACGAAGCCCGCGCGCTGCTGCACTGGCTGCGCGGGCTGCGGCCCGTGGCGGGGCAGCTGGAGCTGATCACCGTGTGCGCGGGCTCGGTGCTGGCCGCCCATGCCGGCCTGCTCACGGGGCGCCGCGCCACCACCCACCACCAGCATCTGGACGAGCTGGCCGCCGTGGACCCGCGCTGCGACGTGGTGGCCAACCGCGTGTTTGTGGCCGACGGCGCCGTGTACAGCAGCGCGGGCGTGACCACGGGCATCGACCTGCTGCTGCACCGCATCTCCGACACCTGCGGCCCCGCGCTGGCCGCGCAGGTGGCGCAGGCCATGGTGGTGGCCCTGCGCCGGGGGCCCAACGACCCCGAGTTCTCGCCCTTTCTGCACCACCGCAACCACCTGCACCCGGCCCTGCACCGCGTGCAGGACGCCGTGGGCCAGCAGCCCCAGGCCGACTGGAGCGTGCCACAGATGGCCGAGGTGGCCCACACGTCGCCCCGGCACCTCACGCGGCTGTTTCTGGAACATGCGGGCATCGCGCCGCTGCAATACCTGCGCCGCATCCGCCTGGCCACGGCCGAGGCCGCGCTGCGGTCCGGCCAGAACGTGACGCAGGCGGCGCTGATGGCGGGGTTCAGCTCCGACACGCAGCTGCGCCGGGCCTGGCACCAGTTCGGGCGTGGCGGCACGCCATCACAGGGCGGTGCGCGCAGCCACTGAGGGGCCCGTCCTGCGTGATGCCGCGCGATGCACGCGACCCAGCACCCGCCGATAATCAAGCCCTTTGCCGCACCACCCGCCGGGTCGCCACCATGCAAGAACCACCCCGCCCCGCCAACGAGCCCGACCGCCTGCAGGCGCTGCGCCAGCTGCTGATTCTGGACACGCCGCCCGAAGAGCGGTTTGACCGCCTGACGGCCTTTGCCGCGCAGGAGTTCGATGTGCCCACGGCGCTGCTCTCGCTGATCGATGACGACCGCCAGTGGTTCAAGTCGCGGGTGGGTATGGACCAGTGCGAGACCTCGCGAGGCATCTCGTTCTGCGGCCACGCCATCCTGCAGGACGACATCATGGTCGTGCCTGATGTGAACCAGGACGAGCGCTTCATCGGCAACCCGCTGGTCACGGGGGAGCCCTACATCCAGTTTTATGCGGGCGCGCCGCTCAAGCTGCCCAATGGGCACAACGTGGGCACCCTGTGCCTGCTGGACAGCAAACCCCGCACACTGGACGCCATCGACCTGGCCATCCTCGGTTCCCTGCGCGACCTGGCAGTGGAAGAACTGGTGCGCCGCGAGCAGGGAGCCTCCGCCCCATGAGCGATCACAGCCCCCAGGACATCCTGCTGATCGAACCCAGCTCGCTGACGGGCAGCATCATCGTCTCCACGGCCCGCCAGCTGAACCTGCCCGCCGTGCGGCAGGTGAACAGCGTGCGCATGGCCCAGCAGCGGCTGACACACCAGGACTTTGCGGGTGTGATCGTCTCGATCGATGAGCACCAGCAGGAGGCCGTCGCCCTGCTGGAGCAAGTGCGCAACGATACGCTGGCCGTCAGTGCCAGCGTGCCGGTGGCGGTGACGACCACGCAGGTCGATGCCTCCACCGCCGTGAAGATGAAGGCCCTGCAGGTGCGGCGGGTGCTGATCAAGCCCTTCAAGGTGCGGGATGTGATCGCCACCATTGCACTGCTGAAGGACTCGTAGCCTCCCTCGGCCCCGCAGGGGGCGCGTCAGATGTCTCAGTAGATCTCTGGCACGTACATGCTGGCAGGCACGGGCTGGCGCAAATACTCGGGGTTGCGCACGCGGTCGGGCAGCACCACGGGCGGGTGTGGGACCTCCTGGTAGGGCAGCTGAGACAGCAGGTGTGCAATGCAGTTCAGGCGCGCCTTTTTCTTGTCCACCGCCTGCACCACCCACCAGGGTGCTTCGGGGATGTGGGTGCGCTCCAGCATCGTTTCCTTGGCCTTGGTGTAGGCCTCCCAGCGCACGCGGCTTTCCAGATCCATCGGGCTGAGCTTCCACTGCTTGAGCGGGTCGTGAATACGGCCCAGAAAGCGCAGGTGCTGCTCTTCATCGGTGATGGAGAACCAGTATTTGACGAGCGTGATGCCCGAACGCACCAGCATCTTTTCAAACTCGGGCACGGTGCGGAAGAACTCTTCGTATTCGTCGTCGGTGCAAAAGCCCATCACCCGCTCGACGCCCGCGCGGTTGTACCAGCTGCGGTCAAACAGCACCATCTCTCCCGCCGCAGGCAGATGCGCTACATAGCGCTGAAAGTACCACTGCGTGCGCTCTCGGTCGTTGGGTGCGGGCAGTGCCGCCACCCGGGCCACACGGGGGTTCAGGCGCTGCGTGATGCGCTTGATGACGCCCCCTTTGCCCGCCGCATCGCGCCCCTCGAACAGGATCACCACCTTCTGGCGGCTGTGCTGCACCCAGTCCTGCAGCTTGACCAACTCGCCCTGCAGGCGGAAAAGGTCCTTGAAGTACTGCTGGCGCGCCAGCTTGTCGCCAGGGCTGGGGGCGCCGATGTCATCGACCTCGCGGTCTTCGATCTCCAGTTCCAGCTCTTCGTCGTAGCTGTCGATGAGGTCGTTGGCGATTCGTTGCATCAGCTCCTGCGTGTCAAGGGCGTTGTTGTAGAACATGGGCAAGCATCCGGCGGTAGTGCAAATCAGATGCGCGATAGTGGACCGCTGCAGTGACAGCGCCATGACACTGGTGTGATCTGTCACAACGCTGTCATGCCCAGAGGCCAGCATGCGAGGCCGTGCCGACAGCAGACCACTCCGCCGCTTTGTCAAATCCCCTCGCCCCCAACGCCAGCCTGAACTACGGCGGAGATGCCGCCGGGCTGATCTACGGCTACCTGCTGGGTACCGACACCCCGCCGCAGGAGGTCGATTCGGCCCAGGCCGCGCAGTGGCTGGCCGACCTCCAGGCAGGCGCCGCGCCGTCAGGGCAGTTTCTGTGGCTGCACTTCAACCTGAGCCACGCGCAGGCGGTGCGCTGGATGGAGCGGCACGCCTATTTGCCGGAAGCTTTTTTTGATGCGCTCAAGGACCGCTCGGTGTCCACGCGCATCGAACGCGACGATGACACGCTGATCGCGGTGCTCAACGATGCCCACTTTGATTTTGCGTTCGAGCCCTCGGACATTGCCACGCTGTGGACCAGCGTGGCGCCCCACCTGATGGTGACGGGGCGCACACGTCCGCTGCGGTCGGTGGATGCCCTGCGCACCACGGTGCGCAGCGGCAACGCCCCGTGCTCCAGCGTCGCGCTGCTGGCCGAACTGATGCGCACGCAGGCATCAGGCCTCGTGGACATCGTGCGGGGTGTGACCCAGCGCATCGACGATGTGGAAGACGCGCTGCTGGCCGGCCGCCTGGACCACAAGCGCGCACGGCTGGGCGTGCTGCGGCGCCTGCTGGTGCGGCTGCAGCGGCTGCTGGCCCCCGAGCCTGCGGCGCTGTTCCGCCTGCTGCAGCACCCACCGGCCTGGATGGGCGCCGACGATGCGCAGGAGCTGCGCGATTCGACCGAAGAGTTCTCTGTGGTGCTGCGCGACATGCAGGGCCTGCAGGAGCGCATCAAGCTGCTGCAGGAAGAAATTGCCGCCAGCGTGCAGGAGGCCAACAGCCGCAGCCTGTTTGTGCTGACGGTGGTGACTGTGCTGGCCCTGCCCATCAACATCCTGGCCGGCCTGTTTGGCATGAATGTGGGCGGTGTGCCGCTGGCGGATAACAGCCACGGCTTCTGGATCATCGTGGCCGTGGTGGCGGCCTTCACGGCGGTGGCGGGCTGGCTGGCCCTGCGGGGCACGCGCGATCAGTAAGTAGGTGGGACTGTTCGGCAGTCGGCAGGTTTGATCGCCCGACAAGCAAGACAGGCCCGGTGGCTAGCCCCACTACAATGCCGCCCCTTGCCCAGCTCCCCGGACCGCCTGCCACCATGAACATCGTCGTCAACGAAGAACTCAAAGCCTACATCGAACCCCTGACGCCCGACGAACACGACGCGCTGGAGCGCAGCATCCTCACCGAAGGCTGCCGCGACGCACTGGTGCTGTGGGGCGATGTGCTGGTGGACGGGCACAACCGCTACGGCATCTGCCAGAAGCATGGCCTGCCTTTCCAGACCGTGCAGAACCCGCGCTTTCAGTCGATGGAAGACGTGCACCTGTGGATGATCGACCAGCACCTGGGCCGCCGCAGCGTGTCCGACTTCCAGCGCGGCGTGCTGGCCCTGCGCAAGCGCGAGATCATGGCCGAGCGCAAGGCGCGCGCAGCCACTGCCACAGACACTGCAGAGGCCACCCCCACGGCGGATGTGCCCGAGGCCGCAGCCGCCCTGCCCGCCCCCGACCCTTTGAGCAGCCGCGAGGCCATTGCCAAGGCTGCGCGGCTGAGCAGCAGCCAGGTGGTAATGATCGAAAAAATCCAGAAACAGGCGGCCCCCGAGCTGGTGGCCGCCGTCAAGTCCGGCACCATCTCCATCAACGCCGCAGCCGCTGTGGCTACTCTGCCCGCCGAGGAACAGGTGGCAGCCGCAGTGGCCGGCAAGGACGAACTCAAGCAGGCAGCGAAGCGGGTGCGCGAACTCAACAAGCGCAAGCCACGCGAGGAGGCGCCATCAGACGACAAAGCCCATGCTGAGACAGCCGCCGGTGCCGAAGGGAACACCGACGAGTTGCACGCCCTTCGCCAGCGTGTGGCAGAGCTGACGGCGGAGAACACCGAGCTGCGCCGCCAGGTAGCGCAACTGCAGGCGGCGCTGCCTGCAGACAGCACGCCGTTCTAAAACTGTCTGGGGAGTCGGCCGCCGGGGTTCACCCGTTGGCGTTGCGCAGCGCGCTCAGCCGGTCGGCGATAAGGTCCAGGTCAAGCCCGTCTTCACTGTGGGCCAGATAGGCCTCCAGGTCAGCCACGGCCTCGGCCGTGTTGCCGCGCTCGGCATGCGCGAGGCCCCGGTCGCGCCGCTCGCCCCAGGCCTCGGGCAACAACACGATCAGCCGGTCCAGCACGGCAATCAGCCGCTGCCAGTCCTGCTGGGTGCGGTGCACTTCCTTGAGGTTGCGCAGCATGCGCGCAATGATGTCGCGCGGCGTGGCGGCTTGCAGGTACAGGCCCAGCGGCACATCGTAGTCGTCCACCAGGCCGTTGCGGCGCTTGTAGGGCTCCAGCCGCTCGGCCAGTTCCTCGCGGCTCAGGGACTGACCCGAGATCGGGTCCAACACCACTTGGCCCTTGGGCAGCAGCACCTTGACCATGAAGTGCCCCGGGAACGCAATGCCCCGCGCGTGCAGGCCCAGCCCCTGCGCCAGCTCCATCCACAGCACGGCCAGGCTGATGGGAATGCCCCGGCGCGTGCGCAGCACGGCGTTCAGGTAGCTGTTTTCGGGGTCGTAGTAGTTGTTGATGTTGCCGCCAAAACCCAGGTCGGCAAAAAAGAATTGGTTAAGCGTGCGCAGCCTTTGCAGTGCGGGGGCATCGGCAGGCAGGCGGCGCTTGATGCGGGCCTGCAGCTGATCCACATCGCCCAGCAGTTGCTGCACGTCGAACTCGGGGTACTCATCCTGCGCAAGGCTGGCGGCCGCTTCGAGCAAGGGAAAGTGGTCGTCGCTTTGCACCAGCGATGCAAAGTACTCCAGCGAGGTGGGCACGGAAAGGCTCAGGGACATGGCAGCTTTGTAAGGGGCCGCTGCCATGGCGTCAAGCTACAGAAGCACGGGCTTTGCAGGGTATTTCGGGCGCCGGGCGGGCCGCTGCCGCTCAGCGGCGCAGCAACTGGCGCAGCTTCAGGCCGGCGGCCCACAGGGCGCCAAAGTACAGCACCGCAGCGGCCACCATCATCGCGGCCAGCAGGCCGATGCGCTGAAGGCGCTGCGCTTTCATTTCCACCCAGTCGAAATGCTGCGCACCCCAAGCCAGCAGCACGGCCAGCAAGGCGCTGGCCGCCACCACCTGCAGGGCAAACCGCCCCCAGCCCGGCAGCGGCCGGTAGCTGCCACGCCGCAGCAGCCCCACCAGCAGCCAGGTGGCATTGATGACCGCCCCCACGCCGATGGACAGCGTCAGCGCGGCATGCTGCAAATAGGGCACCAGCACCAGGTTCATCATCTGCGTGAACACCAGCACCGCCACCGCAATCAGCATGGGGGTGCGCATGTCGTGCTTGGCAAAGTAGCCCGGCGCCAGCACCTTGATGGCCACGATGCCCACAATGCCCACCCCGTAGCCCGCCAGGGCCAGCGTGGTCTGTTGCACATCCCGGTCGGCAAAGGCGCCGTAGTGGTACAGCACAGCCACCAGCGGCTTGGCAAACACCAGCAGCGCCACCATGCAGGGCACCGACAGCACCACCACCAGCCGCAGCCCCCAGTCGAGCATGGCCGAATAGCGTTCGTCGTCGTGCTTGGCACGGGCACTGGCCAGCTGCGGCATCAGCACCACACCCAGCGCCACACCCAGCAACGCGGTGGGCAGCTCCATCAGGCGGTCGGCATAGGTGATCCAGCTCACGCTGCCGGTGGCCAGGTGCGAGGCAATCTGCGTGTTGATGAGCAGCGAGACCTGCGCCACGCTCACCCCCAGCAAGGCGGGCAGCATCAGGCGCACCACCTTGCGGGTGGTGGGGTCGGCCCAGGCCGCGCGGATGGCCGACCAGCGCACGCCAATGCGCGGCAGCAGTCCCAGGCGCAGCAGCGCAGGCACCTGGATGCCCAGTTGCAGCAGGCCGCCCAGCATCACGCCCGCTGCCTGGGCATAGATGGGCTCGATGCCATGGCGCGCAAACAAGGGCGCGCCCAGCGTGATGGACAGGATGAGCGCAATGTTGAGCAACACCGGCGAGGCGGCGGGCACCGCAAACTTTTTCCAGGTGTTGAGAATGCCCCCCGCCAGCGCCACCAGCGACATGAAGCCGATGTAGGGGAACATCCAGCGCGTCATCGTGACGGCGGCATCAAACCCCTGGGGCTGGAGCCCACTGGCCATGGCCCACACCATCCAGGGCGCACCCAGCACGCCCGCGATGCACAGCAGCACCAGCGTCCAGGCCAGCAAGGTGCCCACGTGGTCGATCAGCGCCTTGGCGCCCTCGTCGCCGTCCTCGGCCCGGGTGGCAGCCAGCACCGGCACAAAAGCCTGGCTGAAAGCGCCCTCGCCCAGCACCCGGCGGAACAGGTTGGGAATGCGGAACGCCACATTGAAGGCGTCGGTCATGGCACTGACCCCAAACACGGAGGCCATGAGCAACTCGCGCACCAGCCCGGTGATGCGGGAGACGAGGGTCAAGAGGGAGACGGTGGAGGCGGCTTTGAACAGTGACACCGCGGGGAGTGTATTCCCCCTGCGCCGCTTCGCGCCTGGGTACAGCTGCCACAGGCCGCAGCTTTTTCAGACCGTCCAAGCCTGCACAGGCAGGCACGAAGCCGTGCCCCTCCGCCTTCAAGGGCGATGCACATGTTGCGCTGACAGCGCCAGGCGCCACTGGCGCGCTGGCGATGGCATTCCGCCGGTTCGGGCACAGGGGTGGATACAGGCGCTGCTCTGGGCTATAATCGCTGGCTTTGCTGGCATCATCCACAGACCCAAGGAACTAAACAATGGCATCCGCAAAACCCAAGAAGAAGAACCCGCGCCTGGCGTCGGGCCGCAAGCGCGTCCGTCAGGACGTCAAGATCAACGCTGCAAACACCTCGCTGCGTTCCAAATACCGTACCGCTGTCAAGAACGTCGAAAAGGCTGTTCTGGCTGGCGACAAGACCAAGGCGACCGAACTGTTCGCCAAGATGCAGGCCGTGGTGGACACCGTGGCTGACAAGGGCATCTTCCACAAGAACAAGGCTGCTCGCGACAAGAGCCGTCTGTCTGCCAAGGTGAAAGCCCTGGCAACGGCCGCCTGACCCACCTCAGGCAAACAGCCCGAACGGCACCTGCCGTTCGCCGTTTGTAACGGGTGCGCTGCCAGCAAAGAACGAACAAACCGCCTTCGGGCGGTTTTTTCGTTGGGGGTTCAGAACTGCACCAGGCAGCCTGAAGCGCATCAAAGGGTGGATGGGGAGTGCCCGCTGGCTGCCGGGCGGGCACGCCCCTGCGCAGCGACGCCTCGGGCCCGACGCGGCAGGCAGCGCCGGAAGCCAGGCCGTGGCCGGTCAGGGCTTGGCGGGAGGAGGCGGGTCGGGCAGCAGGCAGGCCTCGGCCACCTGCAGGTTGTTGTCGCGGGCGAAATTGATCACAAAGTCCCAGGCCATGGGCTCGTGCCCCTGCAGGTCGCGGTGTACGACTACACATTTGACGCCGTTGAGCGTGGTGGGAATGCACCAGGGCGAATAGCTCAGATGGCTGCCTGGCCGGGCTCCACCGGGTCGAAAGCTGCTCATCACCCCGGCCAGCCGCTCGGCCCAGTCGCTGGGACGAAAGGTTTTCCCGTCATGGGTGATGCCCTGGATGAAGACTTCTTTGGAGGAGGGGGAAACCATCGGGGATTGGAGTGGTAGTGAGGGCACAGACGCAGGATCACTGCATGTTGCACCGCAACGCGACATTCTAACTCTTATATAAGAGCTAGCTCCCTAATCCCTCCGGCGCGCTACACATAGGCACCCCGAAGAGGGTAAGGGCCCGGCATTGCAGTGATGCGCAATCGTCAACAGACCGTCGCCCTGCTCCCCCTAGAATCGTGACTCGTTTTTTCGCCACTGCACCGTCTGGAGATTTCCGCATGACCGCTTTCATTGAGGCAGCTTCGCCCCACGTGATGAACACCTATGGCCGCGTACCGATCGCGCTGGCCCGTGGACAAGGCAGCCGCGTGTGGGATGTGAATGGCAAGGAATACCTGGACGGGCTGGGCGGCATTGCCGTGAACACGCTGGGCCACAACCACGCCAAGCTGGTGCCAGCGCTGCAGGACCAGATCACCAAGCTGATCCACACCTCCAACTACTACCACTCGCCCCTTCAGGAGCAGCTGGCCACCAAGCTGGTGGAGCTGTCGGGCATGCAGAACGTCTTCTTCTGCAACTCGGGCCTGGAGGCCAATGAGGCGGCCCTGAAGATTGCCCGCAAGTTCGGCGTGGACAAGGGCATCGCCAAGCCCGAGATCGTGGTGTACGAAAAGGCCTTCCACGGCCGCTCCATTGCCACCATGTCGGCCACCGGCAACCCCAAGATCTACAGCGGCTTCGGCCCGCTGGTCGAGGGCTTCATCCGCGTGCCGCTCAACGACATCGAAGCCATCAAGAAGGCCACCGAAGGCAACCCCAACGTGGTGGCCGTGTTCTTTGAGACCATTCAGGGCGAAGGCGGCATCAACCCTATGCGCGTGGAATACCTGCAGCAGCTGCGCAAGCTGTGCGACGAGCGCGGCTGGCTGATGATGATCGACGAAGTGCAGTGCGGCATGGGCCGCACCGGCAAGTGGTTTGCCCACCAGTGGGCTGGCATCGTGCCCGACGTGATGCCACTGGCCAAGGGCCTGGGCTCGGGTGTGCCGATTGGCGCGGTGGTGGCGGGCCCCAAGGCCGCCAACGTGCTGCAGCCCGGCAACCACGGCACCACCTTTGGCGGCAACCCGCTGGCCATGCGCGCCGGGGTCGAAACCATTCGCATCATGGAAGAAGACGGCCTGCTGCAAAATGCCACCACGGTGGGTGAGCACCTCAAGGCGGCACTGCAGCGCGAGCTGGGCAGCCTGCCCGGTGTGAAGGAGATCCGGGGACAGGGCCTGATGCTGGGCATTGAGCTGAACAAGCCCTGCGGCGCCCTGATCGGCCGCGCGGCCGAGGCAGGCCTGCTGCTGTCGGTCACGGCCGACAGCGTGATCCGCCTGGTGCCCCCGCTGATCCTCACCACCGCCGAAGCCGACGAAATCGTCGCCAAGCTGACCCCGCTGGTCAAAGCCATCCTGGCTGAATGAAGAATAGTCCCACTGCCATGACGACGCTGAAACATTACCTGCAGTTCACCGACCTCACCGCCGACGAGTACGCCTACCTGTTCGAGCGCGCCGCGCTCATCAAGAAGAAGTTCAAGGCCTACGAAAAGCACCACCCGCTGGTGGACCGCACACTGGCCATGATCTTCGAGAAGGCCAGCACCCGCACGCGCGTGAGCTTTGAGGCGGGCATGTACCAGCTCGGCGGCAGTGTGGTGCACCTGACCACGGGCGACAGCCAGTTGGGCCGCGCCGAGCCCATCGAGGACAGCGCCAAGGTCATCAGCCGCATGACCGACCTGGTGATGATCCGCACCTACGAGCAAAGCAAGATCGAGCGTTTTGCCGCCAACTCGCGCGTGCCCGTGATCAACGGCCTGACCAACGAATACCACCCCTGCCAGATCCTGGCGGACATCTTCACCTACATCGAGCACCGTGGTTCCATCCAGGGCAAGACGGTGGCCTGGGTGGGCGATGGCAACAACATGGCCAACACCTGGCTGCAGGCGGCGTCGCTGCTGGGCTTCAAGGTGCATGTGAGCACGCCACGCGGCTACGAAGTGGACGAGAAATTGGCCGCTGGCGCCCATGGAATCAGCGCTGACAGCTATCAATTCTTTAGCAACCCCATGGAGGCCTGCCGGGGTGCCGATCTGGTCACCACCGATGTGTGGACCAGCATGGGCTACGAAGCCGAGAACGAAGCGCGCAAGAAGGCCTTTGCCGACTGGTGCGTGGACACCGAAATGATGGCTGCGGCCCAACCCGACGCCCTCTTCATGCACTGCCTGCCCGCACACCGGGGCGAAGAGGTCGAGGCCGACGTGATCGACGGGCCGCAGTCGGTGGTATGGGATGAGGCGGAAAACAGGATGCACGTGCAGAAGGCACTCATGGAGTACCTTCTGCTCGGCCGTATTGCATGAAATGCAATGCGGTGGCGCGCCAGCGCCAGCAACCTGTTTCGGCGCAGGCTCACGTCCGCGCAGCGGACGTGAAGCAGCCGCAGGCTGCGGGCCATAGCCAGAACACCATTTACCTGCAGAAGGCCCTGATGGAGTACCTGCTGCTGGGCAAACTGGCCTGACAGCCCCATGCCCTGGCGCCGCCAGCCCGCCCACAGCGCCGAATTGCTGGCGCACTGGCAGGCCCTGGGCCAAGCGCTGGGGCGCGACACGCCCGCTTGGCGTGCTGAAGGCCGGCGCCTGCTGCGCAGCTGGGCCCGCTGGCCCCGCGCCTACCACGACACCACCCACCTGCGGGCCTGCCTGCGGCACCTGCAGGCGGTGCAGGACCACCAACCTGGCGCGCTCCACAACCCCCACGCCGTGGCGCTGGCCCTGTGGTACCACGACGCCGTCTACTGGCCGTGGAGCGGCCACAACGAAGAGCGCAGCGCCGACTGGGCGCGCCAGTTTCTGCTGAGCCAAGGGCTGCCCACCACGCTGGCCGAGACCGTGCACCAGCATGTGATGGACACCCGCCACACCCCGGACCCACTCACCGGAGATGCGTTGTGGGTGGTGAACATCGACTTGGCCATACTGGGCCAGAACGACGCGGTGTACCGCCAGTTCGAACGCAACGTGCGGCGTGAATACTTCTTTGTGCGCTGGCCGCGCTATGTGGCAGGGCGCAGCGCCGTGCTGCAGGGGTTTCTGGACCGTCCGCACATCTACGGCACGGACTACTTTGCGCAGCGCTACGAGGCCCAGGCGCGCGTCAACCTGCAACAGGCGCTGAGCGCGCTGGGCCAAGGCCAGCTGTACCAGTAATCAATTAGAGCCAAAACGGCCTGTAGCGCTAGTGAATCATGCGCTAGAAGCTATACAAAAGATAGCACTCACTGAGAAGCAGGCCCGCGACGAACAGGCATAGCCACGGGTTTTGCAGCTGCTGCGTCAAATGGCGCCGCGCAACTGCCGCAGCTGCTGCACCCACCATCGCTCGCGCCACAGCCCGGCGACTGGACCAACCCCGGGTGGACCTTGCCCAACCCCTGGCGCCAGCGCCCGGGCAGATACCGCCAGAGCACATAGAGCGCCGCGGCAAGGACGATCAGACCAACGATGAATTGCTGGGCCATCACAACGTTCCTCCTCAGCCCCCGCCCAGCGCCAGCGCCACGCGGTAGGTCACAAAGCTGGCGGCATACGCCATGGCAAACAGGTACCCCACCATGAGCAGCGGGTAGCGCCATCCGTTGGTCTCACGCCGCACGGCGGCGATGGTGGAGATGCACTGGGGCGCAAACACATACCAGGCCATCAGCGACAGCGCAGTGGCCAGCGACCACGAGCCCGCGATCAGCGACCCCAGCTGGCTGGCCACCTCGTCGCCCGTGGCAGACAGCGCGTACACCGTGCCCAGTGCGCTCACCGCCACCTCGCGCGCCGCCATGCCGGGCACCAGCGCAATGGCAATCTGCCAGTTGAAGCCGATCGGCGCGACGATGACCTCCAGCAGGCGGCCCAGCTGCCCGGCCAGGCTGTAGGTGATGGCGGGCTGGGTGGCGCCTTCCGGCGCACCGGGGTAGGTGGACAGGAACCACAACAACACCGTGACGGCCAGGATGATGCCGCCCACCCGCTTGATGAAAATCACCGCCCGCTCGTACAGGCCGTAGGCCAGGCCCCGCACGCTGGGCCAGCGGTACGCGGGCAGCTCCATCATCAGCGGCGTAGCCCGCGTATCGCTGCGGGCCAGCTTGGCCACCGCCGCCACGGCCATGGCGCTGACGATGCCCGCCACATACAGGGCGAACAGCACCACACCCTGCAGGTTGAACACCCCCGCCACCGTGCGCTCGGGGATGAAGGCTGCAATCAGCAGCGCATACACCGGCAGGCGCGCCGAGCAAGTCATGAGCGGCGCGATCATGATGGTCACCAGCCGGTCGCGCCAGTGGGTGATGGAGCGAGTGGCCATCACGCCGGGCACGGCGCAGGCAAAACTCGACAGCAGGGGAATGAACGAGCGGCCCGACAGGCCCACCGTGCCCATCACGCGGTCCAGCAAGAACGCCGCACGCGGCAGATAGCCCGAGTCCTCCAGCGCCAGGATGAACAGGAACAGAAACAGGATTTGTGGCAAAAACACCAGTACCCCGCCCGCACCCGCCAGCACCCCGTCGGTCAGCAGACTGCGCAAGGGGCCGTCGGCCATATGGCTGTTGACCAGGGCTGCCAGCCAGCCCACGCCATCTTCGATCCACGACTTGGGCAGCTCGGCCCAGCTGAACACCGCCTGGAACATCAGGAACAGCGTGGCCGCCAGGATCAACAGGCCCCACACCGGGTGCAGCACCACCGCGTCGATGCGGTCGTCCGTTCGCAGGCTGACCACCGGCACACGCACGGCCTGGTCCAGAATGCGCCGCACCTCCTGGTGGGTGCGGATGACATCGTTCTGCGCCTCCAGGTCGCTCGCGTCCAGGCGCGCCGCCGCATCCGGCGCCACCACGGGGCGCTGCAGCTGCTGCAGGTTGGCACTGTCCAGCCACTGCACCAGCTCCTGGGCGCCGTTGCCGCGCACGCCCACGGTGGCCAGCACGGGCATGCCCAGCTCGCGCGACAGCGCCTCGCGGTCGATGGCAATGCCCTGGCGCTCGGCCACATCCATCATGTTGAGCACCAGCACCATGGGCAGGCCCAGGGCGCGCGCCTCCAGCACCAGACGCAGGTTCAGGCGCAGGTGGGTGGCATCCGTCACGCACACCAGCACATCCGGCACCGGCTCGCCCGGGCGGCGCCCGCGCACGATGTCGCGGGTGATGGCCTCGTCCACGCTGTGTGCATGCAGGCTGTAGGCGCCCGGCAGGTCCAGCACGCGCACGCGGCGGCCGGCGGCGGTCTGCAGCAGGCCTTCCTTGCGCTCCACCGTCACGCCCGCATAGTTGGCCACCTTCTGGCGCGCGCCGGTGAGCAGGTTGAACAGCGCGGTCTTGCCGCAATTGGGGTTGCCCAGCAGCGCGATGCGCAGGGGCGCATCGGTTGCGGTGGGCTGCACAGTGGCCTGAGCGTTCATGCCAACCCCTTGGCAGGCAGGGTGGCTTCATCCAGCGGCTGCACCTGCACCATGGAGGCCTCCTGGCGGCGCAGCGCAAAAGTGGCCTGCCCGACGCGCACCGCGATGGGGTCGCCGCCCCAGCCGCCGCGCGCGACCACCTGCACGGTTTCTCCAGGCAGAAAGCCGATCTCCAGCAAGCGCAGCAGCATGCTGTGCTCTTGCGCGTCCTGCGCGGGCAACAAGCCCGTGACCCGGCCCAAGGCGCGGCGCGGCAACTGGTCCAGCCGCGAGGACAGGTTCTGCTGCGTAGGAAGATGCAACCGCGCCGCAGCGCCATCGTCCATGGTTTTCATGGTGACTGGCCTCGATACAAATAATAGTGATTCTCATTCTACCAATATCTGTATCGCAGTGGTCGCCGTCTCAATCTCTCCTTGATGCAGCGCAAGCTGCAGTGGCCCTTGCCCTGCCGGGCAGTCAGTCAGTCACATGGCTCCAACCTCTTGCACTCCGCCGTAACGCGGATGGACGTGAGCGTGTTTTCGCCGTCGATGTGCCGGGCAGTGAACTGCACCCAGGACCCCTGCGAAATGCCGTGCAGCAACGCGGGGTTGGCCACCCGGAAGGTCTGTGTGGTGAATGGCAACTTGGCGCGGGGCAGCAGCTTGAGCCGCACAAGCGTGGCGTTGCCGCCCGCATCCATCTCCACAGACACCAGCCGCGCACGGGTGTAGACCGGAGCCGCAGGGGCTGCACCCTCTGCAGCAGCCGAGGCCGCGCCCGCCGGTGCAACGGGCTGGGCGCCTGCCGCACCCCACACGGCGGGCAAGGCCAGTGCGGTGGCAAGCGCGCAGCCGTGCCGCCCCCAGCGGGCAAGCAACCAAGTGACTGCCTGCCCCATCAGAACGCCCACGCGCCCAGCTGGTAGTAGTCAAAACCGCTGGTCCGCCCACCCAGGCATCGGGCGAGGAAGTCCTCGGTCTTGCGGTACATGGTGAGATTGTTGGGCCAGCGCTGGTTGCCGTGGCCGTCCCCTTTGAAGGTGACGTAGTCCACCTCTTTGCCCGCCTTGCGCAGGGCCGCCACCATCCATTCGGACTGCTCCAGCTTCACGCGCGGGTCGTTCACGCCGTGCATGATGAGGATGGGCTTTTGCGCATGCTCCGCCCGGTACAGGGGCGACTTCGCATCCATGCGCGCACGGTCTTCCGGCACGGCCGGGTTGCCAACATAGCGGTGCCACCAGGGCAGGCCCAGCTCCCAATACGGCGGGGC
>Ga0208124_100304_pt1 | contig 19321 bp, 17 predicted proteins | sample LakWasM104_HOW12_2_FD_183922 | JGI IMG/M metagenome (GOLD analysis project Ga0208124, IMG submission 183922) | Freshwater sediment methanotrophic microbial communities from Lake Washington under simulated oxygen tension - Sediment Metagenome... | ecosystem: Environmental > Aquatic > Freshwater >...
CGACACAATTTCTTGACTATGTTTTTTTGGTATAATTTATTGGTGGTTTTTGCTGGATTTTGTTTGAAAATCTTGGCGATGTTTAGTCCGAAAATGAAACTTTTTGTGGAAGGTCGGAAAACCGTTTTCACCACTTTAGCCTCTAAAATCAAACCAACTGACAAAACGATTTGGTTTCATGCCGCCTCTTTAGGCGAATTTGAACAAGGGCTGCCGGTGATGGAACAGATGAAACTTCAGTTTCCGGCGCATAAAATCGTATTGACCTTTTTTTCACCCTCAGGTTTTGAGGTTCGGAAAAATAATACCGTTGCCGATGTGACGGTTTATTTGCCTTTGGATACTGAAGCGAATGCCGCACAATTTTTAAAACTAGTGCATCCTGATTTGGTTTTTTTCATCAAATACGAATACTGGCCGAACTATTTATCAGCATTAAAAAAGATAGCGGTTCCTACCTATTTAATTTCGGGGATTTTTAGAGAAAACCAATTGTTTTTCAAAGGGTATGGTGGTTTTTATCGAAAAGCGTTGGAAACTTTTGACCATTTTTTTGTACAGAATTCGGGTTCTAAAGACTTATTATTAAAATTAGGAAAGACTAATGTTACGGTATCTGGCGACACTCGTTTTGACCGTGTTGCAGCAATTTTGGAGAAAGACAATCACTTGGATTTTATATCCGAATTTAAAAACAATCAGCTGACTATTGTAGTTGGAAGTTCTTGGCCGAAGGACGAACGTTTGTTGGTGGCGTATATTAATGCTACGCAACATCCCGTGAAATTTATCCTTGCGCCCCACAACATTAAATCGGAGCAAATTCAGCAATTAAAGAATTCGATTACTAAGAAAGTGGTTTTGTTTTCGGAGAAAGCCAATCACAATGTAGCCGACTATGATGTCTTTATTATCGATACTATTGGCATCCTAACCAAAATTTACAGTGAAGCGGATGTTGCGTATGTGGGTGGAGGTTTCGGAAATCCGGGCGTGCACAACATCCTAGAGCCCGCTACTTTTGGTGTTCCGATAGTCATTGGACCAAATTATTCTCATTTTGCTGAGGCTACGGCTTTGGTCAATATGGAAGGTTGTGTTTCCATTGCCACTCCATCTGAACTCCATCAAGCTTTTGAGAATTTAATTCAGAATGAAACTATTCGGAATGAAAAAGGACATATTTGCAGCACTTTTGTTCAAATGAATAAAGGGGCAACCGAGAGCATTTTGAAATACATTCTGAATCAAAACCAAATTTCACCACTTTAAATAGCATACTTATGAGATTTTTAAAATTACTGATTTTCTTTATTGCCGTTCAAATGCAAGCGCAACAAGGCGGCATGTGGATTCCTTCGTTATTGCAAGGAATGAATGAGAAAGAGATGAAAAGCTTGGGCATGAAAATGACCGTGGCTGATATTTACGATGTCAACAAATCGAGTTTAAAAGACGCCGTTCCGCATTTTAACGGCGGCTGTACTTCCGAAGTAATCTCGCCAAAAGGGTTGTTGTTGACGAACCATCATTGTGGCTTTGATGCCATTCAAACCCATTCTTCTGTTGACCATGATTATTTAACCAATGGATTTTGGGCCTATAAAATGGAAGACGAATTGCCCAATGAAGATTTGGAAGTTACTTTTATAGTAAAAATTGAAGACGTAACGACCAAAGTTTTGGACGGTACCGCAGCACTAGCTTCAGAAGCAGAGCGCCAGAAGAAAATTCAAGATAATATTGCGGCTTTGAGCAAATCGTTGCCTAAAGAAAGTTGGCAAGAAAACAAAATCAGAACATTTTATGAAGGCAACCAATACATGCTGTTTGTCACAGAGACCTTTAAAGATGTTCGATTGGTAGGGGCACCACCATCGGCGATTGGCAAATTTGGTTCGGATACAGACAATTGGGTTTGGCCCCGTCATACGGGTGATTTCTCGTTGTTCCGAATTTACGCTGATAAAAACAATCGCCCTGCAGCGTATTCCAAAGACAATGTCCCTTATACGCCCAAGCATTTCTTGCCCATTTCACTAGACGGAATTAAAGAAGACGATTTCACTTTAGTTTTTGGGTATCCCGGAAAAACAAATGAATATTTACCAGCAGTGGCTATTGAGCAAATTGTCAATGAATTGAATCCGGCTAAAATTGAAATTCGGGACAAAGCTTTGAAAGTTCAAGATGGCTTTATGCGAAAAGACAATGCCATAAAAATTCAATATGCTTCAAAATATGCTGGGATTGCCAACTATTGGAAAAAATGGATTGGCGAAACTCAAGGCTTGAAAAAATCAAATGCGGTTGCCGTAAAAAAGAAACAAGAAGCGACTTTTCAAGAAAAAGTAATCAAAGCTGGTAAGCAATCGGAATACGGAAGCCTTTTAGCTGATTTTGAAAAAAACTATAAAGAAATTGCGCCTTACGCTTCTGCTCGAGATTATTTTATAGAAGTGGTATTGCGAAACACAGAGCTTTTGAGTGTGGCGTACAAAATGTATCAATTAGAGCAAATTTACAATACGAAAGGCGAACAAGCTTTTACCGACAGAAAAAATAACTTAGCAACTGGTCTCGGAGAATTCTACAAAGATTTCAATGCTAGTGTGGATGAGAAAGTTTTTGAACAGCTGATTGCCCTTTATGCTACCAAATCACCAAAGTCCTATTTGCCACCTGCTTTGCTGACTGTCGACACTAAGCAATTAACAATGGATGTCTACCGAAACTCTAAGTTAACGACCTTTGAAGGGACTAAAGAATTATTGACGGGAGATTCAAAAACGGTATTAGCCAATTTGAATAATGACAAGTGTTTTCAATTGGTGAAAGTAATCGCAGATAACTATTTGAAAGCAGTAGCGCCTAAATATGATGAAATCAACCTAAAGATTACAGCTTTGCAAAGAACCTATATGAAAGCACAATTAGAGTTGAATAAAGGATCTCGGATTTTTCCAGATGCTAACAGCACGTTGAGAGTTACCTACGGAAAAGTCAAAGGGTATGAACCTAAAGATGCAACAATATACAAACCCGTTACTTACTTAGACGGTGTATTGGAAAAATACATTCCCGGAGATTATGAATTTGATGTACCCAAAAAACTAATCGACCTTTACAATGCCAAAGATTATGGCTCCTATGGTGAAAATGGGAAAATGCCCGTTTGTTTTATCGGAACCAATCATACCACTGGAGGGAATTCAGGGAGCCCGGCCATTGACGCTAAAGGAAATTTGATTGGTTTAAATTTTGACCGTGTTTGGGAAGGTACTATGAGCGATATTTATTATGACCCTTCGATTTGTAGAAACGTGATGGTAGACATTCGCTATGTACTATTTATTATAGACAAATATGCGAATGCTCATAATTTGATCGACGAATTGAAATTAGTGCATCCAAAAATGGCTAAGAAAAAATAATCTATCTCTTAACATATTTTTGGCACAGTGTTTGTTAAGTGAAAAAGCGTTGCAAAGAGTAGATTTTTTTAAAAAAAAATTGAAAATTATTTTTACATAATAAAAAATTTATATCTTTGCCTCGAATTAATAATTAACCTTTTATAATTAAGTAAGATGAAAAAAGTATTTTTAAGTTTAGCTGTTATCGCTGCATTAACTGTAGTATCTTGTAAACAAGCTGAAGCTCCTGCTGAAGAAGCTCCTGCTACTGAAGAAGTTGCACCTGCTGCTGAAGAAGCTGCTCCTGTAGTTGATTCTGCTGCTGCTGCTACTACTGAAGCTGCTGCTCCTGCTGCTGACGCTGCTGCTGCTCCTGCTGCTGCTCCTGCTGCTGCTCCTGCAAAAAAATAATTAGAAAGTAATTTCTAAAAATTTTAAAAACCACGCATAGCGTGGTTTTTTTATTTTATACAACTCGCAAAAAAACTAAGTACTTATCGGGCATAAAAAAAGGCTTCAAACAATTGTTTGAAGCCTTTTGTACTCAGAGCGGGACTTGAAATCCCTCTTTTTAACTATTTTTATAAAATCGAACCCAACCAACAAAACCGCACTAAAAACAAATTAACGCCTCTAAAAGTCAACTGCAATAGGAATTTTAATAAACACCTCAACAATCCAAACAAATAGAATAGTATTGAATAAAGTTTGGCAAATGTTTGGCAAGTGTTTGGCAAGTTAAAACAATTGATTATATTTGAATGTTCAACCGTTCAAATGTTCAATTATGGCAACTATCAACTTTCGTATAAGAAGTAAGGCAAACAAACACGTTTCAATTAAGGTTTATTTATCCACAGGTCGCGGAAACTTAATTGAGTTAAATACAGGGTTTACTATCAACCCTAAAGACTGGAGCGAAAGCACAAACCGACCAACTCAAAATAACAATACAGAAAACAAACTATTAAGAAATAATCTTAACAAGTTAGAAACATTCATTTTTGATAGTCTAAACAACGATTTATCAAAAGGGGTTTTAATTGATACTTACTGGTTACAAAATCAAATCAATAATTGTTTCGAACGTGTTGAGAAAACCGACACGGGAATAATTGCAAACCATATTCAATACATTATCGACAACGCGAACACCCGCAAAATTAAAGGACGTTCAAAACTTGGAATTTCGGAAAGTAGAGTAAAAGGTTACGAAACATTCAAAAAACTGTTTGAGGCGCACCAAAAGGACATTAAAAAACAAATACACTTCTTAGACATCAATAAAACCTTTGTTGATAGGTTTACAAATTGGTTAATCAATAATAAAAAGTACTCTACTAATTACGCGGGCAAACAAATTGACAATTTGAAAACTGTTTGTTTAGATGCTGAAAAAAATGACATCAAAATAAATCCTTATGTTAAACAAATTGAGGGTTTTTCTGAAAGTAGCGAGGACAAATTTATAGTTACATTATCATTCGAGGAACTGGAGCAAATCCGCACCGCTGAAATAACAAACACCGCATACAATAACGCGCGCAACTGGTTGTTAATTGGGTGCGAAATTGGGCAACGTGGCGGGGATTTATTAAAGATTGCAAAAAAAGATATTAGGTACAAAAGCGGGAATATGTATTTAGATATTATCCAAAAGAAAACAGGCAAATCCGTTACCATTGGAATAATAAACCCGCATATTATCGACATTATAGAAAACAATTTCCCACACGAAATTAGCACTCAAAAATTAAATTACTATATTAAAAAAGTTTGCGAGATTGCAAAAATTAACGAGCTCGTTGAGGGCAAAAGATTGAACCCTAAGGCAAAAAAAGACAGTCCCGAAACAATGCGCAAAGTATTGGGTTTTTACCCTAAATACGAACTAATTACAACACACTCGTTTAGACGTTCGTTTGCTACTAACTACTATAAACAAATCCCAACAGGCGTTTTGATTGCTATTACTGGACACTCAAAAGAGAGTTTATTTTTAGAGTACATCAACAAACGCGAGGACAAAGACGCGAACGCTGATTTATTTATGAAGTTTTATGAACAGATCACTAAAGACAAAGAGCCAAAAATGAAACTGTTACCAAGTGGTACTGAGGATTAAAAGAAAATCCATAATTTAACATCGTTCAAATGTTCAATCAACACAGGCAAAAAAATGAAATACAATTACGAACCTCTATTAGTTAATATTAATTATCAAAAAGCAGTCGACACTTTTAAAGAGGAGTCAAGTAAAGTATGGTATGAATGTATGTATGAAGACAGTCCTACCAATTCTGATTCTTACGATTTTTGGCAAGATATTGAAATGGATAAAATAAGCCTCGTTTTTGAAAAGGAGTATAACTTAATAACAGAAAGTAAAACTTATTTTTTTGGATGTGCTTTCGACGTATACGAAAAAACTTATTCCGAACGGTTAAACTCTTTTTTAATTGAATTTCCCGACGCTGGCGAACTTGATTTTTGTGACTATGAATTAGAAAAAGAAGTAAATTACATTATGCCCGAATTGTTGAAACTTAAAATAGGGTTTTCGATTAAAAAAAGAGTTGAGTTTCTAAACGAAAAAAAAGCACGATTAACAACCCAACCACAACAAGCAGAATCAACAACCGAACCTGAACCCGAGCAAAAAACACCTTATAAAATTGCATTACTTCACGAATTAGGCTTTTTTAAATTAGATGCAATTAAAAAACTAAATAAAGAAAGTCAATACAAAATCATAAGTACATTAACAGGGGGCACACTTAGAACAATTAAAGGAAACATCCTTGTTTTAGACCCAATAAGTAATGAAGACCGAATGAAATACACCTCAAACGATTATTCAAAAGAGGTTAAAAACTACTTAGATAAACTTAAATAGGTAGGTTGGGCGAACGGTTGGGCACATACCCATTTTTTACCCCAATTAATATTGTTGAATAAAATCTAAATATTCAACAATGCAAACAATTCAATTCATTAGTACAACGCCTCAGGAACTACAAACCCAAATTAACGAGGGTGTAAAAAATCAATTACAGGAGTTTTTAAAACTCTATCAACCAAAACAACCTAACGAATATTTGACGCGCCAAACAGTCGCGCAAATGTTTAACGTGGATTTGTCAACTATTCATAATTGGTGCAAATCGGGGAAATTAAAACCGCTCGGACTTGGGGCTCGAGTTTACTTTTTACGCTCGGACATTGAACAAAGTTTAACCCCTTTAAATGTTTAATGTATGAACTCAACAGGCAAAAAACCCGACCAATTAAAAATAATCTTTTTAGCATTTTATGAGTATCCGAAGACTATGAAAGAAGTTGATGCGGAAACTAAAATAATGCGAGAAAATATTTGCCGATACGTTAGAACTCTCAGAAACGAAAACCGAATTTCTTTGGTAGGATACAGAAAGTGCAAAGTAACTGGATTTAATAAAGTTGGGATTTACTCAACCAATCCCGAACTATTCCCAAAAACTAATCAGTTAGAGTTATTTAATTAGAAAGTCAATTTAATTTGATATTGAGTTAACCCCTATTAGCATCTATTAAACGACATAAGGACATAAAAAAAGAGGGATTGTTCAAGTCCCTCTGATTGTTCAATGTTCGTTTCAACAGGCAATGCAGAAACTAAACAAATATACACTTTTGGTTGATTACATTAAAATATTAATTAAGGATTTTAACCCTGCTATTTTAGAGGCAAATCCCCTATTAGAATTTTTTGACAATATCAATTTATCAACTGGCGAAATTAAGACCATAAACCGAACAGGGCAAAAGATAACACCATACAAAAACGCGTTTTACAATGGTTTAGAGTTTAGGATTTACGATACAGGTTCTATACTGATATCGGGGAGTTTACATAAGTATTGGAACGCTGGCGCACACAACTACAACGACTTTGATTTTGAAGCATTTCTGAACGTTTTGAACGACCTAAAAGAAAAGTTTAATATCACACCTGAACAATGCATTTTGAAGTGTTTGGAATTGGGTTTAAACGTTACCCCACCAAAACCAACAAATGAAATTTTAGACTATTGTTTTTTGCATAAAACAAAACCTTTCGAATATCAAAAAAACTCAGACGAGGGAAAATATAAGCAATGCGTTCACTCTCAATACATCATTAAAATCTACAATAAGGCGTTACACTACAAAAAGGATTTTCCGGAAATTAAAAACGAAATTATGCGTTTTGAGATTAAATATACAAAAATGGAACGCCTCAATAAATTAGGGGTTTTTAACCTCAACGATATAGCAAAACTCGGGTTTAAATACTTTGAAAATGAAATAGCAACCGAATGGCAAAACGTTCTATTTTATGACACTACAATAGATGCAAAAAGTAAAAGACTATCTAACTACCAAAACCCAATTTACTGGACTGAATTAACGCAAAAATCGACAAAAACAAACTTCTATAAACAGAAAAGAATTTTGATCGATTTTACATTGAATTATTCTCAAAAAATACAACACAAATTAACCGAAATAATGAGCAGAAAAATAGACTTTTTAAATAATAGGGGTGCGCATTTTGACACTTTAATTATAAAGTCAATTCACTCACCCCGACAATTAAACAAAGTCAGAAATTGTATTATTACGGGGGTTAATATTTCGATGCAAAAAGACAACAGTTTTTTATTATCACATTCGGGGTTAAGGTATTATTTCAAAAATGACAAAAGAGTATTTGAGCAAATCAAAAGACTATACTTATCAAAACATTGGCAAACTTCAAATTTTGAAAATCAAATAAAGGAGATTGCACACAACATTAGAAACTATCGAAGTAATCAAAACAGAAAACAAAAAAGAATTTACAATGGTTCACAATTCAATTTGTTATCTCATTTTGAATAAAACCCAAAAATATAAAAACCATTTAGCGAATTTGAACCCCATACCCCTCAAAATAAAAAGTTTTGCTGTTAAAATTATATTCCAAAACTCTATGACCCTTTTAACGGTATTGTAATACAACTCATTTCAAATAATGCGTTCTTCAAGTACCGATGTAAGAAAAATATTTTTATCCATTAATTACTCCAAAAAAGAATACTTTAGACACTGATTTTATAGAAGAAATCAATTGATATAAGTTAGTTGCAATTTACACGTGAGGGAAAAGGGTAAAAAACTATGTACCTTTACTTGTCTCATACTTAAAATCAATGGATCAAAAGAAAAACAACCAACAAGCGCCCAGTAGAGAACAAAAGAAAATCGCGCTAAAAAAGATATTGCAATATCTGAAAGATAAAAAGAAAGAAAATAATGAAGACTTACACCAGCATCTTAAACAAGATAAACGCAACAGTTAAGGAACTTGCTGAAGAAGTTGAGAAGTTAGAAAATAATTTTCGCGATACTGAAGACATAACTAAGTATTTAATCGCCTACAACGAACACAAAGAAGTTAGAGAACTGTATCACAACTTTTTTGCCTATTGTGTTCGTAATAATTTTAATCTTGATAGTACGTATAAAAATTAATTTAAAACCAAACAAATGAAAAAATTATTAGTTGTAATGCTATTTGTGACTGTTTATGGGAATGCACAAGAAACGGAATATACATTTACGGCAGAAAAAGGAATGACAGACTTTGTAGTAACCCCGATTGAGGGAAAGACCGCTCCTGAAATTTATAAAAAAGTCATTGAATGGATCAAAATTACTTATAAAAACCCTGATAAAGTAATACTCTCAACAATTGAAAATGAATTTTTAAGATTTGAGGGTAGTTCAGAAACTATGTATTCTTATTTCGCTATGGGTAAACGTAATTACCTAACGAGTAAATATCAAATTGAAGTTTCTTTTAAGGACGGTAGGTATAAATTTGATATAGTTGGGTTTCAAATTTTAGCGACAAATACTTGGGTTGATTTGGATGTTTTTAATAGCCCGAAAACTAAAGAGGAACTTCAAAAGGCGATTTTTAATGAGGACGGGACTTTAAAAAAATATAGTAAAAACATAATGGAAGTGCCTACCTATTTCAACGAATTAAACAAAAGTCTAAAGGATTATATTACTTCAAACAAAAGTAAAAGCGATGGATGGTAGAATTTATTTTTTGAAATTGGATTTCAATGTTTTTCAATCTATTTGTAATTATCGAACCTGTACGCATGCCCGCGCGAGCAAACTATTTTATTCTACCTTATTAAAGTAAATTTAGGTTTTTTGAAACAATCAACAACGCGAGCGGATTTATTAATTTTCAACTGGTTTCCTGTTAATCATTTAATAGATAAATCATATTAATATGCAACTATCTATTTGCGCCTGTAATTTGATTAATCAACACTTTTTTCAAAAATGTCCCTATCTCTTACGCGCGTTTAGTGATTGATTAATCTATACTTTTTTTAAACTTGGATTTCAAGTTTTTTCGAAATGGTATTATTTTTGAAATCAACCATTGAAAGAAAAATAACTATAATTTTTATTTATCGAATAAGCTCTAAACAATAGATAAAAAGTATTATCCGTGCGTTTATACGACGTATATTTGTTAATATCTTTGCAATAACAAATTAATATGAAAACAACAATGAAAACTTCAGACCACCTATACGACTACTTGGCTAAAACTGGTGCGCATTTTGTTGTAGATAAAAATCCAAGTGAAGACAAAATCCAACGCATAAAAGAAGCCATTAAAAGGAAAAATGATTTGTTTAATAGAGCCTTAGATAAGTTTAAAAACTCAAGTAGCATAAGTGTAATTGAGTAATGATTAAAGTTATTGCAGGCTTCACTTATGATATTTACCATTATGACTTTACTATAGTTTGTAATGGACAAAAAATCCCCTATCAAATAACTTTCGATAGGGATTTGCATTTTAATAGAACAAATGTAATTCTTTTAAATCTAACAACTGGTGAAGACAATGAGTGTTTTACAAGTGAACTTAGAGAAGTTGTATGTGGATGTTTTTTAGGTTTTTTTGAAAAAGAACCATCTGAAAATGTTTACTTTGAAATTGATTTAAGTTTTGGAAGAAATATAATCAAATTTCTTAAATTTTATCGTTGGTCTCTATTATATCCTGATTTTACTTTTAAAATAGAAATTACAGAAAGAGATGAAATTCTTTACGCTGGTGTTACTATTACTAAAAAACCATAATCAAATTAAATCAACCTTTATTTAGCGTTAACACTATACAATTTGATTAATCAACTTTTTTCAAAGTTTTGTTTTCAAGTTTTTTCAATATAATTAATCGATTAATTTTTTGGTTGTTTTTAGAACACCAAAAAAAGGGAATAAATTACGGTTTTTCGATAATGTTTGGCAAGTGTTTGGCAGAATGAAAATAAAAAAACCGCAAACAATTAATAATTAAGTGTTTACGGTTTCGTATTGTACTCAGAGCGGGACTTGAACCCGCACGAACATTGCTGTTCACTGGATTTTAAGTCCAGCGTGTCTACCAATTTCACCATCCGAGCAGTATGGTTTTGAGCGAAAAACGGGGCTCGAACCCGCGACCTCGACCTTGGCAAGGTCGCGCTCTACCAACTGAGCTATTTTCGCATTTCAATATTTTAATGATACGTTACTTCTTCCGTAACGCGAGGGCAAATTTAATACTTTAATTCAATTCTACAAGTCTTTTTTACAAAAAAAACACCCGTTTCCTTTAACCTTCTGAATACCTATTCTTTAGTACATTTGATTCTACTTCCGCAGCAGCATTCTTTTGATTTCATTGAGCTTCATCATCGCTTCAATAGGCGTTAAGGTATTAATATCCAAACTCAAAATCTCTTCTTTGATTTCTTCTAATAAAGGATCATCTAAATTGAAAAAACTCATTTGCATTTCCGCCTTCTCGGTTTTCAATCCGTTAAGCGCATCGCTAGAATGATCTTTCTCCAATTTCTTTAAGAGTTTTTGCGCTTTGGCAATTACCATTTGAGGCATTCCCGCCATCTTCGCTACATGAATCCCAAAGCTATGGGCGCTTCCTCCTTTAACCAGTTTCCGAATAAACAAGACGGTATCTTTCAGTTCTTTCACAGAAACATTGAAGTTCTGAATTCTGGGCAACAATTCACTCATTTCATTCAACTCGTGATAATGGGTTGCGAACAATGTTTTGGGCTGTGTTGGATGTTCGTGCAAAAACTCGGCAATCGCCCAAGCTATGGAGATTCCATCATAAGTACTTGTTCCTCTTCCAATTTCATCCAATAAGATCAAACTTCTCTCTGAAAGATTATTCAAAATGGAAGCGGTTTCATTCATCTCTACCATAAAGGTCGATTCTCCCATCGATATATTATCACTGGCCCCTACTCTAGTGAAAATTTTATCCACGACACCCATTCGGACACTATCCGCAGGCACAAAACTCCCCATTTGAGCCAACAAAACGATCAACGCCGTTTGTCTTAAGATTGCTGATTTACCCGACATATTAGGCCCAGTAATCATGATGAGTTGTTGTGTTTCTCGATCTAAGAATACATCGTTTGCAATATATGGCACTCCCACCGGTAATTGTTTTTCAATAACAGGATGACGTCCGTTTTTAATGTCCAATTCAAAAGAATCATCTAAATCAGGGCAAACATATTTGTTTTCAATCGCCAATTGCGCGAAAGAAGTCAAACAATCCAATTGGGCAATTACGTTCGCATTTAATTGAACGGGCTTTATATAGGTCGCAATCCAACCAATCAATTGGTCAAACAACGCTACTTCTAGTTTATGAATCTTTTCTTCGGCACCTAGAATTTTGGTTTCGTATTCTTTTAATTCCTCGGTAATGTAACGTTCCGCATTGACTAGTGTTTGCTTCCGGATCCACTCGGATGGAACTTTATCCTTGTGGGTGTTCCGCACTTCAATATAATAGCCAAAAACATTATTGAATGATATTTTCAAGGAAGAAATCCCTGTTCGCTCGGATTCTCGGGCTTCAATACCTTCTAGAAATTCCTTACCTAAAGTGGATATCGCTCTAAGTTCATCCAATTCGTCATTAATACCCGATGCAATAGCGTTTCCTTTGGCAATGGCAACAGGCGCTTCTTGGTTCAAAGTAGTAGCGATCTTCTCACGCAATAAATCGCAACTGTGCAAACTATCTCCCAAAACCCGAACAGCTTCCTGTTTGCTTTCGAGAGCAATTCCTTTTATGGGAAGTATGGCATCTAACGATTCTTTCAAATAAACCACTTCACGTGGCGAAACTTTCCCAGTAGCTATTTTAGAAATCAATCGTTCTAAATCTGAAATCTGTTTGATTTGATATTGAATACTTTTTAAAACCTCTTGATTTTCCTTTAAATAAGCCACCACTTCATGGCGGTTTTGAATCTTTTTGATATCCTTTAAAGGTAGCGCTAACCAACGTTTCAATAATCGTCCGCCCATTGGAGACAATGTCTTATCTACGATATCCAACAACGTTACTGCATTTGGATTATAACTATGATACAACTCTAAATTGCGTATGGTAAACCGATCCATCCAAACATAAGCATCTTCCGCAATTCGCTGTAAGGAAGTAATGTGCTCTTTTTTGTTGTGTTGTGTCTCGGATAAATAATACAAAATAGCACCCGAGGCAATAATTCCTTCCTGCAAATCCTCGACTCCAAATCCTTTCAAAGTCGCCGTTTGGAAATGCGAAGTCAGCTTTTCAACCGCGTAATCTTCTTTGTACACCCAGTCTTCCAAGTAAAAATGATGGTAATCCTCACCGAACGTTTCTCTAAAAGCATTCTTACTAATCTTAGCAATCAAAACTTCGCTCGGACTGAAGTTTTGCAACAACTTGTCTATGTATTCATCGGTACCTTGTGCCGTAAGAAACTCTCCCGTGGAAACATCTAAAAATGAAATTCCAATCGCCTTCCTTCCAAAATAAATCGATGCTAAAAAATTATTGGTTTTCGATTGCAGCACTTCGTCATTTAAAGAAACCCCAGGCGTCACTAATTCCGTAACTCCCCGTTTAACAATTGTTTTGGTCATTTTTGGATCTTCCAATTGATCGCAAATGGCTACTCGAAGTCCGGCTTTTACTAATTTAGGCAAATACGTATTCAATGAATGGTGCGGAAAACCCGCTAAAGCAGTTTCTGTCTCTGAACCCGCGCCACGTTTGGTAAGCACAATTCCTAATATCTTTGAGGCACGAACCGCATCGTCGCCAAAAGTCTCATAAAAATCACCCACGCGGAACAACAAACAAGCATCCGGATATTTCCTTTTTATCTCGTTGTATTGCTTCATTAACGGAGTCTCTTTTACTTCTTTTTCTTTGGCTGCCAAGGGAATTCTGGTTTAGTTAGGTTTTGAAAACGATTAGCGAATTTAAAAATTTTAAAGGGAATAAATAGCATTCCGAAAATTTAAATAATTTTAAGAAAGATTTAGGATGTTATTTGAATTTTTTCTATAGTTTTGTCTTTGAATTTTAATTAAAACAACAATGAAAAAAATAGTATTATTAGCTCTATTAACCGTTTTTGGAGTAACGACTTCAAACGCTCAAGCTAAAAAAGCAACTAAAAAAGAAGCTGCTCCAGCTAAAGTTGAAACGCCTAAAGTAGAAGGAGCAGGAATGCTTTTTGAAAACGAAACTATCGATTACGGAACGTTACCTCACAATGCTGATGGAAAACGTGAATTCGTATTCGTAAACAACGGAAACAAACCGTTAATCATTACTAACGCTACAGGTTCTTGTGGTTGTACTGTTCCAACTTTCCCTAAAGAGCCAATTGCTCCAGGTGCAAAAGCTATTATTGGTGTAAAATACGCTACCGATAGAGTAGGTGCTTTTACAAAAACAGTAACGGTAACTTCAAATGCAGAAGGACAAGCTTCAAAAGTACTTACTATTAAAGGTACCATCCTTGCAGATGAAACTCCAAAAGAAACTCCAAAAGGATAATTCCTTTTAAAAATAATTAAAAAGCTTCCTATTCTTTAGGGAGCTTTTTTTATGTCTACTCTTTATTCCCAGCCCATGCGAAAACTTGAAAACAGTGAACTTCAACGAAAATCGATTCAAGACTTTAAAGAAGCCCAAAAAACTGCGCTTATCCTAGTCTTAGATGACATCCGTAGTTTACACAATATCGGATCCGTATTTCGCACTGCAGATGCTTTTTTGATTGAAAAAATCTACTTGTGTGGCATCACTGCAACGCCTCCAAACAAGGAAATTCACAAAACAGCCTTAGGTGCCACCGAAACCGTAGCTTGGGAACATGTTGAAAATGTAGTAGCTCTAATTGAAAAATTAAAAACCGACTCTGTTGAAGTTTACGCCATTGAACAAGTGGAAAATTCCATCTTTCTTCAAAATTTTGAAATCGACAGCCATAAGAAGTACGCGTTAGTATTCGGGAACGAAGTGTTCGGCGTCAATCAAAATGCTATTGCAAATTGCCATGGCACTATTGAAATACCACAATTGGGTTCTAAACATTCGCTCAATATTTCGGTAAGCGCCGGAATCGTAGTCTGGGATTTGTTTAAGAAAATGCAGTTTTAATGTGCTAATTTGTTTTGAATTTCTTCTAACACAAACACATAATCTTCTTGCTTTTTAACAAAGTCGCGATCCGAAACATCAATAATCAAGACATTCAAATCGGTTTGCGATTTAATGTAATCCAGATATCCTTTATTAATCTTATCTAAATATTCAGCAGGAATTTCTTGCTCATAACTACGGCCGCGGTGCTTGATATTGGCTAACAAACGCTCCGTATTTTGATACAAATAAATGTACAAATCGGGTTTCGGCATTTCCTTATAGATAATTTCAAACAACTTGCGATACAAGCGGTATTCGTCTTCCGACAACGTCACTTTGGCAAAAATTAACGACTTGAAGATGTGATAATCGGCCACGATGAAATCTTTAAACAAATCAAACTGAGCCAAATCATCAGCGATTTGTTGGTACCGATCCGCCAAAAAAGACATCTCAAGTGGAAACGCATAGCGGTTTTGATCTTCGTAAAATTTAGGCAAAAACGGATTGTCAGCAAATCGTTCCAACACTGTTTTCGCATTAAAATCTTGCGCTATTTTATTGGTCAACGTAGTCTTTCCAGCGCCGATATTTCCTTCAATGGCAATATAATTGAATTGTTCCAAAGGTATTTTTTGCAACGGAAAAGACAAAGACTGCACTACTTTACATTGGCTTTTGTCTTCTGATGCCTTCAATAAATCCGGCAAGTATTTTTGTAAAATAGGATGCCGCCAATCTAAATTTAAATCGCGCATCGGCAGCAAAACAAACATCCGTTCTTGCATGAAAGGATGCGGCACTTGCAAGGTTGCCGAGGTGATGATTTCTTCATCAAAAGCAATGACATCGATATCTATGGTTCTCGACTGATAGCCTTCTGCATCCGTGCGAACTCGGCCTAATTTTTTTTCAATCGCCAAAACGGCTTCCAACACATGCTCTGCAGCACTATTGGTGTGTAAAACCAAAGCGCAGTTGTAAAACGCATCGCTATCAAATCCCCAAGATTTCGTTTCATACAATTGGGAAACTTTGACAATCGTCCCCACTTCCAAATGGATAAAATCTATAGCTTTTTGGATGTTGGCAAGGCGATCCCCTTGATTGCTTCCTAACGATAAAATAACTTGATGTTGCGAATTCATATTAACCGCAAATTAAGTAAAAGAATTTTAGAATAGAAGTATATTTGCACCGACTGTTAATAAATTTAATAACGCTTAAATTTGTAACGCTTAGAAACCTTTTACAACCAATACGTAAAAAATAAACTATGAGATTCTTAGGAAATGTATTAGCAACAATAGTAGGTCTTTTTGTTTTTTGTATGATCTTCTTTTTTGGCATTATCTTGATTGGTGCGCTCTTTGGCGGCGGTTCTGAAAAAGTAAGTGTCGATAAAAATTCTGTAATAGAACTCGATTTATCGAAAGTAACCACCGACTATGCTGGAAAATTCGACTACCAAGATTTCGAATACCTGAATGACAACAACAAACACGACGGACTGACCGACATCTTAAGAGCCATCAAAGAAGCCAAAACCGACGATAACATCAAAGGGATTTCCATCCTAAACGACGAATCTAAGTTAGGAATGGCTCAAATCAAAGCAGTCCGAAAAGCCTTGGAAGATTTTAAAAAATCGGGTAAGTTCGTCTTCGCTTACGCCAACGTGTATAGTCAGAAAGAATACTACTTGAATTCCGTGGCCAACACCATTTACCTCAATCCTATTGGCGAATTGGAATTCAAAGGCCTTTCTTCTGAAGTCTTGTTTTTTAAAGATTTCCAAGACAAATACGGCATCAAAATGGAAGTGATTCGACACGGTAAATACAAAAGTGCGGTAGAACCTTTTCTAGAAAATAAAATGAGCGACGCCAACCGAGAACAAATCTCTACACTCTTAAATTCCGTTTGGACTTCCGTTCTAAACGATATCTCCGTTAGCAGAAACATTCCAACTACCCAACTAAATGAAATTGCCAACGGCCTTTTAGCCCGAACACCAGAAATGGCGAAAGCCCAACATTTAGTAGATAAAATCGCTTACGAAGATATTTATCATAATGACATTCGAAAAATACTAAACGTAGATTCCGATAAAGAGTACCATAAAATTGGTATTCTAGACTATGCTGAAAACGTAGCTTCTACTGCGAAAACGTACACGACCAAAGACAAGATAGCCATCATTTATGCCCAAGGAGAAATTGGCAGCGGCGAAGGGGATGTGAACGAAATTGGAGAAGGTTCTATGCGCCGTTCATTAAGAGAAGCACGACTAGACGATCACATCAAAGCGGTGGTTTTGCGAATTGATTCTCCTGGAGGTAACGCACTAACTTCAGACCTGATTTGGCGTGAAATCGAGAATACCAAAAAAGTAAAACCTGTAATTGTCTCTATGGGAAATTTAGCCGCTTCCGGTGGTTATTATATTGCCTGTAATGCTACCAAGATATTTGCCGAAAACAACACCATCACCGGTTCTATTGGCGTGTTTGGACTTTTACCCAACTTCACGCAGTTGACTTCTAAAATGGGAATCAACTCGGAACAAGTGAGCACCAACACGAATGCAGCCGACTATAGCATTTTCAAACCTTTAACCGAAAACTACAAAGCGTTTGCGCAAGAAGGTGTCGAAAAGATTTACTCCACTTTCGTATCGCGAGTAGCGGCCGGCAGAAGAATGACCTTTGCTCAAGTGGATGCTATTGGTCAAGGACGCGTTTGGTCGGGAGCCGATGCACTAAAAATTGGACTCGTCGATGCTATTGGAGGCATGGATGATGCGCTAAATTACGCGTCTCATTTGGTAAAAATTAAAGAATACAAGACGCAAAACTTTCCCGTTTATGAAAAAAACTTGGAAGATTTGCTTGGCGGTTTAGGGCTCCCATTCATGAAGTCGAAAGAAAGTTTGATTCAGGAAGAAATCGGAGAAGATAACTACAAAGTGATCCAACAAATTCGTCGTGTGCAAGCCAAAAAAGGAGTGCAAGCCAGTTTGCCTTTCGAAATAAACATTCAGTAAACACGAAAACGCCCAATTATTACGTTATTCACCTAAACATTTTATCGTCATGATCAAGAAAATTTTAAAAATCGTCGGAATAATATTGCTACTACTTATCGCGTCTTTATTTGCCATTCCCTATTTTTTCAAAGATCAAATAAAAGCTAAAATCACCGAAGCCATCAACGAAAAAGTCGATGCTCGGGTTTCCTTTGCGGATGCCGATTTAAGTTTGTTCAAAAGTTTCCCTCAAGCCAACGTTTCCATCGACAAGCTTTTGATCATCAACAAAGCACCTTTTGAAGGCGATACCTTAATTTCCTTAGGCGAACTGAATCTGAAAATGTCAATCAAAGAACTTTTCAAAGGCAAAGACGAACCGATGAATATCGAAGCCATAAGCACTGAAAATGGCCTTATCAATATTTTATTCAACAAAGACGGATTAGGGAATTTCGATATCGCTCTAAAAGACCAAGACCAAAAAGATCCCAACAAAAGCAATCCACTGGCTTTGAAAATTAAAGAATACAAAGTCACCAATTTGAAATTCAAATACTTTGATGAAGCCTCCAAAATCAAAATGGTCATCGACAGTTTGAACCATACAGGTACCGGTGATTTTGCCAACGCCAAACTTGATTTGGTTACCAACTCAACGGCAAAAGTTTCTTTGTTCATGGACAAAGCCAACTATATGAATCGCGTTCCTGTGACTTTGGATGCAGTATTGGGAATCGATTTAGACCAAAGCAAATACACCTTCAAACAAAACAAAGCGTTGATCAACAAATTGCCTTTAGAATTTGATGGGTTCATTCAATTGGTAGAAGCCGGACAAGAATACGACTTGAAATTCAAAACCCCGACCTCGAGCTTTCAAAACTTCTTAGGCTTGATTCCTTCCGCTTATTCCGGCAGTTTGAAAGACGTCAAAACTACGGGTGACTTTACCGTAGCCGGTTTTGCCAAAGGGTTGTATTCCGACAAAAGCGTTCCGAAATTCAACATTGCGATTGCTTCCAACAACGCTTCGTTTCAATATCCGAACTTGCCTAAATCGGTACAAAGCATCGTGATTGATACCAAAATCATCAACGAAACTGGTTTGATGAACGACACTTATGTCAACCTAGACAAACTATCCTTCCGTATTGATCAAGATGTTTTTAACGCCAAAGCCAACATCCGAAACATCGCGGAGAATGCCTTAGTAGACGCCGAACTGAAAGGAATTATCAACTTAGGGAATGTTTCTAAAGCATATCCAATCAAACTAAAAGTACCGCTTTCTGGAATTTTAGCTGCGAATGTGTT
>Ga0208124_100314_pt1 | contig 19061 bp, 18 predicted proteins | sample LakWasM104_HOW12_2_FD_183922 | JGI IMG/M metagenome (GOLD analysis project Ga0208124, IMG submission 183922) | Freshwater sediment methanotrophic microbial communities from Lake Washington under simulated oxygen tension - Sediment Metagenome... | ecosystem: Environmental > Aquatic > Freshwater >...
AGGATTCAAATTATTGTCGCCAACCATCCGCTCTATCGGGTACATCGCGAAATATACATTATTAGCGTTGTGGTTGATTTCTATTGGTATCTTAATTTCAATCGGTGTGCGTCAAGCTACTGAATTCGCAGTGGATGGCCGTTTTATTCAAAAACAAGACATTCCATTGAACGCCAATGATACGCTCTACGTAAAATTCCGATACAACGACCATTTTGCAAATGGAATTGACGACAAAGACAACTTCATGGTTACGGAAGATTCTGCCAATAAGAAAGTAATTTACTCGAACAATGTTCGTTTGTATATCGTAAAAACGGATGAAAAAGTGCCTTACATCCAAATTGACAGAAAGGCGAAAGGAAGCTCGTTATCTGCTGCTAAAAAAACAGCTGAAAAAATAACCTACGGGTACAAATTAGAAGGGAATCATTTAATTTTAGACAACTACTTGCTCACCGAATTTAAAAATAAGTTCCGTGATCAAGAAGTAGAAATCTATTTGTACTTGCCTGTTGGAATTCTTTTGAAACCAGACAGCAGTTTGCAAGATTATGATGACTCTGACGACTCGTTTTTCAATTTGCATTTCAGTTCCGATCAATACCTTTATAAAGTAGAATCTGATAAAGTGAAATGTTTGAATTGCCCTCCAGAAGAAAACGAATGGAACGATGTAGATGATGAAGAAAACGACTCCACCGCTACAAGTGTTACCTTAAACGAAAATGGTATTCTCATCAATAAAAAAAATGAAGATCCGGAAAACAGACAGATCAATAGTGTCAAAATCAATAGAGACGGCATTACCATTAAAACCAAATAATCATGAAAAATTTACAATTTCAATTCGCAAAAACTATTGGAATAACCCTATTTTTTGTTCTTTTTAGTGCTTGTCAATTTAACGGAATAAAAGGCAGCGGTCACGTCACTACCGAAAGACGAGCTGTTACCGAAGCGTTTAAAGGAGTCAAAGCTGAAAAAGGATTGGATGTAATGGTGCAACAAGCGCCAGAAAGTTCGGTTACTGTTATTGCTGATGATAATTTACAGAAACACATCAGTACAAAAGTGGTCAATGGCATTTTGGTCATTAGCTCAGAATACAGCGGCTACATCGACGTAAAAATGAAAAAAGTAGTAGTAACAATGCCTGTTATTGAATCTATCGCTACCAGTAGTGGCGCCTCTTTTAATTCTAGAAATACAATTAAAAGCAACGCCATTTCTTTGAAAGCAAGCAGCGGTTCCTCGTTGCACCTAACGCTTGAAAGTTCTAAAACTACCTGCGAGGCCTCAAGTGGAAGTTCTGTTACTTTGGATGGAAAATCAATCGCACTTGAAATTGCCTCCTCCAGCGGCAGCTCAATTGATGCCGAAAAACTATTGGCAAACGATGTGATTGCAAGTGCCTCTAGCGGCAGTACGATAGACATTCATCCCTTGGTAAGCTTGACTGCTGATGCATCAAGTGGTGGCGGAATCAATTACCACAATGTGCCAAAAAATCTGAATAAAAAATCAAGTTCTGGCGGCAGTATTAGCGCAGAATAATAAGTTCCAGTAAATAATACTTTGAAAAAAATCATCCAATAAAAGGGTGATTTTTTTCGTTTGTGCTAAAAAAATTAATAAATTCGTAATCCCAAATTGTCAAATCATTCATTTGGTAACCTGTAGAATGAAACACTAGTGGGATCTTTTACAAAAAAAATAACGGCCATTTTTCTGCGACATCCTTTGTTGTACTACTTGCGCTATAGTATAATCTCAAGAAATGCAAAAGGACCTGCTGTTGAAAACATAGGTTGCTTTAATGATTTTAACAAACTTGAAGACCTTCCAAAACTATTTTTTGAAGTTAATGCCAAAATCAATATTGATGCTAGTCTATCCGAATTTGAAAAAGCACTAATTATAGCGACGTTTTTAAGAACTTCAATTCCAGGTGGCAGAGGATTAGGTTTGTCTTCCGAAAATACATTAACCTATATGCTAGCGAACAAAGGCGGAGTTTGCTCTGATTTCTCCCAAGTTTTCAATATTTTTTGTATGATTAATGGGATAAAAGTTAAAGAATGGGGTTGTATTGATCGGTTTTACAAAACGGAATTCGGACACTCATTCAATGAAATATTCGACTCCAAACTTCAGAAATGGATCGCTATTGATATCCACAAAGGCATTCTTTTTCAAAATCGAAAAGAGAAAACCTTCTATTCGGTCCTGGAATTATTCGGCAGTCTGCGTGCTGGAGAAACATTAAAATGTCATTTTTTTAGTGACTATGTGCCCCCAAAATTAGAACGCATTAGTTTTGTTTATTGCAAAAAGACGATTCCTTTTGTAATATCAAATTACTGTAATAAGTCCAATGACTTGTACATCAAGCGCTTTCAAAAACTATTACCTCCTTTTGCAATCAATGCCCTATTAATTTTAACAGGTAAAAATTCTAATTTCATATTTGTGTTAGACAATTACAAATCGAAATTAGTTACGGAGTACATCGAAGGAATTCGGTTCTTCAAACCGGTGCTCAAGTAACCTTCGACAGTTTTATGGCAAACACTTAATTGCTATAAAAATAGAAACAACTAAATTTAACGGGATGTTTTTTTATATTTGGTCAAAATTTACAAAAAATGAAAAAAAGCCTCTTCATAACACTAGTTTTTATATTTTCAGTCACGGCGTTCGGACAACAAAAAGAGAAAATTAAAGGATCCAAAATCGTCACTGTTGAACAAAAGGAAATCGCTGAATTTGAAAATCTAGATGTGAAAGACAATCTCGAAATTTTCTTAATCAAAGGAGACAAGTGCGGAGTCGAAATTGAAGCCGATGATAACTTGCACGAAACTATTGATGTGAGATTGAAAGATAAAACCTTATATCTTTCTGCAACCAAACAAGTTTCGGGAGCAAAAAAATATAGTGTCCGAGTTACTTACACTGACGATTTCAAAATGGCAATCGCTAAAGATAATGCTAATATTACCGCTTTAGCCGAAATCGCTCTGACCAATTTCACATTCAAAATACACGACAACGCGAAGCTATTTGCCTACGTGAACACGAAGTCATTCACCTTAATGACTGATGATAAATCGAAGACAGAATTGAATTTAAAATCTGATGAAACGATCATTGAAATGAGCAAAAATTCGCAACTTAAAGCGCTGATTGCTTCTACTCAAATGAAATTTGATATGTATCAAAAAGCTACGGCCACGATAGAAGGAGATGTTATCGATTTAAAATTACGATTAGACAACAACTCCGATTTTACAGGCAGCAAACTGACATCAAAAAATACGGAATTAGTCACCGAAGGCTATTCGCAATGCAGCGTAACGGTTAACGGAAAAGTTACCATTGACGCGAAAGGAAAATCGGAAATTCAATTGTATGGCGAACAAAAAATTGACATGAAGAACTTTTTAGATAGTGCTACTTTAATCAAAAAACCGCTCAAATAAAGGAAACCAAATAGAACTTTTACCAATGAAAAAGCCCCAATTGAATTGGGGCTTTTTTTTATACTATTTTTGAAAACTGGATGGACTTATTCGAGTGACGATAAATATCTTTCGGCATCTAAAGCAGCCATACATCCTGTTCCAGCAGCAGTAATCGCTTGACGATATACATGATCTGCGGCATCACCACCAACAAAAACACCTGGAACATTTGTTTTAGAGGTACCCGGTACATTAATAATATAACCTGTTTCGTCTAAGTCTAAATAGTCCGCAAAAATATCGGTATTTGGTTTGTGACCAATAGCAACAAAGAAACCAGTTGACGGAATTTCAAACACATCACCTGTACTTTTATTTTTAGCTAAAACGCCAGTCACTACTTGACCATCGCCTAGCACTTCTACCGTATCATGATTCATCAAAATGGTGATGTTTTCTGTCTTGCGCACGCGCTCTTCCATGATTTTTGAAGCTCTGAATTTCTCACTTCGAACTAACATGGTTACTTTCTTACACAATTTTGATAAATAATGCGCTTCTTCACAGGCAGAATCTCCGGCTCCCACAATTACCACTTCTTGGTTTCTGTAGAAAAAACCATCACAAACAGCACAAGCCGAAACACCCCCGCCCAATTGCAAATACAATTGTTCCGAGGGAATTCCTAAATATTTGGCAGAAGCTCCTGTGGAAATGATTACGGTTTCGCAGTGAAGCTCGATCTGGTCATTAATCCAAACCCTATGAATAGGTCCGGTAAAATCTACTTTGGTGGCCCAACCATCACGGACATCGGTACCAAATCGTTGTGCTTGTTGTTGCAATTGCACCATCATTTCAGGTCCAGTCACGCCATCCACATACCCAGGGAAATTTTCTACTTCATTCGTTGTGGTTAATTGTCCTCCCGGTTGTGTTCCTTGGTACAATACTGGATTCATATTGGCTCTCGCAGCATAAATTGCAGCCGTATATCCCGCAGGACCAGAGCCTATAATGAGGCATTTTATTTTTTCGATGGAAGTTGCCATAAGATTGAGATCTAAATTTAATTTTTGTGATGGCAAAGGTAAACTTAATTCTAAAATTTTAGGGAGCAATGAATCCTAAAAATTGATGTGAAAATAATTATTATTTATTTTAGAGTTTTGTTTTGCAGAGAAAAATTAAAGAGTATCTTTGCGCTCGCTTCGGGGTGTAGCGTAGCCCGGTTATCGCGCCTGCTTTGGGAGCAGGAGGCCGCAGGTTCGAATCCTGCCACCCCGACCACCAAATCCTTTCTGTTTACAGAAGGGATTTTTTAGTTTTTCTTTTCTCCATTTCCCGAAAATTTAATGCTGAAAATAAAACGCTAGCCCTGATGGTAGCGGAAAGCAGCGTGCATCCAAAGCTATTTTTTCTTGACGGCAAAGAGCGCCCGGAAGCAGCTCCTTTGCCGGCTTTTGAAAAAAAGTTTTGGAAGCTCGCTCTTGGAACGAACAGCAGGAAACGGCTTCTGACACCTCCTAAAAAAAGGTTCAAATCCATACTAAATTTACTTTCCTTTTAACGATGAAATGCATACCTTTGCGCACGTTTTTAAAAAACATTTAGTAGCTATGTTAGCGATTCTTTTTTATCTTTTTATTGGTGTTGTAGCGATTCAACTGTTTTATTTCCTTGTAGTTTTCGGGAAGTTTGCTTATGCGAAACTTCAGAAAAGTGCCCCTAAAAAAATTCCAATTTCGGTGATTGTTTGCGCCAAAAATGAGGAAGAAAATGTAGTGAAATTCATTCCGATTTTAGCCGAACAAGAGTATCCCGATTTTGAAATCATCTTAATTGACGATGCCTCAAGCGACTCGACTTTGGATATTTTTGAAGAATTTGAAAAGCAATACAGCAACATTCGGTTGGTAAAAGTGGTGAACAACGAAGCCTTTTGGGGCAATAAAAAATTTGCACTAACCCTTGGAATTAAAGCCGCTAAAAAGGAATATCTTTTGTTTACCGATGCAGATTGTTATCCTACTTCGAAAGATTGGATCAGAGAAATGAGCTCTAATTTCACTACAGAAAAAACGATTGTTTTGGGGTATGGCGCTTACGAAAAAATTGCGGGTTCTTTTTTAAATAAATTGATTCGTTTTGAAACGTTACTGACTGCTGTACAATATTTTTCTTGGGCTAAAATGGGACATCCTTATATGGGCGTTGGCCGAAATCTAGCCTACAAAAAAGAAGAGTTTTTCAATGTGAATGGTTTTATAGAACACATGAAAATTCGTTCAGGTGACGACGATTTGTTTATCAATCAGGCGGCCAAAGGCTCCAATACTACGATTTGCTTTTCTCCGGAAAGTTTCACCTATTCACAACCGAAAACTACACTTAAAGACTGGTTCATTCAAAAAAGAAGACACGTTTCGACGGCACAATTTTATAAAGCGTTTGATCGGATGCAGTTGGGAGGGTTTTATGCGTCTCAGGTGTTATTTGTGTGCTTGCCAATTATCTTGTTGGTTTTTCAATACCAATGGATTGTGGTGGTCAGTTTGATTGGATTTCGGTACTTGTTTTCCTGGTTGACACTAGGTTTCGCTGCAGGTAAACTCAAAGAAAAAGATGTCATGTATTGGTTTCCGATTCTGGAATTGAGTTTAATCGTGCTCCAATTGAATGTTTATTTAACCAACCTGTTTTCAAAACCTGTACATTGGAAGTAAAAAAAAATATTGAATTAGCCAAAAAAGGAGATCAAATTGCTTTTACATTTCTGCTGGATCACTATTGGAATGAAGTGTACGGATTCATGCTCAAACGAACCGAAAACGAAACCGACGCGGAAGACATTACCATCGAAACATTCTCCAAAGCATTTGATAAAATTGCGACATACAATCCCGAATTTCAATTCAATACGTGGTTGATTGCCATTGCTAAAAATGTGCACATTGACATGCTTAGAAAACGAAAATCTTCTTTGTTCGTAGACATTACTGACGAAGACGATTACCAAGCTTACAATATTGCTGACACTACTCCATCCGCTGAAGACAAACTCATTACCGAGCAAAATTTATCACAACTCTTGCAGTATATCAAAGAATTAAAGCCCCATTATCAAGATGTGATTCAGTTGCGTTATTTTCAAGAAATGAGTTATCAGGAAATTGCCAATCAATTGAACGAGCCTTTGAGCAATGTCAAAATAAAGTTACTGCGCGCTAAAAAATTATTAGCCGAAATCATCGAAAGCAAACGTTCTTAACACAGTTTTGCTTTTCTAAAATCTGATACTTACAATAAACTCGAAACGCTTCTCGTTATTCTTTAAAGAAAGCGCTTATGATTTTATAAATACTTAACCATTAAACATTTGAAGTATGTCAAAATTAAGTATTTATGAAAACAGTTGGTTAAACCTAGTTTTCGAAGGAAAAAACAAAGCGTACGGTGCTTATCTATTGCGACAAAAAAGCGACGAAACTACCCTGCTAGCCTTTTGTATAGCGCTATTTTTTGTAGCCGCTAGCGGTAGTATTTTTATATTCGCAAGTCATTTAAATCCCAATCAAGCTGCGACCCTTGAAGAAGAAATTTTTCAATATCCTATCCTACAAATAAGTGATTACCAACCAAACAAACCGCACGTGCCGGTCAAGAAAATACTGCCAATCACCAAAAAACAACCCGCCAATGATTCTGAAAAAGAAAAGCTAATTAATCCCATAATCGTAAGTCCGAAAGAAGCCACTCCAAATACTGCGACCAATACCGAAGCTCAAAAACCAAGTGCTACTAGCTCAAATGCTGAAGGGACTATAGCCACTGTGAATTCAGCTAGTACGTCGCCGGGAACCGGAACTGAAACCGAACCCAATAGCGACGGCACAACGGTTAATTTGACGTTTAGTTTAGACAAACTTCCCGAATATCCGGGTGGAATGAATAAATTCTACGACTATGTGGGGCATCATTTCGAAAAATTGGAAATAGAAGAAACGATGAGCGTCATCATCTCTTTCGTCATCGAAACAGACGGCAGCATGACTGATATTAAAGTGTTGCGAAGTTCGACACCAGCTATTGAAAAAGAGTCCATTCGGGTACTGCAATCTCTAAAAACAAAATGGAAACCGGGCTACAAAAATGGCCAACCCGTTCGAACACTTTACAAATTGCCCATCAAAGTAAAACCGTAAAAAAATAAAAAAGCAGCACTTTCGTACTGCTTTTTTTTATGCTTTTTTCACAAATTCGGTTCTGAGAACCATCGCCGTTTTGTTTACACGACAATCAATTTCTGCTGGGTCGTCGGTAAGTCGAATGTTTTTTACCAGAGTTCCTCTTTTAATGACATCAGAAGAACCACGTACTTTCAAATCTTTAATTACGGTTACTGAATCTCCATCGTTTAAGAGATTTCCGTTGCTGTCTTTTACTTCCATTATTTTATTTTTTACTTTTTTTCTTTTTAGTCGGTTTTTTTGCGCTGGCTTTGGCTGTTCCTTTGACGTAAGGTTTATACAACCCATCTGCTTCCGCTCTCTTTTTTGCATTCTCTGCCCGTTCTTGAGCATCAGGATGCGAACTCATCATTTTATCTATAAAATTAGCCTCAGCACCGCCACTCATTTTAGCTAATAAATTGAAAGCAGACTCTTCGGCATTAACGTTGTATCCGTTTCGTTTTAAGAATTCATACGAATACAAATCGGCATCCGATTCTTGTTTTCTACTGTGTTTGCTATCCAATAAAGCGCTTGCAATTTTTCCTAATTGTCCATCAGTAATGGCTGCAATCTTATCCGATTGAGAAGCCGCAGCATTTAACAAGGCTTCTTTTTGATACGCTGCTTTCATGGCATCTCTTGAGTCGTGATTGGCTACGTGTCCGATTTCATGCCCGATTACCGCTAACAATTCGTTGTCGTCCATCACATCCATCAAACCTGAAAATACGCGTACACTTCCGTCCGCTGTTGCAAAAGCATTGATCTCTTTTATCAAATATACTTTGTAGTTTAACGCCAGTCCGTTTTCATTTTTATGCCTAGCAAATACCCTTTCCAAGCGCAGTGTATAAGGATCTTTAGGTCCGGCAACCTTATTTTCTTGATCCATTTTAGTGACCGCTTGTTTCGATAAATTAGCAGCATCACTATCGCTAAAAGTAAATCCAGCAATTCCACTTTGAAGGGCTGCATTGACGCGGTCGTTTAAATTAATTTGCGCGTTTGCCTTGAAAACATTTCCAATCATCAAGAAACCAAACGCGAGTAAAAAGAGTCGTTTCATTTTTTTAATCTTAAAATTTGATGGGCAAATATACTACTTTTGAACGAACTGCTTTGGAAACAACGTTGTCTTTGCTTCGATTTTGTAAAGCTTTTTATTTTAAAGAATTTAATACATTTGAAAAAACCAATTCAACCTTATGCAGCATTTTACTTTCGACGAAAAATTAAAACACCTCCTTTCTTTTCCAGTTATTGTGGCCGCTTTAGGCTATTTTGTAGACATTTATGATTTGTTGCTTTTTGGTATTGTACGAGTTCCAAGTTTGAAAACTTTAGGATTGGACGCTGATGTTGCTGGAACTCATATTTTAAATTATCAAATGATTGGTTTGCTTCTTGGCGGAATACTTTGGGGTATTCTTGGCGATAAGAAAGGAAGATTATCCGTGCTGTTCGGTTCTATTTTAGTCTACTCAGTAGCGAACATTGCTTGTGGTTTTTTGCCTCAAATTCCCTTTGATGATAAGACGACACTCTATGCCCTATTGCGCTTTATTGCCGGTATAGGTTTAGCGGGTGAGTTGGGCGCCGGAATTACCTTAGTTTCCGAAAGTTTACCCAAAGAACTTAGAGCCATCGGAACTTCTCTAGTAGCCGGTTTTGGATTGTTGGGTGCTGTAGTGGCGCAACTTACAGTAGAATTAGCAGGCGATTGGACTTGGGCGTATTTTATAGGAGGTGGATTAGGATTACTGCTTTTGCTGCTAAGAATTGGTGTTTTTGAAAGCGGCATGTATAAAAGTCTCGAGCAAAACCATTCTGTTTCTAAAGGGAATTTCCTGTCGCTTTTTACCCAAAAAATACTTTTTATAAAATACATCAAATGTATCGCTATTGGCCTACCAACATGGTTTTGTATCGGAATCTTAGCGGTCATGAGCAACCAATTTGCACCTGCTTTAGGAATTACAGATATCAATCCTGGAAAGGCAATTATGTGGGCTTATGTCGGAATTTCGGCTGGTGATTTCGCAAGCGGATTCTTATCGCATTATTTACATTCTCGAAAGAAAGCTATTTTTTACATGATGCTTTTCACTGTAGTCGGTATTGCTCTGATGCTTTTTGGCGGAGCAACAACCGAAAATAGTTATTATTTCTACTGCACTTGGCTAGGTTTAGGAACAGGTTATTGGGCAATGTTTGTTACAGTGGCTGCCGAACAGTTTGGAACGAATATCCGAAGTACTGCCACCACAACGGTGCCCAATATGGTCAGAGGTTTGTTGCCTGTTATGTTATTGGGATTTGATTTTTTTAAGAGTAGTCAAGGTGTAATCACTGCTGCAGTACTAGTTGGAATGCTGGTTTTTGTATTGGGAATCACCGCTACACTTACCATTTCGGAAACGCATGGCAAAGATTTAGACTTTCTTGAATAAGCTGAAAACTGCATTTGTTATAACAACAAATTAACTAGGATTGACAATCCTAAAATTAACTACATTCCTTATCTTTGTCGGGCTAAAAATTAGTTTATGGAAAGTGTTTTAGACAATACCTTACCGATTGGAAAACCAAAATGGCTCAAAGTAAAATTGCCTATTGGTCAAAAATATACGGAGCTTCGTGGACTGGTAGACAAATACAGTTTGAATACAATCTGTACTTCCGGAAGTTGTCCCAATATGGGAGAATGCTGGGGCGAAGGCACAGCTACTTTCATGATTCTAGGAAATATTTGTACCCGTTCTTGCGGATTTTGCGGTGTTAAAACCGGAAGACCCGAGACAGTTGATTGGGACGAACCTGAAAAAGTGGCCCGTTCTATCAAAATCATGAACATCAAACATGCTGTCATTACCAGTGTTGACCGCGACGATTTGAAAGACGGTGGCTCGATTATTTGGATTGAAACCGTAAAAGCCATTCGACGCATGAATCCGACCACTACTTTAGAAACTTTAATTCCAGATTTCCAAGGTATCGAACGCAATTTAGATCGAATTATCGAAGCCAATCCAGAAGTTGTTTCGCATAACATTGAAACCGTTCGTCGCTTAACCCGCGAAGTCCGAATTCAAGCAAAATACGACCGTAGCATGGAAGTGCTGCGCTATTTGAAAGCGAAAGGAATCAACCGAACCAAATCGGGAATCATGCTCGGATTGGGCGAAACCGAAGAAGAAGTAATTCAAACATTAAAAGATTTGCGCAATGCGAATGTTGATGTTGTAACCATCGGACAATATTTACAACCTAGTAAAAAACATTTGCCCGTTAAAGAATACATCTTACCCGAACAATTTGCGAAGTATGAAAAAATAGGATTGGAAATGGGATTTCGTCATGTAGAAAGCGGAGCATTGGTTCGATCTTCTTATAAAGCGGCGAAACACATTCTATAATTTATCGAATGAACACAAAAACTAGAGTCGCTATCAATGGATTTGGAAGAATCGGTCGCAATTTATTTCGATTGCTGTTGGATCATCCGTCCATCGAAGTCGTCGCCATTAATGATATTGCCGATAATGCAACGATGGCACACTTGCTTAAATACGACAGCATCCATGGTGTACTAAAAGAAACTTGCAGCTCTAATGAAACTGAGATTCTTGTCAACGAAAAACCATACTTGTTTTTTCACGAAAAAAATATCGCTAATTTAAACTGGGGCGCTTTAAATATTGATGTTGTTGTCGAAGCTACTGGCAAATACAAAACATTCGAGGAAATTAACGAACACATTATTGTTGGTGCCAAAAAAGTAATTCTTTCCGCACCTTCCGAAGTAGACTCCATAAAAACGGTTGTTTTAGGCGTAAATGAATCCATTTTAGACGGTACAGAAACCATCATTTCCAACGCCAGTTGCACCACTAACAACGCGGCACCGATGGTAAAAATCATCAGCGAATTGTGTGGAATTGAACAAGCTTACATTACCACAGTTCACTCCTACACTACCGATCAAAGTTTACACGATCAACCGCACAAAGACCTGCGCAGAGCACGTGGCGCAAGCCAATCAATTGTACCCACCACGACGGGCGCGGCGAAAGCTTTGACCAAAATCTTTCCAGAGTTTGAAGGAAAAATTGGTGGTAGCGGTATTCGCGTTCCTGTTCCGGATGGTTCCTTAACCGATATTACTTGCTATGTAAAACGTCAAGTGAGCATCGCCGAAATCAATGCCGCTTTTCAAAAAGCATCTGAAACCAGCTTGAAAGGAATTTTGGCCTACACTACTGACCCTATTGTATCTGTAGATATTATTGGAAATCCGAATTCCTGTCTTTTCGACGCACAATTAACGTCTGTTATCGGTAAGATGGTCAAGGTTGTTGGTTGGTATGATAACGAAATTGGCTACTCTTCAAGAATAATCGATTTAATTTTACTTACTGCTACCAAATAATTTCTTACTTTTAAACCCTTGAATAACAATCCCTAATAATTCATGAGGTTATTTGTACTCTTTTTTATTTTTTTAAGTACTCTTGGAGTTGCCCAGAAACAAAAGAAAAATGTCGCTAAAGTAGACAGTTTGAATTATTATATCGAATTGTCAAACTTCAACAGTAAAACAAACAACTACAAGTTCTCTCTTGATTTTGCTCAAAAAGCAATCGACTTTGCTAACAAAACAAAAAACACAAGCGCTCAAGCTTATGCGCATTTGATTTTGGGTGGCATCTACTTCGACTTAAAGAAGTACGACGACGCGATTGAATCCTATTACCGAAGCGTTTCCTTGTACAACACTATAAAACCATCCAGCCAACAAGCTTTTTGTTACTACCAAATGGGTCTGTGTAATTTGGAAAAAGGGAATTATTTATTGGCCGAAAATTACTTCGATAAAGCCAAAATGATTTATACCGCCATCAAAATTCCGGACGCTATTGGACTGTTGAATTTGCAGAAAGGAATCGTTTACAAAGCCAAAGGCGAATATGCTTCGGCAATCCCAATATTCAATCAAATTATTGCGAAACCCGATGCCGCAGATTTTTCAAAGACCAAAGCAGAAGCCTTATACCAAATTGGAACTATCGAACTCCAAAATAATCGTAAAAACTTAGCGCTGAATTATCTTAGTCGAGCTTATGCTTTGAATGCCAAAGACAAAAACGTAGATCAAAAAGCCAAAATTTTATTGTCGTTAAGTTTGGTTTATGAAAAATTACTCGACATCAATAAGGCTCATTTCTATTTGAAAAAGCACTTGCAGTTGAAAGACAGTATCGCGATTTTGAACACCAATAAATTGGGATCCGAGGATTATGCGCAGTTCAAAGATAGCGAGCGATTGAAGACCATCGAACAATTAGACAAGGAAAACAAAGAGCAGCAAAAAGCCAACAAAGTTTCCAAGCTGATTAGTATCCTTGCCATTGCTTTGATTTCAATTTTGTCGTTGTTGAGTTTGTCTTTGTATAAAAACAACATCATTCGAAACCAATCGAATTTGCTACTAAAAGAAAAAAATAACGAATTAATTTTAGCCAAAGAAAAGGCCGAAAAAGCTTCGAAAGCCAGAGCAGAATTTTTGTCAACCGTAAGTCACGAATTGCGAACGCCATTGAATGCCATCAATGGAATTACCCATTTGTTACTCGAAGAGAATCCGAAACCGAGTCAGATGAACTATTTGACTTCTCTGAAATTTTCCGGAAATTATTTGCTGACGTTCATTAATGAAATTTTGGAAATCAACCGCATCGAATCCAGTGCAATTGAAACGGAATACCTCAATTTTGATTTGAAATTATTGTTGGCAAACATTCAAAATTCATTGAAAGAATTGGCTTCGATTAACAACAATGCGTTTACCTTAGAAATCGACCCAAGCATTCCCGATTACTTATTAGGCGATCCAACAAAACTGTCTCAAGTTTTCTTGAACCTGATTAATAACGCGTTGAAATTTACCAAAAATGGGGAAGTAAAAGTGACTTTGAGCACTAATGAAATCAATGAAGAATTTACTTCCATTCATTTCAAAATTATCGACACCGGAATTGGTATTCCTAAAGACAAGATTGAGTCCGTCTTTGATAGTTTTTCACAAGGCTCAATTGAAATCAACCGTAAATATGGCGGAACTGGTCTGGGATTAACCATCGTCAAGAAATTAATTGACCTTATGGGCGGTAAGATCAAATTAGAAAGTGAAGTGGGCAAAGGTTCGTCTTTCTCTTTCGATTTGAGTTTTAAAATTGGAAATACCCATACGACTGCGGAAAAAACAATTGATTACGATGATTCCATTCTACAAGACAAAAAAGTGCTTTTGATTGAAGACAACAAAATCAATCAAATGATTACCAAAAAAATGGTAGAAAACAAAGGCATGATCTGCGAAGTCATCGACAACGGTGAAGACGCTATTGAAGCTGTAAAAAACAACGTCTACGATTTGGTCTTAATGGACGTACATTTGCCTGGAATCAACGGTACTATTGCCACACAGACTATTCGTACTTTTGATAAGAAAACTAGAATAATAGCACTAACCGCGATTTCGTTAAATGAAAATCGGGAAATGCTGATGTCTTATGGTATGAATGATGTGATTACCAAACCCTTTGATCCGAGTGATTTCTACAAGATTATCAGTAGCAATTTGGCAAGAAAAATTTAGTACTGTTGGATTAATTGTTTGATTAACGTTCGAACTTCCGGTTCTGCTTTTCTAGCGGCTTCTAACACTTCGTCGTGACTCACGGTTTCAATGTTATCTTCATCTCCCATATCGGTAATCACCGAGATTCCAAAGGTTTCCATATCCATATGACGCGCCACAATTACTTCGGGAACGGTTGACATTCCAACGCAATCCGCGCCAAGAATTTTCACCATTCGGTATTCGGAAATGGTTTCAAAAGTGGGCCCTTGCAATCCTAAATAAACACCATCATGCACAACAATGCCTTCAGCTTGCGCAATTTCTTTTGCTTTAACAATCATTTTTCGGCTGTAAGGTTCGCTCATATTTAAAAAGCGCGGACCAAAACGTTCTTCATTTTTTCCATGCAAGGGATGCTCTGGCATCAAATTGATATGGTCCTTGATTAAGACTACAGAACCTACTTTATAATTGGAGTTTACGCCACCCGATGCATTGGAAACTACTAGTTTGTCTACACCCAAATACTTCATGACACGAACTGGAAAAGTCACCTCTTTCATCGAATAGCCTTCGTAAAAATGAAAGCGACCTTGCATCGCTACTACTTTTTTAGTCCCAATGGTTCCAAAAACCAAAGCCCCTTTGTGACCTTGAACTGTGGAGACTGGAAAATTTGGAATTTCGGTATACGGCAGGGTAAAAGCCACTTCGATATCGTCTGTAAAACTGCCTAATCCGGATCCTAAAATAACACCATATTCTGGTGTGAAATTCGTCTTAGCTTTGATGTAATTAACCGTTTCTTGTACTTGTTCCCACATAATTTAAAAGAGTTGTATCAAACATACTTTGTTGAGAAACCAGCGCTGTTTTTATAGGTAAATAAAAAAGGGATTCTGAATTCAGGCGATTTTTGAGTCGCACATAATCCTTCTCAGTAGTAATAATGATTTTGTTTTTAGTTAGTTTTTTAATGGTTTGAATATCGTTTTCGGAAAAATCGTGATGATCAGGATACGTCAGTACACTATCATTTGATTCTTGCAAATATGCGAAAAAGGGTTCTGGTTTTGCTATTCCAGCAATCAATACTTTAGCAACGCCTTTCAATTCTGCTACTTTTTTAGAAGTCTTTTCCGAATAAACATAGTCGTCGTAGGTGATGGTACTAAAAAATATTGGTTGATTCGCCTTCAATTGTTTCCTGATTTTATCTTGCGCAATTTCCGAAATCGTTGCGGGACATTTGGTGACAATTATCATGTTGGCTCTATGGGCTCCACTGCGACTTTCTCTCAAATTTCCGGTGGGCAATAGCCAATCGTTACAATATAAATCGTTGTAAGCCGTCAGTAAAATATAAAATCCCGCTTTTACTTTGCGGTGTTGAAAAGCATCGTCCAGTAAGATAACTTGTGGTTTTTCTTTTAAAGAAAGTAATTGTGCGATTCCATTTTTGCGATCTGCATCTACAGCGACTGCAATGTTTGGAAATTTCCGGTGCATTTGAAACGGTTCGTCTCCCAAACTTCTTGCGGTAGCATTGGAATCGGCTAAAACAAATCCTTTGGAATTTCTTTTGTAGCCTCGACTTAATGTCGCCACACGGTAGTTCTCGGACAGCATCTGAATTAAATACTCAATCATAGGCGTTTTTCCGGTGCCGCCAACACTCAAATTTCCAACCGCTATAGTCGGAACTTCAAAAGCATAGGACTTTAGGATTCCTTGATCGTACAGAAAGTTACGGAACTGTGTAATCCATCCGTAAAGAACCGCAAAAGGAAACAGTATTTTTCGCAAAAAACTCATGCTGCGAAAGTATAATATTTTATCTTTGAATAGAAATAAAAATGCTTTATATCATCATCACGCACCGAATTCAGCACTTGTAAAATGAGACCCTTTTCGATTCTATTCTGCTTTCTTTTTTTCGTTCCAAGCGCTTTTTGCCAAGATAGTGAGAACAGTTCTTTGCTGAAAACCATTTTAAATACGTACTACAAAAAGGAAAAACCGGCGTATAAAGGTCGGAGCCAATTGCTATACCTTTACTGCAACCAAGCCAATAATTCGGAAGAGATTTTTGAAGCCATTCAAAATCAAAAATTACCAGATGCCTTTTTAAAAGAAATCAGAACGAAAATCAATACTGACGTTACCGAACGAAGTTGGGATTCTGAATTAAAATCTGTCTTCGAAAAAGATGCGACGCAATTAAAAATAAAAGTCAACGATTGTTTGAGTTTAGAACGTTACCAAGAAATCTCGCAACGCTTACACTTGAACAACCAACGTTTAATGATTATCAGTAAACCGTTATACTACCTAAAAAGCAATATTGCCTTAGTGAAAGTAGTCTTCTTTCGAAACATCGAACACAATAATGGTGCAGTACTATTACTCGAAAAACAAGGCGACGAGTGGATTATTAAAGAGTCTTTGAATCCGTGGTCGACCTAAATTACACTTAAAATGAAAACCAAAGAAATCCTTGCAGTTTTAGAACAAATGGCTCCTTTAAGTTATGCCGAAGATTTTGATAATGTGGGTTTACTCACCGGAAATCCAGAAACTGAAATAACCGGTATTTTAGTTTGTCACGATGCTTTAGAGTCTGTTATAAGCGAAGCCATCAATAAAAAATGCAATCTTATTGTTTGTTTTCACCCCATACTTTTCTCTGGACTAAAAAAAATTACAGGTGCCACTTACGTCGAGCGTGCGGTCATAAAAGCAATTAAAAATGATATCGCTATTTATGCGGTTCACACTGCTTTGGACAATCATCAGAATGGTGTGAACAAAATTTTCTGCGATGCGTTAGGTTTGCTTCATACCAAAATCTTAATTCCGAAAACGAATTACATTCAAAAATTAGTCACGTATACCATCCCCGAAAATGCGGAAGAAGTACGCAATGCGCTTTTTGACGCTGGAGCTGGAACTATCGGAAATTATGAAAATTGCAGTTTTAATTCCAAAGGCATCGGAACCTATATGGGCAACGAAAATAGCAATCCGGAAATTGGAGAACGTTTCGAATTTGTAGAGAACAACGAGATTAAAATCGAAGTGACTTTTGAAAAACACCTGGAATCTAAGATTTTGAAAGCATTGTTTAAAAGTCACGCCTACGAAGAAGTGGCTTATGAAATTTATGCGCTTCAAAACCAACATCAAAATATAGGACTCGGAATGTTGGGCGAATTAGAAACGCCTCTAAAAGAGAAGGATTTTCTGCTTTTTGTCAAAGAAAAAATGCAAAGCGAAAGCATTCGACACACAGAATTCACCGGAAAAACTATAAAAAAAGTAGCCGTCTTAGGCGGATCCGGAAGTTTCGCCATTAAAAAGGCAATTCAAGCTGGTGCTGATGCTTTTTTGACGGCCGATTTAAAGTATCACAATTTCTATGAAGCTGAAAATCAATTGCTTTTAGCCGATATTGGACATTTTGAAAGCGAACGGTATACAAAAAATTATATTGTTGATTTTCTTCGGAAAAAAATTCCTAATTTTGCCATCATTTTATCAGAAGAAAATACAAATCCTGTTAAGTACTTATAAAGATTATGGCGAACATAAAAGAATTAAATGTAGAAGAGAAATTAAGAGCATTGTACGACTTGCAATTAATTGATACGAGAATTGACGAAATCAGAAACGTAAGAGGAGAACTTCCTTTAGAAGTAGAAGACTTAGAAGATGAAGTAGCCGGTTTATCAGCACGTGCTGATAAATTAAAAAAAGATTTAGAAAGTATCGAAGAGCAAATCAAAGCAAAAAAAATTGCCGTTGAAGATCATCAAGCCGCAATTAAAAGATATGCTAAACAACAAGACAGCGTTCGGAACAACAGAGAATTCAACTCGTTAACGAAAGAAATTGAATTTCAAGAATTGGAAATTCAATTGGCTGAAAAGCAAATGAAAGAAATGAAAGCTTCTATGGAACACAAAAAAGAAGCAATCTCAAGTTCAAAAGAAAAATTAGAAGCTAAAATGTCGCATCTGAAACATAAAAAAGCAGAACTAAGTGACATCATGGCCGAAACGCAAAAAGAAGAATCCTTCTTAACTGAAAAATCAGCCGAATACGAAGCATTAATCGAAGAACGTTTACTAAAAGCATACAAAAGAATTCGTTCAAGCGTTCGCAATGGTTTGGCAGTAGTTTCTATCGAAAGAGGTGCTTCTGCAGGATCGTTCTTTACCATTCCACCGCAAACTCAAGTAGAAATTGCTGGAAGAAAAAAAATCATCACCGATGAGCATTCCGGAAGAATTTTAGTCGACACTTCTCTCGCTGAAGAAGAAAGAGAGAAAATGGAAAAATTATTTTCTTTGATATAATCTCAACTAGCCTCGAACCATCGGGGCTTTTTTTATGCAAAAAATAAAATACTTCTTGCTCACAAAAACGGTCGGACTGTTTCTTAACCTTTTAAGTTACGTTAGTCCGAAACAAGCTGTGAAATTAGCCTATCGTTTGTTTAGCGAACCAAGAATCGGGCGACTAAACCAAGCTCAGCTTCCCGAAGTATTGCAAAACGCACAAAGAGAAACTTTAACCTTCCAAAACCATTCCTTCGAAACCTATCATTGGAAAGGCAACCAAAACGTAATTCTTTTACTTCACGGTTGGGAAAGCAATGCGTCGCGTTGGGAAAAAATACTCCCGTTTCTTCAACAAACCGGCAGCACCATCATT
>Ga0208124_100319_pt1 | contig 18875 bp, 16 predicted proteins | sample LakWasM104_HOW12_2_FD_183922 | JGI IMG/M metagenome (GOLD analysis project Ga0208124, IMG submission 183922) | Freshwater sediment methanotrophic microbial communities from Lake Washington under simulated oxygen tension - Sediment Metagenome... | ecosystem: Environmental > Aquatic > Freshwater >...
AGTTCTGGCTCATGAAGTCCGAGCCGGACGAGTGCTCCATCGACGACGCTCTGGCCGCGCCCAAAGCCACCGTCCCCTGGACCGGCGTGCGCAACTACCAGGCCCGCAACTTCATGCGCGATGCGATGCAGGTGGGTGACGGCGTGCTGTTCTACCACTCCAGCTGCCCCGAGCCCGGCATTGCCGGTCTGGCCCGCGTGGCCAGCGGCACCCGCGCCGACCCTACCCAGTTCGACCCCACATCGCCTTACCACGACCCCAAGTCCCCGGCAGACAACCCTCGCTGGCTGTTGCTGGACGTGAAGGCCGTGCGCAAGACGCGGCTGATCAGCCTGGCCGAGCTGCGCGCCCACCCGGCACTGGCGGACATGCGGGTGCTGCAAAAGGGCAGCCGCCTGTCGATCACGCCGGTGGAGGCGTCTGAATGGGCGTACATCACTGAGGTGCTGATGCAGGGTGGCTGAGGCCCGTTGATTCAGCTGCGTAGCGGCAGCCCAGGAAGGGTCACAAGCTGCGCTCGGCCGACACATGCCCCTTGTCGGCGTACATGGCCTGGTCCGCCGCACGCAGCAGCTCGAAGCTGGTGGTGCCGTCGCGGGGGTAAAGCGCCGTGCCCACTGCTGCTGACACACGGACCACGCGGCCCCCGCCCAGATCGATGGGCTGTTCAATGGCCGCCATTACCCGGCGCAGCGCCTGGTCCACCTCGGCCGGGTCTTTTACGGCGGTGAGCACCAGAACAAACTCATCCCCCCCGATGCGGGCCGCCGTATCGTTGCCCCGCACCTGCTCCAGCAGGCGGCGGCCGGTGATCTTGAGGACCTCGTCGCCCATGTCGTGCCCGTAACGGTCATTGATGGGCTTGAAACCGTTGAGGTCGAAATAACACACCGCTGCCTGGGTCTGGGTGCGGTCGCTCAGCGCGAAGGCCTGGGTCATGCGGTCGGCCAGCAGCAGCCGATTGGGTAGGTGGGTGAGCGCATCATGGAACGCGATGTGCTCCACCTGCTCCTGGTACTGCTTCATGGCCGTGATGTCCTGCATGAGCCACAGCGACTCGCCCTGCCCCTCCAGCAACACCCCGTTGACGTCGATCCACACGATCTCGCCCGTCACCTTGCGCATGCGGCGCTGCTGCCGGTAGTGCTGGCCGGAGGCCAGCACCGCATAAGCGTCGCGGCCAAAGGCCAGAAAGTCCTCGCGGTCCACGTACATCTCTTCGGTCAGGCGCCCCTGCAGCATGCCGGGCGCATAGCCAAAGATGCGCTCCAGCGCCGGGTTGCGCCAGACGATGACGCGGTCCTTGACCTTGGCAATGCCAATCAGGTCGTTGTCCAGCATCGCCTGCTGCTCCAGGTTCAGCGTGTGCAGTTGCTGGCGCGCGGCATGCAGCTCGCTCACGTCGTACATGATGGAGCGGCTCATCATGTACTCGCCCTGCGCATTGAGGATGGCGGTGGACGACACGCTCACCCGGCGCTGCTCTCCACCCCGGCCGCACAGGTTGAACTCCAGCGGCCCGATCTTGCCGTTCTGCAAGAACACCGGGAAACACGCGTTGAACAGTGCCTTGCCTTCGTCGTCGAAAAAGTCGGCCGGCCCCAGCTTGCCAATCACCTCCTCGCGCGGCAGGCCCAGCCATTGCAGGGTCAGCAGGTTCAGGTGCACGTACTTGCCTTGGCGGTCGAGCGCGTAGTACCCGCAGGGGGCGTGGTCATACAGGTCCTGGAACCGCTCGGAGGCCTGTGCCAGCTCGGCTTCGAGCTGGCGGCGCTCGGTCACGTCACGCCCTACCGACTGCCATTCCACCAACTGGCCGTCGTCGTCGAACAAGGCGCGGTTGCTGAACTGGCACCAGCGGATGGTTCCGTCGCCAGCCACCACCCGGTTTTCCACCACCGCCAGGGGCTGCACCGGGCTCACGCCATGCAGTGCCTTCGTGACCAGAGGCAGGTCGTCGGGATGCACGATAGGGGCCCACACCTGGCCCACCACTTCGTCGCGGCGCAAGTCGAACAACCGACAGAACGCCTCGTTCACAAAGGTCATGCGGTTGCTGGCGTCAAACCGGCAAATGATCTCGGTCTGGTCCTCCAGGATGGAGAGGTACCGCTGCTCGCTCTGGTGCAGGGCCACGGTGCGTTCGGCCACGCGCTGCTCCAGCTCGGCATTGGCGCTTTGCAGCGCCGCGCGCCCCTCCAGCAGGCCTTGCGCCATGTTCTGCAGCGCAGAGCGCAGGTGCTGAAACTCCACCGTCTTCATCTCGAAGTCGAGCGCGTCCACCTGCCCGGTCACCTGCACCTGCCGTGCCGCGTCGGCCAGGCGCTCCACCGGCTGGCTGAACCGCCGCGCCACCCCATAGGCCAGCCCGGCCAGCAGGGCCGCCATCAGCCCCAGCAGCAGTGCCAGCAGGGTGTGCAGGCGGCTGATGGGCTGCAAGGCCATCTCCAGCGGCTGCCGTGTGACCAGCAACCAGCCCAGATCGGTCGCCGTCTGGGTACTCACCGGCACCACGGCCGTGAGGTACGGGCGCGGGGACGCATTGCCCCATGACATCACGCGGAACGCGCCCGGCTCAGGCAGGATGGGCAGGGCCGAGCGGGGCTGCTCCACCGCGCCCTCGGTATTGATGACACCGTCCTTGTTGACAAGGATGACTTCCAGACCGCTTGACAGTGGCGCAGCAGGGCTTGACCGGCGGATGATGTCCTGCACCCAGGCCCAGTTCACGTGCGCTGCAACCACACCCTTGAACACAGAGTCCTGCCCGCGGACAGGCGACGCGTAGTCCATGAAGCGCAAGGGCACCTGGCTGCCCGGCGCACGCAGCAGCTTGTCCAGCAGCACTGCGTCATGCGCATCGCCCACATAGGGACCCCGCCCCCCCGCGCCGAACCACGGCCGCTGCGATACGTTCTGGCCCTGCAGCAGATATCCGGTAGCCACCTGCACCACGCCCTGCGTGTCGGTCACGCCGATCCACGAATAGAACGGGTAGGACTGGCGGATTTGTTCCAGGTGAGCCTGCAACTGGGGAGCGTAGCCAGCACCCTGCGTCAGCATGGGCAAATGGCTCAGCAGCGCAATTTCGCGCTCGCGTTCCTGCATCCCCTGCGCCAGTGCCAGCGCAATCGGGCGGCTCGAGTTCATGAGCGACTGCCCGCTGAGGTCCGTGAGCTGCCGGGTCAAGAGTTCGTCGGCCACCAACCCCACCACCAGCCCCGTAGCCACCGCCGTGCCACCGAACAGCAAGGTCAGCCGCGCACGCGTCGTATGCAGCCAAGAGGACACAGAGGAAATCAAACGCATGGATTTGGATGGTGCGTGGGCCGAAAAGCCCCATTCTGGCAGCGAACCGGGGTGCCACCCCAGGGTATGCACACACCTGTGAAGGGAAAATCTGCCCGCCCAGGGCGCAACGCCTGCAGCCCCCCGCGTCCGTCTATGCTGGCGCCATGCGCACCACCAAAACCCTGCTGATCGTCTACCACTCCCACACCGGCGGCACCCGGCAGATGGTGGACGCGGCCTGCGCGGGAGCGGTAGCAGCCGACAGTGGCGTGGAGGTGCGGCTGCTGGCCGCGCCCCAGGCCCAGGCCGCCGATGTGCTGGCGGCGGACGGCTATCTGTTTGCCACCCCAGAAAACCTTGCAGCTGTCAGCGGCCTGCTCAAGGATTTTTTTGACCGCACCTACTACGCGGCGCTCGACCAGATCAATGGCCGCCCCTACGCCACCCTGGTCTGCGCCGGCAGCGACGGAACCAACGCCGCACGCCAGATGGCGCGCATCGCCACCGGCTGGCGCCTCAGGCCGGTGGCGGACCCGCTGATCGTCTGCACCCACGCGCAAACGCCCGAAGCCATCCTGGCTCCCAAGCAGATTGAACCGGGCGACCTGGAGCGCTGCCGGGCGCTGGGTGAGGCCATGGCGGCAGGGCTGGGGATGGGGGTGTTCTAGAACAGACTCTCAGGCCGGCGCCGCCAGCTCAGGCGCCTGGTACACCAGCACCTTCAGCGCCCGCTCCGGCTCCACATCGGCAAACACGGGTGGATTGGCCACGCGCTCCACAAACCGCAGATCCGGCGCCAGCTCCTGCATCTGGTCCTGCAAGAAGGCCAAGCCCAGCTCGGGCGCATTGAGGCACAGTAGCGCGTGGCCGCCGGGGGCCAGCAGGTCGGGCAGCCGGCGCATCAGGCGGGCGTAGTCCTTGGTGGCGACAAAGCTGCCCTTCTGGTAGCTGGGCGGGTCCACGATGACCAGGCCGTAAGGGCCGCTGCGGTTGATCTTGCCCCAGCTGCTGAAGATATCGTGCGGCAAGAAGGCGGCGCCCGTGGTGATGCCGTTGAGCTGGTGGTTCTGCTGCCCGATGCCGATGGCGCCGTGGCTCATGTCCACGTTGACCACCTGTTTGGCGCCCGCCTGCAGCGCCACCACCGAAAACGCACAGGTGTAGGCAAACAGGTTCAGCACCTTGAGGCCATAGCGGTCTGCACTGCGCGCTGCGGCGTAGTTGCGCACCCATTGGCGGCCTGCGGCCATGTCCAGAAACAGGCCGTGGTTCTGGCCGCGCAGCACATGCACGCGGTAGCGCACGCCCGCTTCGGTGACCACATGGGGGTCGGGCACCGCACCTGCCATCAGGCGTGTTTCGCAGCGCCCCTCGATGCGCAGGGCCTCGCCCCGGTGCTGGAAGACCCAGTTCAGCGGCTGGCCTTCCGGCGCAATCTGCGCCCAGCGTGCCTGCAGCGCCTCGCCGATGGTCGCCAGTTCAGCGTCGCTGGCCGGCGCAAAGCTCGTCAGCACGAACACCGGCGGATACGCATCCAGCACCCACTGCTCGCAGCCCGGAAACAGCCCGCCCCGGCCGTGGAAGACGCGCTGGGCGTCGGTGGGCGGGGGCATGGAGGCAATGGCGTCGAGCAGGGCTTGCATGGAGAAAAGGGCTGGCAAAAAACAATTTCAGAATCAAAACGGCATGATGCGCTAGTCCAGCATGCCTGGGCAGCTATTGATTCAATAGCAATTCAGCATTATCGCCGCCAGCACTGGCGCAGACACCCACCAGCGACAGCGAATGGCCGTGGGCCCGGCTACACCCGCCCGTCGGTGCCAGGCAGCCCCTGCCGCCCCAGCCACTGTTTGCGCGATGTGCGCAGCTTGAAGCGCTGGCGGTACGCCCCTGGCGTCACCCCGGCCACGCGGGTGAACACTTTGCGAAAACTGCCTGTGTCGTTGTAGCCGCATTGCTGCGCCACATCGTCCACCGTGAGGTAGGTAGTCTGCAGCAGCGCCTGGGCCTGGGCAATGCGCAGCCGGTGCAGGTAGTCCTGCGGTGTTTCGCCATGCACCTGGGCAAACCAGCGCAGCAAGGTGCGCGGGCTGGTGGCAGCGGCGCGGGCTGTGGCCTGCAGGCTGTAGGGCTCGTTGCGGTGGTCCTGCAGCCAGCGCCGCGCCTGCTCCAGCGCGCCCGCAGCCAGCGGGTGCCCCGTGGGGGTCTCCATGGCGGTGGTGGCGGTCAGCTGGCGCTGCGAGTCAAACAGCAGCGCGTGCGATGCGGCCTGCGCCAGCTCGGCCGCCGATGTCTGGGCCAGCAGGTCCAGCATGGCTGCCAGGGTGTCCTGCAGGGATGCGGTGGTCCACAGGGCACCGTCACGCTGCCAGGTTCGCTCCCGCTGCCAGGCCACCTCGGCCACATCGGCCGTCCTTGCCCCACTCTCGCTGGACTGCAGCACGATGGACGGCGCAAACACCCACGGCAGCGCCGCCTTGCGCCCCGCCAGCAAGCCACAGTGCGCCAGCAGGCTGGACCCGTTGAACAGCGCCGCCACCAGCCCGCCCCGCTGCAGGTGGCCCTGCAGCATGGCGCCAAAGTGCTGGCTGTAGCGTTGACTGATCTCGCGCAATTGCGGCCCCGTGGGGACCAGCCAGCCGGGGATGACGACCACATCCAGCGGCTGCGAGCCCAGGTCCGCGCCGGGCACCGGCGGTGGGGTGGCGTCGCGCTCCTGCGGCATCTGCAGCCACAACCAGCGCACCACGGGCTGCGCGCCCCCGGGGCGCATAGCCGCCAACATGTTCATGGCGCGCAGGGCGTCCACCGCAGCGGCGGCGGTGCTGGCAATGCTGCCGTGCCCCCAGAGGATGCCCACGTTCAGGCAGGACGGCAGTGCAGTGTTGGCAGTGGGCATGGTGGCGATCTTGCCACCCTTTGTGGCCAAAGCGCCACCGCTTCTCGGTGTTACCGGGCAGTAGCATGACCGTGCGACGACAGCGCCCCGCAGCCATGGCCCTGCGCTGCGGGCCCACACAAACGGAGACACCCACCCATGCACGAACCCTCAACCCATAGCGGCCTCTCGATGGCCCTGACCACCCTGGGCGCGGCCTGCACCGCCCTCTTTCTGGCGGGCTGCGCCAGCCAGCCAGGCGCTGCACGCGCTGATCGCAGCGTGACCATTGAGCGCACCACCTACGGCATTCCACACATCACCGCGAACGACCCCGAATCGCTGGCCTACGGCGTGGCCTATGCCTACGCGCAAGACAACGTCTGCATGACGGTCGACCAGCTCGTGACCGCGCGCGGCCAGCGCAGCAGCACCTTCGGCGCCCAGACCATCGGGCTGCTGGGCCGCCGCTACATCCCCAATGCGCAGATCGACCTGTTCATGGCAGCCCACATGGACGACGCCATGCTGGAGCGCGCCTGGGCCAAGACCAGTGCCGAAACGCAGGCCCTGGCGCGTGGTTATGTGGCGGGCTACAACCGCTTCCTGGCCGACAACGCTGCCACCCTGCCCGATGCCTGCCGGGGCAAGCCCTGGGTGCAGCCCATGACCCTGGCCCAATACCGCCGCATGGCCGAGGTGGTGGCCGTGCAGGCCGGTATTGCCGCGCTGGCCGATGGCATGCTGGGCGCCCAGCCGCCCGCCGCCAAGGCCGCGGAGGCGCCCGCCTCTGCAGTGAACCTGGCCGATGCCGCGCAGGCGCTGCGCGACGTGGGCCTGCTCGACTCGCCCCTGGGCTCCAACGCCTGGGCCTTTGGCAAGGACGTGACGGCCAACGGCAGCGGCATGCTGCTGGGCAACCCGCACTTCCCGTGGAGCGGCCCCAACCGTTTCTATGAAATGCACCTGACCATCCCCGGCCAGATGGACGTGATGGGCGTGGGCATTGGCACCTACCCCATGGTCTCCATCGGCTTCAACAAGGACGTGGCCTGGTCACACACGGTGTCCACCGGCAAGCGTTTCACCTTCTACGAAGTGACGCTGGCCGAGGGCGACCCCACCACCTACCTGGTGGACGGCAAGCCCGAGAAGATGACCGCCCGCAAGGTCAGCGCCCAGATCCCCGGCCCGGACGGCAAGCTGCAGACGCAAGAGCACACGGTGTGGTCCACCCGCTGGGGCCCGCTGGTGGTGGTGCCCCGCGCGGGCCTGACCTGGAACGCCAAGACCGCCTACGCCCTGCGCGACGCCAACACTGGCAACACCCGCATGATGGACGCGGCCCTGGCCTTTGCCCGCGCCCGCTCGGTGCAGGACCTGCACAAGGCGCACGCCAACCTGGGCCTGCCCTGGGTGAACACGCTGGCCGCCGACCGCAGCGGCCAGGCCATGTATGCCGACGTGAGCGTGGTGCCCGATGTGGATGCCGCCCAGCTCGCCAGCTGCGCACCCAGCCAGCCCGCCGCCGCGCTGCGCGCCGCTGCCGGCCTGGTGGTGCTGAACGGATCACGCGCTGACTGCGACTGGCGCCGCGACAGCGCATCGCCCGTGCCGGGGCTCATCCCCATCGGCCGCATGCCCGTGGCCTTCCGCACGGACTGGGTCCACAACAGCAATGACAGCTTTGTCTACACCCACCCCGGCCAGAAGTTTGAGGGCATCTCGCCCCTGGTGGGCGACACCAGCCTGACCCGGCCACGCACCCGCGCCGGTCTGGCCGAGATTCCTGAAATGCTCGGCCGGGGCAAGGTCACGCTGCAGGCCATTCAGGGCCAGTTGTTTGAGAACCGCAACTTCATGGCCCAGGTGGTGGTGCCCGACCTGCTGGCCGCCTGCGACAAGGCCCCCACGGCCGAATCCCGTGACGGCTGCGCAGCCCTCAAAGGCTGGGACCGCCGCAATAACGTCGATGCACGCGGCGCCCATGTGTTCCGCGAGTTCTGGCGCACCGCGCGCAACATCCCCGGCGTGCACCGCGTGCCCTTCGATGCGCAACAGCCCGTGGCCACCCCTGCAGGCCTGAAGATGGAGGACGCCGCCACCGCCGCCAAGGTGTGGGAGGCGCTGGACGGCGCCGTCAAGGCCATCCGCACCAGCGGCTACACGCTCGACGCCACGCTGGGCAGCGTGCAGCGCCCCGCCATCACCGAAGAAGCGATTGCGCTACACGGCGGCGAGGAGTTTGAAGGCGTGCTCAACAACCTGGGCCGCCAGGAGCCCGCACCCATCAACAAGGCAGGCTTGCGCATCGACTACGGCACCAGCTATGTGCAGACCGTGACCTTCGACGCCAAGGGCCCAGTGGCCCAGGCCATCTTGACCTATGGCCAGTCCACCAACCCCGCATCGCCCCACGCCAACGACCAGATGCGCGAGTTCTCGGCCAAGCGCTGGCACACCCTGCCCTTCCACCGCGACGATGTGGTGAAGGCGCGCGTGGGCGAGCCGCTGCGGCTGGTGCGGCCTTGAGCACCTGCGAGCACCTCCTTTTTTACAGGGCGGTGCCTCGCAGGTCCAAGGCCACATACTGCAGCAGCATGATGGTCTTGCCGTCCTGGATCGTGCCGTTGGCAATGCCGGCCAGGGCGTCGGCCAGCGGCATCTCGATCACCTCGATGTCCTCGCCCTCTCCCTCCAGGCCACCGCCGCTGCGGATGCGGTCGCCGGGTTCGTATTCGGCCACGAAAAAGTGCAGCTTTTCCGTCACCGAGCCAGGGCTCATGTAGGCCTCGAACACCTTGCGCGGCTGGCGCACGCGGTAGCCGGTTTCTTCCTCGGCCTCGCGGCGGATGCAGGTTTCGGGGTCGTCGCCGTCGAGCAGGCCCGCGCAGGTCTCGATCAGCAGGCCGTCAGCGCAACCGTTGAGAAAGGCGGGCAGCCGGAACTGGCGCGTCAGCACCACGGTGCTGCGACGCGGGTCGAACAACAGCAGTGCGGCGCCATTGCCCCGGTCGTAGGCCTCGCGGCTCATCGTCTGCCATTGGCCGTCGCGCCTGCGCAGCGAGCAGGTGACCCTGCGCAGCACGTACCAGTTGTCGGAGAGCACCTGCACATCCAGCAGCTTCACATGCTCGGAGCGGGCGTTCAGCTCAGCGATGGGCACATCGGGCACAGGGCGGCTCATGCAATGCCCCCCGCCGGCGGGCTTGGGTAGCGACGCACGGCAAGCGCCAGCGCGAAGGCAGTGTGGTCGGGTAATGAGTGCATGGTTTTGACAAGATTGATTTACGCAATATCATGCACAAACATGCAAATTCGTGCAATCAATTCGTGTAACCCTTCATGTTGACCACCCAACGCAAACAGCTTCTGCTCGACCGCCTGCGTCGGGAAGGCCAGATCGTGGCCAAGGCCTTCAGCGAGGAGCTGGGCATCTCGGAAGACACCGTGCGGCGCGACCTGCGCGAACTGGCTGCGGAGGGCCGCTTGCAGCGCGTGCACGGCGGCGCCCTGCCCGCCTCGGCCGCAGTGGGCAGCTTGCGGGTGCGTGAGCAACTGGCCCCCGAAGACAAACGCGCCCTGGGCCGCGCCGGGGCCGCGCTGGTGTTGCCCGGCCAGGTGGTGATCCTTGATGGGGGTACCACGTCGTTGCAGGTGGTGCAGCACCTGCCGCTGGACTTGCGCGCCACCGTGGTCACGCACAGCCCCACCGTAGCGGTGGCGCTGGCTGGGCACACGCAGGTGGAGGTGCTGATGCTGGGAGGCCGGTTGTTCCGCCACTCCATGGTGAATGTGGGTGCCAGCGTGGTCGAGGCAGCAGCCCAGTTGCGGGCCGACCTGTACCTGATGGGCGTGACCGGCGTGCATGCCGAGGCCGGTCTGACCACGGGAGATTTTGAAGAAGCCGCCGTCAAACGTGCCCTGCACCAGCGGGCGGCAGAAACGGTGGTGCTGGCCTCGATCGACAAGCTGGGCACGGCATCGCCGTTCAGCGTGGCCCCCTTGCACGAACTGGCCGCGCTGGTGGTGCCTGCCGCCACACCGCAGGCACTGCGCAAAAAGCTGCAGGCCGGTGGCGCCAAGGTGGAGATCGCAGCGGCCTGATCAGGCCATCAGACAGTAGCGGCGCCAGCGCCCTGGCGCAGATGTGCGACCAGCGCCGCAGCAAAGCCCGTCAGTACCGCCCCCTTGCGCACGCAGATCTGCAGGTCGCGCTGCGCCCAGGGCTCGTCCAGCTCGACCAGCACCGGCGGCTCGCTCAGGCCCGCCACCTGCAGGGCCGCTCCCCGGGGCACCAGGCCAATGCCCACGCCCGCCCCCACCATGCGGCACACGGCTTCAAAGCTGCGCACCTGAATGCGCACGTCCAGATGCCGCCCCAACGCGGCAGCGGCGTTGGTCGTGAAGGTGTGGATGGCCGAGCCCGCGTGCAGCATCACAAAGGCCTGGTCCAGCACCTCGGCAAAACCCACGCGGCCACGCCCTGCCAACGCATGGCCTGCGGGCACGATGAGCACCAGGCGGTCCTGCCGGTAGGGTGACAACTCCACACCCGCGCCCGTGCCACTGTCGGCCAGCACACCCACCTCGATCTCACCGCTGGCCACCGCGACCACGATCTCTGCGCTGGTGCGCTCCTCCAGGCTCACGCTCACCTGCGGGTGCTGCTTCAGGAAACCCGCCAGGTCGTCGGGCAGAAAGGTGTGCGTGGCGTGGGTATTGGCCCACAGGCTCACATGGCCCCGGATGCCACTGGCAAAGGGCGAGAGGTTGGCATGCATCTGCTCGACGCTGGCCAGCACCTGGCGCGCATTGCGCAACAGGGCCTCGCCCGCCCGGGTCAGCGCCACGCCCCGGGTCTGGCGCTCAAACAGGGAGGTGTTCAGCGCCTCCTCCAGCCGGCGCAGCCGGTGGCTGGCCGACGACGGCGCAAGGTAGGCGCGTGCAGCGCCGCGCGTGAGGTTGCGCTCTTCGGCAATGGCGACAAAAAGGCGCAGATCGATCAGGTCATAGGTCAATGGAAGGCCCCTCTCGTGTTCGTTTTTTACGAACGCATGGTTGCGGCAATGCCAATTGTGCCTACCGTGCCTATAAGGCACTATCGCCGCATCCTTTCATATTGCCACTGCCCCATGTGCACTGCGTTCGCTGTTTTCGCATGGTCTGGCAGTTTCTACGCCACCCCACTCACCATCCCCCCATGCCCTGGAAACACTGGTCCGCCGAACGCCTTGGCCTCCTCCTTGCCATCCTGGCAGCGCTGGGCTTCTCGTTCAAAGCCATCTTCGTGAAACTGGCCTACGCGGTGCCCCAGGCCGTGCCCGTGGATTCCGTCACCCTGCTGTGCCTGCGCATGGCGTTTTCCGTGCCGGTGTTTGCCTGGGTCGGCTGGCGCGCCAGCCGCGACCTGGCCCCGCTCACCCGGCGCGACTGGCTGCTCGTGATTGCGCTGGGTCTGCTGGGCTACTACGGCGCGAGCATCCTCGACTTCATCGGCCTGCAGTACATCACCGCCAGCCTGGAGCGGCTGATCCTGTTCACCTACCCCACACTCACCATCCTGATCGGCGTGCTGTTCATGGGCAAGCGGGCATCCCGGCGTGAGATGGGGGCGCTGCTGCTGTCCTACGCGGGCATCGGCCTGGCCTTCGCGCACGACCTGCACATTGCGGGCGACACGCGCGCCGTGCTCATCGGTGCGGGCTTTGTGTTCGGTTCGGCGGTGTCGTACGCGTTCTATCAGGCAGGCAGCGAGCCCGCCATCCGCAGGCTGGGCGCTGCACGCTTCACCGCCCTGGCCATGCTGGTCTCCACGGGCGCCACACTGCTGCATTTCATGGTGTCGCAACCCGTGGCCTCTTTGGTGCAGCCCGCGCCGATCTACCTGCACGCCTTGGGCATGGCCATCTTCTCCACGGTGCTGCCCGTGTTCATGACGTCAGCCGCCATCCGACGCATTGGCGCATCCAAAACCGCGCTCGTGGGCACGCTGGGCCCGGTGCTCACGATCTTTTTTGGGGTGTGGCTGCTGGGCGAGCCGTTGACTTTGTGGCAGATGGGCGGCGCGGCGCTGGTACTCGCGGGTGTGATGCTGATCGGGCGCCGCAGCGCGCCTGCACACTTGCCGAAGGCTGCAAAGCCGGCGGTATAGGCGCATCCCGAGCAGGACTGACTCTGCCTTACGGGCTTAGGGCAGGTTTTCCCGAAAGATGACTTGGCTGCGTGTGGCCTCCACCCCACTCGTCGGCTCCCGCCCATCCCGCAGGTTGGCAAAAATCCGCACGCAGTTCATCACCGCGCCCTGCGGGTTCTGGGTGATCACCGCATCCATCGTTCCGTCGATCAGCAGCGCCCGCGTATCCGGCGTGAGCCCGTGGCCGATGAACACGATCTTGCGGTCTGCCCCAGCCTCCTTCAACGCCCGCCCGATGCCTTCGGCCCCACCGCCAATGTTGTAGATGCCAGCCAGGTCATCGTGCTGCTCCAGCAGCGCGCGGGCCTGGCGGTAGTTGCGTTCGGCGTCGTCTTGGCCTTCGCGCACGCCCACCACTTGCACCAGGGGGAACTGCTCTTCAAACAGGTGCAAAAAACCCGCCTCGCGCTCCTCGTGGGCGCGGTAGCGCAGTGATCCCACAATCATCGCCACATGCGCCTTGCGGCTGTGGGCCAAGGGGCCCATGAAGCGGGCGATCAGGTAGGCGGCGGTGCGGCCTGCGGCGCGGTTGTCCAGGCCCACGTAGGCTACGCGGCGCGAGTTGGATAAATCCGAGATGAGCGTGACGGTGGGCACACCCTGCTCGGCCAGCTGGGCCACGGCCTCGCGCACCACGGGGTGCTCCAGCGCCATGAAGGCGATGCCGTCGCAGCGCTTGCCGTAGTGCAGCAGCGCTTTGGCCAAGGCGTCGGGGTTGAAGCTTTCGATATACGCCGCCTGGCAGCGCACGTTGAACGGTGCCCAGTGGTCCTGCGCGTAGCCGATCACGTCGCCCAGCATTTGCAGAAAGCGGTTGCTGCCCTCGGGGATCAGCACCATCAGGCGCAGGGGCTGGGGCTGCAGCGCCGCGTGCAGCTCGGCCTGCGGCAGGTAGCCGAGGGTGGCAGCGGCCTGCAGCACCCGCTGCGCGGTGGCGTTGCGCACGCCCGACCGCTGGTTCAGCACCCTATCGACCGTGGCCGTGGAGACGCCGGACAGCTGGGCGATGTCGGGGATGCGCGGGCTGCGGGGACTGCTGGGGTTGGGCGGGGTTTGGGCCATGTGCGATTCAATCAAAAACCATCATCCAGCTTGCTGGTATTTGATGGATTCTGCGGATAGTATCACTGGGCGTTCGGTGCTGAAAGGCATCAGAAACCATCAGTAAAAACCCTAGGTTGTGACGGCTGGCACCCTTGCCAGACCGATCACGCAGGAGACAAAGACATGCCTGGTATTTCCGCTCACGCTCGCCTGCGCCCACAGGGCAAGCCGCCAGCTTTTGGCCGCCGCGCCAGCACTCGCTGATTGACGCGCACGGCTGCCCTACCCATGACGTACGAGTTCGACTTTGCCAGCGTGCTGGCCAACTGGCCCCAGTTTCTGGAAGGGGCGTGGATGACCATCCTGCTGTCATTCCCGGCCACCGTGATCGGTTTTGTGGGCGGCACGCTGCTGGCCATTGGCCGGCGCAGCGACCAGCGCTGGCTGGTGCGGGCCTGCGGTGCGTATGTGGAGGTGCTGCGCAACACGCCGCTGCTGGTGCAGGTGTTTCTGGTGTTCTTTGGCCTGGCCAGCCTGGGCTTCAAAGTGTCGGCGTTTGCTGCGGCGCTGCTGACGCTGGTGATCAACGTGGCGGCCTACACCTGCGAAATCATGCGGGCGGGCATGGATTCGATCCACAAGGGCCAGATCGAGGCGGCCGAGTGCCTTGGCCTGACGCGCCGGCAGGTGTACTGGCATGTGGTGCTGCGCCCGGCGATGGAGAAGGTGTACCCCGCGCTCACCAGCCAGTTCGTGCTGCTGATGCTGGCGTCGTCCATCACCTCGCAGATTTCGGTGGAGGAACTCACCGCCGTGGCGGCGCGGGTGCAGTCGGAGACCTTCCGCCCGTTCGAGGCTTACATCCTGGTGGCGGTGGCGTATCTGGCGCTGTCGCTGTTGATGCGGCTGGGGTTGTGGGTGTTTGGGCAGATCGTGTTCACGCGCCAACGCAAATTGGGGAACGCCAAATGATTGACGGTGGATTGAATTCGTATCACCTGCAGTACCTGCTGTTTGGCGCACTGTGGACCATCGGCCTGTCGCTGATTGCGTTTGTGGGCGGTGGCCTGGCCGGGGGCGTGATTGCGCTGTGCCGCGTCAGCCCGATCAAGGCGGTGCGCTGGGCGACGGTTGCGTGGATTCAGATCATCCAGGGCACGCCGCTGCTGGTGGTGCTGTTCCTGTGCTACTTCGGCCTGTCCATTGCGGGCTTGGAGCTGCCCGCCATCGTGGCCGCCAGCATTGCGATGATTGTTTACGTCAGCGCCTACCTGGGCGAGATCTGGCGCGGCTGCATTGAGTCGGTGCCGCGCACGCAGTGGGAGGCGGCCGAGTGCCTGGCCCTGTCGCGCACCCAGCGCATGCGGCTGGTGGTGCTGCCGCAGGCAGTGCGCATTGCCACGCCGCCCACGGTGGGCTTCATGGTGCAGATCGTGAAGAACACTTCGCTGGCGTCCATCGTGGGGTTCATCGAACTGGTGCGCGCCGGCCAGCTCATCAACAACTCGATCTTTCAGCCCTTCACCGTGTACCTGCTGATCGCCATCGTCTACTTTGCGATGTGCTACCCGCTGTCCGTTTGGAGCCGCAAGCTGGAGCAGCGCCAGCAGTTTGGAAACAACCGTGGCACAGCCACCCCCTCTGTGACCACCGCATGAAACGAGAAGACACCATGAACCTCGCCCGAGACGCTGCCGCGCAACACTCCCAGCCAGCGGCCTCGCCTGCGCAGCCCGTCGTTGAACTAAAGGACGTGCACAAAAGCTTTGGCAGCAACCAGGTGCTCAAGGGCGTGTCGTTTGCCATTCCACGGGGCCAGGTGGTGGCCATCATCGGCAAGAGCGGCTCCGGCAAGAGCACGGCGCTGCGCTGCATCGACCGGCTGGAGATCATCGACAGCGGCACCATCAACGTCTGCGGCCACGCGGTGCACGACCCGGCCATCGACCTGCGCCAGCTGCGCCAGGACGTGGGCATCGTGTTCCAGAGCTACAACCTGTTCCCGCACCTGACGGTGGAGCAGAACATCACCCTGGCCCCCAAGGCCGTGAAGAACCTGCCAGCAGCCAAGGCGCGCGAGATTGCCGCCCGCACGCTGCAGCAGGTGGGCCTGGCGGACAAGGCGCAGGCGTATCCCGAGCTGCTGTCCGGCGGGCAGCAGCAGCGCGTGGCCATTGCCCGATCGCTGGCGATGGAGCCGCAGGTGATGCTGTTCGACGAGGTGACCTCTGCCCTCGACCCGCAACTGACCGGCGAGGTGCTGCGCGTGATCGAAGCCCTGGCCCAGGGCGGCATGACCATGGTGCTGGTCACCCACGAGATGGAGTTTGCCGCCCGTGTGGCCGACACCATCATCTACATGCACGAAGGCAAGGTGTGGGAGACGGGCCCCGGCGACATGCTCAAGAACCCGCAGACCGCAGAGCTGCGCGACTTTCTTTCTCACGGGCTTTGAGTTTCAGCTTCAGCCCTGCCCCTTTCGATTCCGTGTCCAAAAACCACCAGGAGACAACCACCATGACCGCTTCCCTCTTCTTCCGCCGCACCTTGCTGGCTGTGGGCGCCGCCGCCCTGTGCATGCCCGCCATGGCCGAGCTGGCCGACATCAAGTCCGCCGGCAAGCTGCGCGTGGGCATCGACTTTGGCGCGCCGTTCTACGGCTACGTGGACGACAAGATGAAGCCCGTGGGCTCGGACGTGGAAGCCGCCGAGCTGCTGGCCAAGGACCTGGGCCTGACGCTGGAGATCGTGAACACCACCAACTCCGCACGCATCCCCAACCTGCTGTCCAACAAGGTGGACCTGATCATCTCGTCGCTGTCGATCACGCCCGAGCGCCAGAAGGCGGTGGACTTCTCCATCCCCTACGGCGCCATCCAGGCGGCAGTGGGCGCGCCCAAGAGTTTGAAGCTGACCAGCATCGAAGACCTGGCGGGCAAAACCGTGGCCGTGACCCGCGGTGGCCCGCAAGACAAGATCGTGACCGAGCGCGCACCGCAGGCCAAGGTGGTGCGGTTTGACGATGAATCCGCGTCCATCACAGCCGCCGCCACGGGCCAGGCCGACATCGTCGCCATCACGCCGCCGATCATCGCGGCCATCGCCAAGAAGAACCCGGCGCGCGATTTCGAGACCAAGTTCATCCTGCAGTCGTACCAGCTCGGCGTGGCCATGCGCAAAGGCCAGCCCGAGCTGATGGCCGCCGTCAACGGCTGGATCAAGACCAACCTGGCCAACGGCAAGCTCAACGACATCCACGTGAAGTACGCAGGCGTGCCTATCCCCAAAGAAATCATCGACGGCGCCAAGTAAGCCAAAAAGCAAGCCAAGCCTGCAACCTGGGCGGCGCCTGATGGGCCCCGCCCGGCTGCGCCCTGCCCTGACGCATCACCACCAAAGGAAATTTTTATGAGCCGTCATTTCGGCGCCATCCGCCAACTTGGCTATGTGGTCCACGACATCGAAGCCGCCATGGACTACTGGAGCAAGACCCTGGGCGTGGGCCCCTGGTTCTACAACCCCAAGGTTCCGATCAAGAACTACGTTTACAAGGGCGAGTCGTACGAGCCGCACAACTCGGTGGCTCTGGCCAACTCGGGCTATGTGCAGGTCGAACTGATCCAGACGCGCAACGACGTGCCGTCGATGTACCGCGACTTTCTGCAGGCCGGGCGCACCGGGCTGCAGCACGTGGCGTACTGGACGAGCGACTACGACGCCGACCTGGCGCGCCTGACGGCCCAGGGCTTCAAGACGGTGATGAGCGGCGAAGTGGGCGAAAAGGGCCGCTTTGTCTACTTCGACACCGAGTACCACCCGGGCACGGTGATCGAGCTGTCGGAGGTGGCCGGCCCCAAGGGGCGCATGTTCGACCTGATCCGTGCGGAATCGGAAACCTGGGACGGCACGACAGACCCGGTGCGGCCCTTCCCAGACCTCTCCAAGATCTGATTTCAAGCCAAATAGCCTTCAGGCGCCTATTCAATATGCACCTGCAGCTATCAATAACATAGCAAAAGCCACCCATGTCGCCAGACCGCTTCGAAGCCACCTACCTGATCGAGACCCCCCTGGACCCGGCCCACGTGGCCGAGGTGCTGGCGGGCGAACAATCGTGTGGCACCTTCACCCGGGTGGAGGGCGAGACCGACGCGCTGCGCGAACGCGCCCGCGCCACGGTCGAGTCTGTCGAGCTGCTGGACGTGGCGCCCGCGCCCTCTCTGCCCAACGGCTGGATGCAGCGGCGCGGCATGTTCGACACGCCGCAAACCTGGCAGCGTGCCCGGCTGCGCGTGAGCTTTCCGTGCGACAACATCGGCCCCAACCTGCCGACGCTGGCCGCCACGGTGTCGGGCAATCTGTACGACCTGGGCGAAGTCACCGGCTTGCGCCTGGAGTCGATGAAACTGCCCAGCGCCTACCGCGCCCAGTTCGACATGCCCCGCCACGGCATCGCCGGCACCCGCGCGCTGACCGGCGTGCAGGGCCGCCCGCTGATCGGCACCATCATCAAGCCCAACGTGGGCTTGTCCGCCGAAGAAACCGGCGACTTGGCAGGCCGCCTGTGCGCTGCGGGGGTGGACTTCATCAAGGACGACGAGGTCTGCGCCAACCCCGTTCACGCGCCGCTGGCCGACCGCGTCAAGGCCGTGATGCGCCGGGTGCGCGCCCACCAGGACAATACCGGCAAGCTGGTGATGGTGGCCTTCAACATCACCGACGAGACCGACGCCATGCGCCGCCACGCCGACCTGATTGCGGCCGAAGGTGGCAGCTGTGTGATGGTCAGCCTGAACTGGTGCGGCTACTCGGCGGTGCAAACCCTGCGCCGCCACACCCCGCTGGCGCTGCACGGCCACCGCAACGGCTACGGCGCACTGTCGCGCCACCCGCTGCTGGGCTTCTCGTTCAACGCCTGGCAGACGCTGTGGCGCCTGGCGGGCGTGGACCACATGCACGTGCATGGGTTGCAAGGCAAGTTTTCGCAGACCGATGAAGAAGTGATCGAGTCGGCCCACGACACGCTGGCGCCATTGTGTGAAGGCTTGGACGACCGCGTGCTGCCCGCGTTCTCCAACGGCCAGTGGGCCGGCACGGTGCCCGCCACGTGGGACAGCATCCAGTCCAACGACCTGCTGTTCATGTCCGGCGGCGGCATCCTGGCCCACCCGGACGGCCCCGCTGCGGGCGTGGCCAGCCTGCAGCAGGCCTGGGACGCAGTGCAAAAGGGCGAGACCCTGGCCCAGCGCGCCACCCACGCATCCGAGCTGCGCCGTGCGATCGAATTCTTCGGCAAGAAATAAGCGATGACGACGAGTGCCCCCCTGTACGGCTGGTACGGCGACGATTTCACCGGCGCCACCGACACCCTGGCCGTGCTGGCCCAGGCGGGCCTGCGGTCCATGCTGTTCATGGGCGTACCCAACGCGGAAACGTTGGCAGCCGCCGGGCCGCTGGACGCCATCG
>Ga0208124_100322_pt1 | contig 18514 bp, 19 predicted proteins | sample LakWasM104_HOW12_2_FD_183922 | JGI IMG/M metagenome (GOLD analysis project Ga0208124, IMG submission 183922) | Freshwater sediment methanotrophic microbial communities from Lake Washington under simulated oxygen tension - Sediment Metagenome... | ecosystem: Environmental > Aquatic > Freshwater >...
ATTTAGGGGCTTCTCCTTAAGCGGCTAGAATCGCGGATTCATTCACAACCCCCAGAGGGAAACCATGAGCGATATCGAAGCACGCGTCAAAAAAATCATTGCCGAACAACTCGGTGTGGAAGAGTCTCAAGTCACCAATGAAAAGGCCTTCGTGGCAGACCTCGGTGCCGACTCGCTCGACACGGTGGAACTGGTGATGGCTCTGGAAGACGAATTCGGCATCGAGATCCCGGACGAAGACGCCGAGAAGATCACCACGGTGCAAAACGCCATCGACTACGCCAACACCCACCAGAAGGCCTGAGCGGCGCCCTGCGCCTGACTCAAGCGATCAGCAGAAGGTTTTATACGCATGAGCCGTCGTCGCGTTGTCGTGACCGGCCTGGGTTGCGTCAGCCCCGTGGGTAACACGGTGGCCGAGTCCTGGGCCAATCTCCTTGCCGGCCAGTCCGGCATTGATCTCATCACCAAGTTCGATGCATCGAACTTCGCCTGCAAGATTGCGGGAGAGGTCAAAGGTCTTGACCTGGAGTCGTACATCAGCGCCAAGGATGCGCGCGCGATGGATACCTTCATCCACTATGGCATCGCTGCTGCAGCGCAGGCCGTCCAGGACGCAGGGCTTCCCACGGGCGAAGCGCTCAGTGAGGAGTTCGCCACACGCATTGCCTGCGTGATCGGCTCCGGCATTGGCGGCCTCCCGCTGATCGAAAACACCCACGCCGAGCTGGTCAGCCGCGGGCCACGGCGTATCACCCCATTTTTTGTACCTGCGTCCATCATCAACATGGTGGCAGGGCATGTGTCCATGCGCTTTGGCTTCAAGGGGCCCAACCTTGCCGTGGTGACTGCCTGCACAACAGGCTTGCACTGTATCGGCGAGGCAGGTCGTATGATCGAATACGGCGATGCGGACGTGGTCGTGGCTGGCGGTACCGAATCCACGGTATCTCCGCTGGGCATCGGCGGGTTTGCCGCCATGCGGGCCCTGTCCACCCGCAACGACGACCCCAAGACGGCATCCCGCCCATGGGATAAGGACCGCGACGGTTTTGTGCTGGGCGAAGGCGCCGGTGTGATGGTGCTCGAAGAGTATGAACACGCCAAGGAGCGAGGCGCCAAGATTTATGCCGAACTCAGCGGCTTCGGCATGAGCGCAGATGCAGGTCACATGACCGCTCCCAACATGGATGGGCCCCGGCGCGCCATGCTCAGCGCGTTGCGCAACGCCGGGATCAATGCCGATCAGGTGGATTACCTTAACGCCCACGGCACGTCCACTCCCCTGGGTGACATCAACGAAACCAACGCAATCAAGGCGGCCTTGGGTGACCACGCCTACAAGACCGTTGTGAGCTCCACCAAATCGATGACGGGCCACTTGCTCGGCGGTGCGGGGGGGATTGAGAGTGTGTTTACTGTGCTGGCACTGCATGAACAAAAAGTGCCGCCTACCATCAACCTGTTCAACCAGGATCCGGAGTGCGATCTCGACTACTGCGCCAATACGGCGCGGGACATGAAGATTGATGTGGCCGTCAAGAACAACTTTGGCTTTGGCGGCACCAACGGAACGCTGGTATTCAAACGCGTCTGATTGCGCGCATATACCAATCTCGGATTCGATGGCAATACGTATCGCTCGTGGCCTGCGGGCGATGTGTGATTGACTGTGGTGTCGGACCGTCATCGAATTGGCGCTTGATCCGCCCGTCGAAGGGAGCTGCCTTGTGACGCGGCTTTCGAGACGGCCTCCCCCTGTCCAATATCCGTTGTGTCGCAGTCGGGCGCTGGGCGTGCTGTTGGCTGCCTGGGTGCTTGCTGGTGGTGCCGTTTTGGTTGCCTGGATCGCTTTGGGTAGCCGTGCTGCGCATCTGTCTATCGCAGTGGCCCTGTGTTTCTGGCTGCCATCGATGGCGGCTGCCATGCACTTTTGGTGGAGCCAAGCCCGTGGAGTTTTGCAGTTCGACGGCCAAGCCTGGACGCTGAACCGAGTGGCGCCGCCCACCAGTGTGCCGCTGACGCTTTCAGCGCCCCCGGAGGTGCTTCTGGATCTGCAGGCGCATCTGTGGGTGCGCATCTTGCTCGTCGGACATCCGCCGCTGTGGTTGTGGCTGGAGCGTTCCAGTCAGCCAGAGCGCTGGATGGACTTGCGCCGTGCGGTATATTCGCGCGCCAGATCGGGCGCTGACAACGCTGACGAAACCGCCCGGCAAGCTGCCCCAGGGCGTGAATACTGAGTATCCATGACTGTAATTCCGCCTTCCCCCTCCGAAGACAGCGACCTCCAACTGGTGGAGCGCACGGTAGCGGGCGACCAGCGCGCCTATGAATTGCTGGTCATCAAGTACCAACGCCGCATCGAACGGCTGATTGGGCGCATGGTGCGCGACACGGACCTGGTGCAGGACATTGCCCAGGAAACCTTCATCCGCGCCTATCGGGCGCTGCACCAGTTTCGCGGCGACGCCCAGTTTTACACCTGGCTGTACCGGATTGCTGTCAATACAGCCAAGAAGGCGCTCATGGACATGAAGCGCAACCCGGTCATTTCCGAAAATGCATTCAGGGGTTCGGAGGACGAGGATGAAACTTCCCGCCTTGGACACGAACTAACCAGCGACGAAACCCCCGAAACTGTCCTTGCGGCACAGGAAATCGCCCAGGTCGTGAATGCAGCCATGGAGGCCTTGCCCGATGATCTGCGCCAAGCTGTCACGCTGCGAGAGATTGAAGGGCTCAGTTATGAAGAAATTGCTGCCGCGATGGGGTGCCCCATTGGTACGGTGCGATCTCGAATTTTTCGGGCGCGAGAAGCCATTTCGGCCAAAGTGCGCCCCTTGCTCGAAAACCAGTCGGGCAAACGGTGGTGAGGTGATTGAATGAACAAGGCACAAACAGGTATCACCGCCTCGGCGGACGTCAGCTTGACCGGCGGACGGAGCGAACAGCTATCTGCTCTGGCGGATGGTCAGCTGCACGGCGATGCGTTTGCCGATGCGCTGGCCTGGGCGGCGGAAGACGAAGGACGCGACACATGGGCGGTTTACCACCTTGTGGGCGATGCGTTGCGTTCTTCTGATTTGGCGCGGCCAGCAAATCCAGCGTTTCTGTCCCGCTTGCGCGAAGAGCTGGCCAAGGAGGCTCCGCCACAGCGTCCACATGTTCCAGCCCAACTGGGCATCGTAGCGACCCCTCTGCCTGTGGCTGCCAATGCTTCGGTTTTCCGTTGGAAGATGGTTGCGGGCTTTGCGTCGCTGGCCGCCGTGGCCGCCATTGGTTGGACCTCATTTTCCCAGCTGCAGGGTGCGGGCGGAGCGGGGGCTCAACTGGCCGCGTCTTCCCCCGAGCGCGCGACGGCGCAAGGCGCGCCTGTCGTGGCTGTTGCTGATGCGGACGGCCAGCAAGTGATGATCCGGGATCCTCGATTGGATGAGTTGCTGGCGGCCCATAAGCAGTTTGGCAGTACTTCGGCCCTGCAGATGCCTGCTGGCTTTTTGCGCAACGCTACTTTTGAGACTCCTGGCCGCTGAATCGTGAACGGTATGTCTGGCGCTGAGATCGTGTGATGAACCCCTCTGGAGTTGCGAAGGTCTTTGGAAATACCCGGGTTCGATGGCTTGGCTCGCTGATAGCCGCAGCGATGTGTGGCTTGTTCGTGGGGCCTGTGGCGGGGGCTCCTGCCGCATCCTCTGAGTCAACTACCACTGCAGTGGCCGAGCGCGACATGGCGCAGTGGATCGAGCGCATGCACAGCGCACCGTGCAGCCGAGCCTATGCCGGAACCTTTGTGGTGTTGTCGGCCAACGGCGCCATGTCCAGCTCACGCATCTGGCACGCATGCGATGGCCAGCAACAATTGGAGCGGGTTGAATCGCTCAGTGGCACTCCGCGCACGGTCTATCGCCGTAACGACGAAGTTCGTACCTTCCTGCCCCAGGCGCGCGTTGTGCGGTCAGACCGTCGCGATGCATCTGGGCTCTTTCCGCGCGTACCTGTGGTCAGCGGTACATCGATCGCCCAGTTTTACACGCCCCGCCTGCTGGGGCAGGAGCGGGTGGCTGGCTTCGTGTCGGACGTGGTCTGGTTTCAGCCTACGGATACCCTGCGTTTCGGTTATCGGCTCTGGAGCGAGCGCGAAACCGGGTTGGTGGTGAAGCTGCAGACGCTGGCGGCTGATGGTCGGGTCTTGGAGCAAGCGGCTTTTTCCGAGCTGGATCTCAATGCGCCGGTGAAGGTTGATCAACTGACGCGTCTGATGGACGCGACGTCGGGTTACAAGGTAGTAGCACCCTCAGTGGTCAAAACTACGGCAAAGGCCGAAGGCTGGGCCTTGCGCCAGCCCGTGGCCGGGTTTGTGCCTGTCAGCTGTCACCGACGGGCGGTGTCTGACGCTCCGGATGCCTCCAGTGTCTTGCAGTGCCTGTACTCCGATGGACTGGCCTCGGTGTCGTTGTTTCTGGAGCCCTTCGACCCGCAGCGCCATCCCACGCAGCCCCAGGTGTCCAGCATGGGCGCCACACAGCTGGTAGCCCAGCGTGGGCCGTCAGACACGTGGTTGACCGCAGTGGGAGAGGTGCCTCTGCAGACGCTACGCCTTTTTGTAGGTCAGCTGGAGCGCCTGCGCTGACAGCCGCGCTGCAGACGACTGCGGGCCGCCATATCCGGTCATTTGGCGGTTTGTGTGGGCATGGAGGGCGTGACGAATGCGGGGAACCATTTGGCGTCACACTCTTCACAGTCACACACAATTCGTGAACAGCATTCGCCAAGAATCAAGAAAGGTCGAAGATGCCGAAGTTTGATGGAAGTATGTTGCGTTCGGTGGCAGTGGCATGCCTGATGGGTGGTCTGGCCACGGTCTCGGTAGCGCCCCATGCGGCGTTGGCACAACCTGCACCGCTGGTTCGGGGTTTGCCTGATTTCACCGATCTGGTGGATCAGGTGGGGCCGTCAGTGGTCAACATCCGCACCGTCGAGAAAGCGTCCAGTCGAGCCAACGCCAATGGCATGGACGAAGAGATGCTGGAATTCTTTCGCCGGTTTGGGGTACCCATCCCCAATGCTCCGCGTCAACAGCGGCCTCAACGGCCTCAACAGGAAGAAGAGGCGCAGCCACGTGGAGTGGGATCGGGTTTCATTCTGACCTCTGACGGGTTTGTGATGACCAACGCGCATGTGGTTGAAGGCGCTGACGAGGTCATTGTGACCTTGACGGACAAGCGTGAGTTCAAGGCGCGCATCGTGGGGGCTGACAAGCGCACTGACGTGGCCGTTGTGAAGATCGAGGTGTCAGGATTGCCTGCTGTGAAAGTGGGGGATGTGAGTCGCCTCCGAGTGGGCGAGTGGGTGATGGCGATCGGTTCACCCTTTGGGCTGGAAAACACGGTCACTGCGGGCATCGTCAGCGCCAAGCAGCGCGATACGGGTGACTACCTGCCCTTCATCCAGACGGATGTGGCCATCAACCCCGGAAACTCTGGCGGGCCGCTCATCAACATGCGTGGTGAGGTGGTGGGTATCAACAGCCAGATCTATTCCCGCTCTGGCGGATTCATGGGTATCTCGTTCGCCATCCCCATGGATGAAGCCATCCGTGTGAGTGAGCAGCTGCGTGCTTCGGGCCGTGTGACGCGTGGCCGTATCGGTGTCCAGATCGGGCAAGTCACCAAGGATGTTGCTGAGTCGATTGGCCTGGGCAAGTCGCAGGGCGCTCTGGTGACGGGCGTGGAGGCAGGATCGCCTGCCGACAAAGCGGGTGTGGAGGCGGGCGACATCATCACGCGCTTTGATGGCAAACCCATCGAGAAGGTGGCAGACCTGCCGCGCCTTGTGGGCAACACCAAACCAGGCAATCGCAGTTCGGTGACGGTGTTCCGTCGCGGTGCATCCCGCGATCTGGCCATCACCATCGCGGAGATCGAACCTGACAAGCCCGCCACCAAAGTAGCCGAGCGCGAGGAGAAACCCAAGGCCTCTGCCGCTGCGCAGCAGATCGGTTTGTCAGTGACGGAACTGACGGATGCCCAGAAGAAGGAACTCAAGCTCAAGGGCGGGGTGGTCGTGGCGACCGCCACGGACGCGGCAGCACGCGCTGGCCTTCGGGAAGGGGACATCATCCTGTCGGTTGCCAACACCGAAGTGGCGGGCGTGAAAGAGTTTGAATCCGTGCTGTCCAAGGCTGATAAGAGCAAGTCCATCAACGTGCTGTATCGCCGCGGCGAGTGGGCTCAGTACGCGCTGATTCGGCCCGGCAGATAAGCGCCACAAGCGAGAACGAGGATGGCCCGGAGTCGGGCCATTCCCTACTTTTCAAGGGGGCCATTGTCGGTGCCTGGTTTTTTTGAGGGGTTGGTAGGAGACGTCCACACCAGTCTAGATGTTAGCTTTTGCTAACTTTTCAGAGGTCCATCAACCAGTTTCGATAGAATAGAGACTTGCGTTCAACGCTTATCTGCATATCGACGGACGCTCTGTTCACGATGTGGGATGTTTTTGAGCAATGCACAGTTGATCCACAGCTCACCCACAAGTTGTCCAGCGTTGTTCTTGTGCAGACTGTGTATAAACTGTGTATAAAATTCCTGTTGCACCCTGGCAACTTCCCTTGGATGCCGAGGGGCGGGCTTTTTCAGGCGGCCTTTTTGCCTACAATGAAGCTCCAACTATCGCAGTTGCCAATGATTGTTGGTTCAGGGCGCGTCGCCATTCGACGCGCCCTTTTTTCTTGTGCGCACTGTTTTAATTCAATCACTTGACGCTTTCCGTTGATGAATCACATCAGAAATTTTTCCATCATTGCGCACATCGACCATGGCAAGTCGACGCTTGCCGACCGCTTGATTCAGCGGTGCGGAGGTCTTGCAGACCGTGAGATGGAGGCCCAGGTTCTGGACTCGATGGATATCGAAAAAGAGCGTGGGATAACCATCAAGGCGCAGACCGCTGCGCTGCAGTACAAGGCTCAGGATGGGCAGGTCTACAACCTCAATCTGATCGACACGCCAGGGCATGTGGACTTCTCATATGAGGTGAGTCGTTCGCTGTCTGCATGCGAGGGTGCGCTGTTGGTGGTGGATGCATCGCAGGGGGTCGAAGCGCAGACTGTGGCCAACTGCTACACCGCTCTGGATCTGGGTGTGGAAGTGGTGCCGGTGCTCAACAAGATGGATCTGCCCAACGCTGATCCAGACAATGCCAAGGCCGAGATCGAAGATGTGATCGGCATTGATGCCACCGACGCGATTCCTTGCTCTGCCAAAACCGGTATGGGAATCGATGAGATTCTGGAGGCGATTGTTGCCAAGGTGCCCGCACCACGTGGCAATGCCGATGGCCCGCTGCGCGCGATGATCATCGACAGCTGGTTCGACAGCTACGTCGGGGTGGTCATGCTGGTGCGTGTGGTCGATGGCCGCTTGCTCAAGGGCGAGCGCATCAAGATGATGGCCACGGGCGCGGTGTACAACGCCGACAACCTGGGGGTGTTTACGCCCGCCAACGAGCCGCGCAATTCCCTCGATGCAGGGCAGGTGGGCTACATCATTGCCGGCATCAAGGAGCTGCAGGCCGCCAAGGTGGGTGACACCATCACGCTCGAGAAGAAGCTCCCCAACAATGCAGGGCCTGCTACGGACGCGCTGCCTGGTTTCAAGGAGATCCAGCCCCAGGTGTTCGCAGGTCTTTACCCCACCGAAGCCAGCGAGTACGACTCGCTGCGTGACGCCCTGGAAAAGCTCAAGCTCAACGATGCTTCGCTCCACTATGAGCCCGAGGTGAGTCAGGCGCTGGGCTTTGGCTTCCGCTGCGGCTTTCTTGGACTGTTGCACATGGAGATCGTGCAAGAGCGGCTGGAGCGCGAATTCGACCAGGACCTCATCACGACGGCCCCCAGTGTGGTCTATGAGGTGGTCAAGGCCGACGGCGAAGTGATCATGGTCGAGAACCCTTCCAAGATGCCTGACCAGGGTCGTCTGGAGGAAATCCGCGAGCCTATCGTGACGGTCCATCTGTACATGCCGCAGGACTATGTGGGCCCGGTGATGACGCTGGCCAATCAGAAGCGTGGCGTGCAGATGAACATGGCGTACCACGGTCGCCAGGTAATGCTCACTTACGAAATGCCGCTCGGTGAAATCGTGCTCGACTTCTTTGACAAACTCAAATCGGTCTCGCGCGGCTACGCCTCCATGGACTACGAGTTCAAGGAGTACCGTGCCTCCGATGTGGTGAAGGTTGATATCCTGCTCAACGGAGAAAAGGTGGATGCCTTGTCCATCATCGTGCACCGCTCGCAGTCGCAGTACCGCGGCCGGGCAGTGGTTGCCAAGATGCGCGAGATCATCAGCCGCCAGATGTATGACGTGGCCATCCAGGCGGCCATTGGCGCCAACATCATTGCGCGCGAGACCATCAAGGCACTGCGCAAAAACGTGTTGGCCAAATGTTATGGCGGCGATATCACCCGCAAACGCAAGCTTCTTGAGAAGCAGAAAGCTGGCAAAAAGCGCATGAAACAGATCGGATCGGTCGAGGTGCCTCAAGAGGCATTCCTGGCCATTTTGCAGGTGGAAGATTGATGCAATTCATGCAAATTTTGACGTCACTGGTGCTGGCGGCCTTCGTGGGCTATATCGGTGCCTGGTATACCGGAGCTATCGAGGGCAACTTTGCACTGCTTTTGTTTCTGGCGACGGTCGTCACCGGCATCTACTGGCTGGCAGAGCGCATTTATTTTCTGCCTCGGCGGCGCCGCGCGGCGCAGGCCATCGAGGACGCAGCAACTGAGCGGCGTGCGGAGCTGGATCGCATGGGCATCCAGAAGGTGGATGTGGATGTGCAGGAAGCCCAGGGCCGCATCCTCATGCAACCCTGGTGGCTGGACTGGACTGCGGGGTTGTTCCCAGTCATCGCTGCGGTGTTTTTTTTGCGCTCGTTTCTTTTCGAGCCTTTCAAGATTCCATCGGGCTCCATGATCCCAACGCTGCTCGTTGGCGACCTGATTTTGGTGAATAAATTCACCTATGGCATTCGACTGCCTGTCATCAACACACGGTTGACGGAGGGATCCAGGCCCGTTCGCGGCGATGTTCTGGTGTTCCGTTATCCACCACAGCCCAGCATGGATTACATCAAGCGTGTCGTAGGGGTGCCGGGCGATGAGGTGGCCTACATCAACAAGCGCCTCACCATCAACGGTAAAGCTATTGACACCAAGGCGTTGCCCGACTTCTTTGAAGAAGACTCCATGCGTTACTTCAAGCAGTTTGAAGAGAAACTGGGTGATCAGCCGCATCGGTTGCTGAACAATCCCGACGTGCCCGCTTTTGTACAAGGCGCCAGCAATTTTGCTTATCGCGAAAACTGCCGCTACAGTGTAGAAGGTGTCACTTGCAAGGTGCCGGAGGGGCACTATTTCATGATGGGCGACAACCGCGACAACTCGCTCGATTCCCGTTACTGGGGGTTTGTGCCCGAGGGCAACATCGTGGGCAAGGCCTTTTTTGTCTGGATGAATTTCGGTAATCTCAAGCGCATCGGCTCGTTCCATTGAGTGCGGGCGCTTGCCAATAACATTGAGGGGGTCATTGATGAAGACATATCGCACTGCAAGCCGCTCAAGCCAACGCGGGCTGTCGTTTTTCGGGCTGATTTTTGTGGGGCTGATCGCTGTGGCCGCATTTGCCATTGGCGGACAGTCGGTGCCGATTTTTCTGGAGTACACCTCTGCGAAGAAGGCCATTGAGAAGGCCAAGGTGGAGAGTACGGTGCCCGGGGTGCGCGCTGCGTTTGATCGTGCTGCGGCCATTGACGACATCAAATCCATCAAGGGGTCAGACCTTGAGGTAACGAAGCGAGGCGACAAGGTGGTGGTGTCGTTCAAATACTCGCGCGAGATTCCCCTGGCGGGCCCAGCCTATCTGGTCTACCGCTTTGATGCGCAGACCAACTAGGTGCAGCCCGGTCTTTTAGCTCTGCAGGATCGCCTGCAGCATGTGTTTACCGATCCTTCGCTGCTCCAGCGTGCCACCACACACCGCAGTTTCTCTGCGGACCATAACGAGCGGCTTGAATTTCTCGGCGACTCGGTTTTGAACCTGGCGGTGGCCAGCCTGCTGTACCAGCGTTTGTCTGCCTTGCCCGAGGGGGACTTGTCGCGGGTGCGGGCCAATCTGGTCAAGCAGGACACGTTGCACCAGTTGGCGGTGCGGCTCAAAGTCTCAGAGGTACTGCGCCTCGGAGAGGGTGAGGCGAAATCAGGGGGGCAACAGCGCCCTTCCATCCTTGCGGACGCATTGGAGGCCTTGATCGGCGCGGTGTATCTGGACGCTGGCTACACCAGCGCAGAAGCGCTGGTGCACCGTCTTTTCCAGGGCGTGGAGATCAACCCGCAGATGCAGGCAGCATCCAAGGACGCCAAAACCGCGTTGCAGGAGTGGCTCCAGGGCCGCAAAATGAGGCTGCCGCAGTACAAGGTGGTCGCGACGGTGGGTGCGGCCCACCGCCAGACCTTTGACGTCGAGTGCGATATTCCCGAACTGGGCCTGACCGAGCGTGGCATCGGCGGTTCCCGCAGGGCAGGCGAGCAAGCCGCCGCCGCGGCCATGCTGGCCACATTGAAAGCAAAGAATTTATGAATGACGCTACCAAAGATGTAGCTCCTGACCAGGGTGCTGAAAGCGCCCCGGTGCAAAACGATCTGGAAGCCATGCTGTCTGCTGCGGGGGCTCCGGCGGCTGTGCCTGGCCAACGCTGTGGTGTGATCGCCATTGTTGGCAAGCCCAACGTGGGCAAGTCCACCTTGCTCAATGCCCTGGTGGGGCAAAAGATCAGCATCACCTCGCGCAAGGCGCAGACCACGCGCCACCGCATCACGGGCATTCGCACCCTGGACCAGACGCAGTTCATTTTTGTGGACACCCCTGGCTTCCAGACCCGGCACGCCACCGCACTCAACAAGTCGCTGAACAAGACTGTGATGGGCGCGATTGGCGACGTGGACCTGATCCTTTTTGTGGTGGAAGCCGGCAACTTCACGCTGGCGGATGCCAAGGTGCTTTCGCTGTTCAAGCCGGGCATTCCCACGCTGCTGGTGGCCAACAAGCTGGACATGGTGCACCGCCGTGCCGAGCTGGCCCCCTGGCTCAAGAGCATGCAGGAGCGCCATCCGTTTGCCGAGTTCGTGCCCATGTCAGCCAAGAACAAGGGCGACATCGAGCGTTTGTTTGGCATCTGCGCCAAATACCTGCCCGAGCAGGCCTGGTGGTATGGCGAGGATGAACTGACCGACCGCAGCGAGAAATTCCTGGCCTCTGAAACCGTGCGCGAGAAGCTGTTTCGCTTCACGGGCGACGAACTGCCCTACACCTCGACCGTGGTCATCGACAAGTTCGATGAGGAAAAGAGCAAGCAGCACAAACGCCTGGTCAAGATTGCCGCCACCATCGTGGTGGAGCGTGACAACCACAAGATGATGGTCATTGGCGACAAGGGCGAGCGCCTGAAGCGCATTGGCACCGAGGCCCGCCAGGAGCTGGAAAAGCTCATGGACGCCAAGGTGTTCCTGGAGCTGTGGGTCAAGGTCCGCTCCGGCTGGGCCGATGACGAAGCCCGGGTCCGCTCCTTCGGCTACGAATAACCCCGAAAGCTGACTTCCCCGTCTTCCTGCGCACACACCCCGCAGCAGGCGTCACGGGCGATCCCTCCGTACCATTCATCCCCGCAGCACCGTGGCCGTAGCCAAGCGCATTTCTGATGAACCTGCGTTCGTGCTGCACAGCTACGACTGGAGCGAATCCAGCCTGATCCTGGAAGTCTTCTGCCGCCAGCAAGGGCGGACCGCACTCGTGGCCAAAGGGGCCAAGAAGCCCAGCTCCAACTTCCGCCCGGTGCTGCTGCCGCTGCAGCCCTTGCTGGTGACCTACACGCTCACGGGCGATGGCCATGCGGACATCCACACGCTCAAGGGCGCTGAATGGGTGGGGGGGCATGTGATGCCCACGGGAGATGCCTTGCTGTCGGGCATGTACCTCAATGAACTGCTGCTGCGCCTGCTGGCGAGGGCAGACCCGCACCCGGCATTGTTTGATGCCTATGCAGGGGTGGTGCGCGTGCTGGCCAGCGAGCATGGCGATGCGCTCGAGGCGGTGCTGCGCAGTTTTGAGCTGCTGCTCCTGCGCGAGATCGGCCTCTTGCCGGGACTGGACGTGCAGACCATGACCTTCGCCCCCCTGGAGCCGGGCACCCGCTACACCCTGGTGCCCGAAGGCGGCTTGCGTGCCGCGTCGGCAGCGGATCGCGCAGGCCTGCTGGGCAGCCAGTGGCGGGCCCTGCAGCATGGCCTGGACGACGTGGCCAGCTACACCGCCACCTTGCGCGCATGTGCCCCCGTGGCGGCCGAACTCAAGCCGCAGCTGCGTGCCCTGCTGCAATACCATTGCGGCAGCCCGACGCTGCGCACCCGCCAGCTCATGATTGATTTGCAGGCCCTATGAATCCATCCTCTCACTCTCCACAGCGCACCGCCTTGTCCGTCAATGTCAACAAGGTGGCCTTGGTGCGCAACACGCGACACCTGGGCATTCCCAGCGTCACCCGCGCGGCCGAGTTGTGCCTGCAAGCGGGTGCGCAGGGCATCACGGTGCACCCCCGGCCCGACGAACGCCATATCCGCGGCCAGGACGTGCATGAGCTGGCAACCCTGATGAAGGCATGGCCCGACCGCGAATACAACATCGAGGGCAACCCGTCGCAGAACCTGATGGATTTCATTCGCCAGGTGCGCCCCCAACAGGCGACTTTTGTGCCTGACAGCGAGGACCAGTTCACCAGCGACCACGGCTGGAGCTTTCCGCAAGATGCCGAGCGCCTGGTGCCCCTGGTGGCCGAATGCAAGGCCCTGGGTGTGCGCGTGAGCCTCTTCATGGACCCGGTCCCCGAGCAAATGGCAGCGGCCAAGGCCGTGGGAGCCGACCGGGTGGAGCTGTACACCGAGCCCTATGCCGCCGCCTGGGGATCGGCACATCAGGCGGCCGAGCTCAAACGCTATGCCGCAGCCGCCCAGGCCGCGCTGGACGTCGGATTGGGCGTCAACGCTGGCCATGACCTCAACCGGGACAACCTTGCGGCTTTTGTGCGCGAAGTGCCGGGCGTTCTGGAGGTCTCGATTGGTCATGCGCTGATTGCCGATGCGCTGGAGCTGGGCTACGCCGCAACCGTGCAGGCGTACCTGGACTGCATTGCCCAGGGCTTTGTGGGTGCTGGGAACTCCTGATTTGATAGCTGCAGAGGCATGTTTCACTAGCGCTTCCAGCCATTTTGATTGAGATTTCATGATCTACGGCATCGGCACCGACATCTGCGACGTGCGCCGCATCGCGGCCAGTCTGGCGCGCCACGGCGACCGCTTTGCTGAAAAGGTGCTGGCCGAGGGCGAACTGGCCACCTGGCGTGAACGCAGCGCGCGCAGGCCCGACCGGGGTTTGCGCTACCTGGCCACCCGGTTCTCGGCCAAGGAGGCTTTCAGCAAGGCGATCGGTCTGGGCATGCGCATGCCCATGACCTGGCGCCACTGCGAGGTCGCCAAGCTACGCAGCGGCCAGCCTGTCATCGTGCTGCACGGCGCGCTCAAGGAATGGTTTGAGGCCCAAGGGCTGCAGGCGCACCTGAGCGTGACCGACGAAACCGACTACGTCGCCAGCTTCTGTGTGGTAGAAAAAATCCAAACCAAATTACCTTGAAGCGCATGATTCATATGTGCTGATAGCTATCAATTGAGTCGCAATTGACCCTTGAAACGTCCCATGACTGAACACGCACCCCTGATCCTCGACGTCGCTGGCACCACCCTCAGTGCCGATGACCGCCGCCGCCTGGCGCACCCACTCACGGGTGGTGTCATCCTGTTTGCCCGCAACTGGGAAAACCGCGCACAGCTGCTGCAGCTCACCAGCAGCATCAAGGCCGTGCGCGACGACCTGCTGATCTGTGTGGACCACGAAGGCGGCCGCGTGCAGCGCTTTCGCACCGATGGTTTCACCCACCTGCCGCCCATGCGCGCGCTGGGAGAGATGTGGATGGATGACGGCAAGGGCGCCAAGGCTGTGCCCGGCAGCGGCGCCCTGCGCGCCACCAATGCGGCCACGGCGGCGGGTTATGTGCTGGGTACCGAATTGCGCGCCTGCGGTGTGGACTTCAGCTTCACGCCCGTGCTCGACCTGGATTGGGGCGAAAGCGGAGTGATTGGAGACCGGTCCTTCCACCGCGACCCCCGTGTGGTGGCGCTGCTGGCCAAGAGCCTCATGCACGGCCTGCTGCAGGCGGGCATGGCCAACTGCGGCAAACACTTCCCTGGCCACGGCTTTGTCAAGGCGGACTCGCACACCGAGGTACCCGTAGACAAGCGCAGCCTCAAGGCCATCCTGGCCGACGATGCGGCGCCTTACCCCTGGCTCAGCAGCACGCTCACCAGTGTGATGCCGGCCCATGTGATCTACCCCAAGGTGGACAGCCGCCCCGCCGGTTTCTCGCAGCGCTGGCTGCAAGACATCCTGCGCCGCGAGATGCGTTTTGACGGCGCGATCTTCAGCGACGACCTCAGCATGGAAGGGGCCCGCCGCCTGGACGGCCAGGTGGTCAGCTACACCGATGCCGCCGTGGCGGCGTTGGAAGCGGGTTGCGACTTGGTGCTGCTGTGCAACCAGAGCGTGGGCGATGGCAAGGCGGTGGACGAACTCATCACGGGCCTCGACAACGCCCGCAACCAGGGGCGCTGGCAGCCCAGTGTGGATAGCGAATCCCGCCGCCTGGCGCTGCTGCCCGAAACCCTGCCGCAGGCCTGGGATGAACTGATGTACCAGCCTGCCTACCTGCAGGCGCTGGACCTGTTGCCCTGACCCGCGTGTGGTGGTGGTGTGTCCGGTTCGGCGCCCCCCCTTGCGGTGCCGAGTGTGTTACCCGCTAGGGCGTGTTGAAGGGCCCTGGCGTCACAGGCGTCGGTGCGGCCGGTGAGGCATTGGCTGCCGCATCCGCAGTGGCCGCAGGCGGGGCAGGGGGCGGCGGCACTCCTTGAAACCTGCGCACCACGCGCTGGAACACCAGCGCATTCGGAATCTGCAGCCAAGCCGTGTGACCGGTGGCTGCGCCGTGGTCTTCCAGCGTGGTGTAAAGCAGGTTGATGTCCACCACGCGCCCCTTGGCGCCAGGCTTCTCTGCGGTGTCCAGCACCTCGATGTAGTCGCCGATCTTGAAGGGCCGCACGGTGAAGATCAGCAGCGCACAAAACAGGTTAGACAGCACGCTCCAGGCCGCGAAGAACGCGACGGCACCCACGGTGGCAAAACCGGTGAAGGCGGTCCAGAGCACCGTGGCCGACACCCCCATGCGCTCCAGCACCAGTAGCGCGGCGCTGGCAATGATGAGCCAGCGGATCAGGCCGTTGATGGGCACCAGCAGTTCATTGGGCAACTGGTAGTGGGCGCTGGCACGGCGCACCAGGCGCCTCAGTGTGCGCTGCAACAGCCAGGCGACAAACAGAATCAGCAGGATCTGCGAGCCAGGAATGATGACCTCAAGCCAGTCCTGCATCCACTCGGGCAGTCGGGTTTTCAGAACTTGCATGCGGGAGACGGCGGTACGGGCGTTGCGTTCAGTCGCGTCGAACGAGAAGAAGTGGAAGAAACTCAATTGCGCAATTGCTCCACGGTGTCCATTTGCATTTCAAAACTGAAGAAGCGGTTGCGGCCCTGGGCCTTGGCGGCATAGAGCGCCTGGTCGGCCCGCATGATCATGCTCTCGGCGTTGGTGCTGTCGTCGGGCACGCAGGTGGTGATGCCACCCGACAGGGGCAGTGTGTCGCCCAGTGGGGAGTCTGCGTGTGCAATGGCGCGCACCTTGAGCAGCTGCCCGAGGGCGCGTGCAAAGGTCATGGCGCCGGAGCGGGGCGTGTTGGGCAGGATGAGTGCGAACTCTTCCCCCCCGTAGCGCGAGGCCACGTCCCGGGGGCGCACACAGACCTCGCGCAACAGTCGGCCCACCTCTTTCAAGCAGGCGTCTCCTTGCACATGGCCGCTGGCGTCGTTGAAAAGCTTGAAGTGGTCCAGATCGCACAGCATCAGCGTGAGCGGCGTGCCGTCGCGTCGCGCAGCCAGGATCTCGTTGTGCAGGATGCGGTCAAACCCGCGGCGGTTGACGAGGCCCGTGAGCGCATCGATTTCCACCATCTCGTTGAGCCGCTGGTTGGCGACATGCAACTCGGCCGACATCGACACCAGCCGTCGGCGCATGTCCAGCAACCGCCGCATGGCGCGCAGCTTGGCCATCAGCACGATGGGCTTGACGGGTTTGACCAGGTAGTCGTCGCCCCCCACCTCAATGCCGCGCCACACATCCAGTTCGTTGTCCAGGCCCGACAGGAAGATGATGGGCGTCCAGTCCCCCGCCTCGCTCTCACGCATCTGCTGCGCCACCCAGTAGCCATCCTGGCCCGGCAGCTTGATGTCCAGCAGCACCAGATCGGGCCGGTGGGTCTTGAACAGATGCAGCGCAGCCTGGCCCTTGGGTGCCTCGAAGATGTCTGACACCCCCGCCCGCCGCAGTTCGGCCACCAGCGCCGCGCGCACGGACCCCTGGTCTTCGACCACCAGTACCGAAAAAGCATTGCCCGAAGGCAGGGGCTCGTTGGCAGGGTAGGGCGCGTTGCTGGAACTGAAGGGCACGGTATGTCTCCTTGGTGCCTGGTGCCTGGTGCCTGGTGACCGGTAGAGGGGGCAGTCGCAGACCGCCCTCCGACGCAAATCAGGCCTCAGGACTCGCGGCGCAGCGCAGGGAACAGAATCACGTCGCGAATGCTGGGGCTGTCAGTCAGCAGCATCATGAGGCGGTCAATACCAATACCGCAACCCCCTGTGGGTGGCATGCCGTACTCCAATGCGCGCACGAAGTCGTGGTCGTAGAACATGGCTTCATCGTCGCCACTGTCTTTGGCGGCCACCTGGGCATGGAAGCGTGCGGCCTGGTCTTCGGCGTCGTTCAGCTCGCTGAAGCCGTTGCCGAACTCGCGGCCGGTGATGTACAGCTCAAAGCGCTCGGTCACCTCGGGGCGGGTGTCGTTGGCACGTGCCAGGGGCGAAATTTCGGTGGGGTGTTCCATGATGAAGGTGGGCTGCCACAGCTTGTCTTCCACCGTTTCTTCAAAGTACAACACCTGCAGGCTGGCCAGCGTGCGGGTCGAGAGCTTGTCCTTCTCTTCGGTCATGCCCAGCTTCTTCAATGCGCTGATGAGCCAGGCGGCATCGTCCACATGGGCACCGGCCTCGGTGTACTGGAAGATGGCTTCACGGATGGTCAGTCGGGCAAACGGCTGGGTCAGGTCCACCGCGCGGCCCTGGTAGGTCATCTGCAGCGAGCCCGTGGCCTTGAGCGCCACTTCACGGATCAGCGTCTCGGTGAAGTCCATCAGGTCCAGGTAGTTCCAGTACGCCGCGTAGAACTCCATCATGGTGAACTCGGGGTTGTGGCGCACCGAGATACCTTCGTTGCGGTAGCTGCGGTTGATCTCGAACACGCGCTCGAAGCCGCCCACGATCAGGCGCTTCAGGTACAGCTCGGGCGCGATGCGCAGGTACATCTCCTGCTCCAAAGCATTGTGGTGCGTCACGAACGGCTTGGCATTGGCACCGCCCGGGATGGGGTGCAGCATGGGCGTTTCGACTTCGAGGAAGCCGTGGCTCACCATGAACTCGCGCAGGCCGCTCACGGCCTTGCTGCGGGCCACGAAGCGCTTGCGGGCCTGCTCATCGGTGATCAGGTCCACATAGCGCTGGCGGTACTTCTGCTCCTGGTCGGCCATGCCGTGGAACTTGTCCGGCAGCGGGCGCAGGCTCTTGGTCAGCAGGCGCAGGGTGGTCACCTTGACCGACAGCTCGCCGGTCTTGGTCTTCATCAGCAAGCCTTCGGCTCCTACGATGTCGCCCAGATCCCAGTGCTTGAAGGCCGCATACAGCTCTTCGCCCACAGCGTCACGGGTCACATAGAGCTGTATACGCCCACCCACTTCGCCCAACGAGCCGTCCTGGATTGTGGCGAAGCTGGCCTTGCCCATCACCCGCTTGAGCATCATGCGGCCGGCCACGGACACATTCACCGGCGTGGCTTCCAGGGACTCGTTCGTGGCAGCGCTGTGTTCCAGGTGCAACTGGGCAGCCTTGTGGCCGGGCTTGAAGTTGTTGGGAAAAGCAACGCTACCGCCGTTGGCCTGTGCTTCGCGCAGAGCGCGGAGCTTTTCGCGGCGCTCGGCGATGAGCTGGTTGTCGTCCTGGGGAGGGAGGGTTGTATTGTTGTCAGACATGGAGGGCCGCCCGCAGATTGAGGCGTTCAGAGGCATTGTTTCGGGCCAAAACCCGTGATTTTAGTTTTTTGGCCGTGCCGTGTGGAGTTTGCGCCCGTCAGACCCCGGATAATTTGCCGCATGTTCCTTAAAGCTGGCCTGCTTTCACTGTTGCTGCTGCTCGCCAGC
>Ga0208124_100324_pt1 | contig 18423 bp, 16 predicted proteins | sample LakWasM104_HOW12_2_FD_183922 | JGI IMG/M metagenome (GOLD analysis project Ga0208124, IMG submission 183922) | Freshwater sediment methanotrophic microbial communities from Lake Washington under simulated oxygen tension - Sediment Metagenome... | ecosystem: Environmental > Aquatic > Freshwater >...
TTTAAATTATGGAGGCAATATTTACCGCAATTATAACGAAAAGCGTCCGTTTGATAAGGGTGTGAATATTGGTCAAGGAAACAAGACTACCGTTTTTATTGCCGATATTCAATTGGGGTATTTGATTAATCCGTCGACGAACTTGAAACTTTTTGGAAGTTTGATTTACAGAAACTTTGATCCAACCAAAGAAACAGCGGCTACTTTTAAGGAAAATACGACTTGGTTTTCGGTAGGATTGCGAAGCGATATTTTCAACTGGTATTTTGATTACTAGCAGATTGCCTTAGCACTATTTATTTTGCTTCAAATTTATTTTTAGATGTTCGATGAACAGTGTATGTTTGTAGCGTAAATTCTTGAAAAGATTGCAGTGGAAAGAAGGAAAAAGCTCCTGAGAAATCGTTTCTTAGGAGCTTCTTTTTTGGATGTAATTTTTATGAATTGTTTTTTGTCAAATCCCTTTCTATAAAGTACATTTGCACCATTCAAAACGAAGGGGTTGGAAAATACAAATCAATACGCATTGAACGCAAGCACCAAGACATTTTCTTTTAAATCCATAACGACTGATTTTCTCGAAATCACCAAGGCCCGATTAGCGGTCAGCGTAGTCTTTTCTTCGTTGGCTGGTTTTATGTTGGGGGTATTAGATTTTCAAACTTCGGGCTGGTTAATATTATTAAAATTGGCCGTTGGAGGTTATTGTATGGTGGGTGCTTCTAATGCGTTCAATCAGGTCATTGAAAAAGACTTGGATGCATTGATGGATAGAACCAAAAACCGTCCAGTTCCAGCGGGTCGAATGACACCAAATACCGCCTTAGTCATTGCTAGTTTATTAACTGTTTTTGGGATTGCCATTTTGTATACCATCAATCCTAAAACAGCCATGTTTGGGGCTATCTCCATTTTTTTATACACCAGTATTTACACTCCTTTGAAGACGATTACGCCTTTGTCTGTTTTCGTGGGTGCGTTCCCGGGTGCTATTCCCTTTATGTTGGGATGGGTGGCGGCGACTGGAAACTTTGGAATTGAAGCTGGGACGTTATTCTTGATTCAGTTTTTTTGGCAGTTTCCTCATTTTTGGGCAATCGGCTGGTTCTTGTATGAAGATTACGAGAAAGCCGGATTTTTTATGTTGCCTTCCGGAAAAAAAGACAAGTCTACAGCTTTGCAGATAATACTTTACACGGTTTGGCTAATTATAGCTTCGTTGTTGCCTGTTTTAGGCTATACAGGAAGTTTTTATATCAGTCCGATAAGTGCTGTTGTAGTTTTTTTATTGGGTTTGTGGATGTTGTTTTACGCAGTTCGATTGTACCAATCTCGAACGGCTAAGGCGGCTAGAACGCTAATGTTAGTGAGTGTTTCTTACATCACTTTGTTGCAAATTGTATACATAATGGATAAATTTTTACGATAATGATACTAGATCAATTAACCCCAGCAGAAGAAAAAGCTCGCAGTGAGCGGTCGTATAAATTGCTTTTGCTGTTCGCTATGGTCAGCATGACCATGATGTTTGCAGGATTAACCAGTGCCTTTGTGGTAAGTAAGTCCAGAACGGATTGGTTGAAAAATTTCCAATTACCGACTGCTTTTTACTTTAGTACGGCCGCAATAATTGGGTGCAGCATCACGTTTTTCTTGGCTAAAAAAGCCATACAAAAAGACCAAAGAAGTAGCACAACTTCATTTCTTTTAGCTACTTTAGCGCTGGGAATTTTGTTTGTTGTTTTGCAATTTGTTGGTTTCGGACAAATCGTAGCATCGGGCTATTATTTTACGGGAAGTGCCAGTTCTATTACAACAACTTTTTTATACGTGGTGACTTTAGTGCATTTAGTGCACCTTGCCGGTGGATTAATTTCACTTTTAATTATAATTTATAATCATTTTAAACAAAAATACAATTCCTCACAAACCCTTGGAATAGAGCTAGGTGCGATGTACTGGCACTTCTTGGATTTATTGTGGGTTTATTTGTTTTTGTTTTTATATTTCTTTAAATAAGAAAAAAATGTAAATTTGGGAACTTTTTAACGAATAACTTTTATGGGAGCGACAGTTACTACTGCAAACAGTGAAGAGAAAACTTGGGGTGGCGGAAATCAACCTTTTGGAGCGGATTATGGCAAATTGATGATGTGGTTTTTCATCGTATCAGATGCTTTAACTTTCTCAGGATTTTTGGCAGCTTATGGTTTTTCTAGATTTAAATTTATTGAAACATGGCCTCTAGCCGATGAGGTGTTTACACACTTTCCGTTCATGCATGGTGTATCTGCGCCAATGTACTATGTGGCATTAATGACTTTTATTTTGATTTTCTCATCTGTTACTATGGTTTTGGCAGTTGACGCTGGGCACCAGTTAAAACAAAGCAAAGTAGCTTTCTACATGTTCTTAACCATCATTGGTGGTTTGATATTCGTAGGATCACAAGCTTGGGAATGGAAAAATTTCATTCACGGAGAATATGGTGCTGTGGAAACAAAAGGAGGAAGTTTGCTTCAGTTTGTGGACAATACGGGAAAACGAGTGAAATTAGAAGATTTTGCAGCAACATTGCCGGAAGAAAGAGAGCAACTAGAACGAAACAAAGGCCGTTGGTTTATGGACGAGCCTACGTTGCCAACTTATTCTGTTGAAGAAGTACAAGCTGGTTTTAAAGCGCATCCAGAAATCTTAGTTCGCACCGAAACCATCTATGAAGACGATGCTGCTGCTAAGAAAGATACAAAAGTGGATCATGCTTTAAGCACACACAAACACAAAACGATTTTGACTCGTGCAGAGTCAGAAATCAGAATGCAGAATGCACACATCGTAGTAGAAGGCGCTAATTTGAAGCGTAACGAATACGGAAGCAAGTTATTTGCAGATTTCTTTTTCTTTATTACTGGTTTCCACGGTTTCCACGTATTCTCGGGTGTTATCATCAATGTGATTATTTTCTTCAATGTTCTTTTGGGAACTTACGAGAAGAGAAGAAGCTATGAAATGGTAGAAAAAGTAGGTCTTTACTGGCACTTCGTTGATTTAGTTTGGGTATTTGTATTTACTTTCTTCTACTTAGTTTAATTTTTTAAAGTTATTATTATGTCTCACGAATACGTTTCTAATACAAAAAGAATTTGGGTGGTTTTTGGAATCTTGTCAGTAGTTACTACGGTGGAAGTTTTCCTTGGTATTGATAAACCAGCTGTTTTGCATCTTAACAATTTTCTAAGTATGAATTTGTTGAACTGGATTTTCATCGGGTTAACGATTTTCAAAGCATACTATATTGTTTGGGCATTTATGCACATGGAAGGAGAAAAAGCTAGTTTGCGATGGGCTGTTGTAGCCCCCGTTATTTTCTTAGTTTTATATTTACTTTTTATTTTATTGGTTGAAGCAGATTATGTCTTCGAAGTATTTAAAAATTCCACCATTAAATGGAATTTTTAACAACATATTAATTCAAAAAAAGGGTACGCATTGCGTACCTTTTTTTATTTTTGTAGCTTCTTAATCCACCTCAGATAATGAAAAAAAATTTCGTTCTGTTTTTCCTTTTTATCTTTCCGATTGTCGCTTACCTTTTTTTTGCTACCGGAGTTAATAGCTTTATGTTTCTCCCAACGGTCACAAAAACAATACCCGACCTTGGTGCTTGGCATACATTGACTGGAGAATCCGTGACCTTGAATAAAAAAATTACAATCCTAGGATTCACAGGAACGGATATCATTCATAATGAAGGCAATTATTTTAATCTTAATCAAAAGATATATAACAAGAACAGAGAGTTCAAAGATTTTCAATTTGTAATGGTGGCTCCAGAAGGAACCCAAGATCAAGTAAAGCAAATCTTGAGAGGCTTGAAAGATTTAACCGAAACTTCCAAATGGCTGTTTGTTTTTGCTCCTACGGATGAAATTCAAACCTTCTATAATTCATTACAATTGAAAGGAAAACTGAATACCGATTTTGGAACCAACAATGTATACATTATCGACAAAAAGAGAAACCTTCGCGGTCGAAAAGATAAAGACGAATACAAAGAAGGATATAATGCCGCGTCGCCATCGGATTTATACAATGAAATGACTGATGACGTTAAAGTTATTTTAGCGGAGTACCGATTAGCCTTAAAGCGAAACAACGCAGATCGACAAATTTAAATAGTAGTACCCGTCATGAAAAACAAATCCTATATCGGCATCTCGTTTATCATTTTGATATTTGGAATTTATGCCATTCCTAAAATTGTATCCAGAATACAAAATGGAGACGTAGTCAAAGGCGAACGTTTAGATAAGGTTTCCAATAGTGAAGGTGTAAACGCTAAGTTGATAACGATTGGCCCAGCACCAAAATTCGAGTTAACAGACCAAAATAAAACGAAAATTTCAAATGCCGATTATAGCGGAAAAGTGTATGTCCTAGAGTTTTTCTTTTCTACCTGTCCGTCCATATGTCCGAAAATGAATAAGAATATGGTCGCTATTCAAAACGAGTTTTTTGGCAACCCTAATTTTGGAATTGCCTCTATTTCTATTGATCCCGAACATGATACTGCTGAGGTATTGAAAGCGCACGCCGAATTGCTTGGAGCAAAGTCAGCCAATTGGCATTTTCTAACCGGCGATAAAAAATGCATTTACGATTTGGCGAACAAAGGTTTTAACTTGTATGCAGGAGAAAACAGCAAGGTTAACGGTAATTTTGAACATTCTGGATTGTTTGCTTTAATTGACAAAAAAGGAAATATTCGGTGTAGAAAAGACGACTATGGAAATCCGATTCTATATTACGACGGCATTGAAAAAGAAGGCATAAAAGCCATTGAACAAGATATAGCAATTTTATTAAGAGAGTAATGGAAGACAATACAATAGAAAAGAAATTCAATAAATTCATCATCACGGTTTCCATACTGATTCCGGTAGTAGTAGCTATTTTATTTGGAGTGAAATTGAAAGATCTAGGTTATAATGTCCAACCGCTTTCCTTTTTGCCACCTATTTATGCTACCGTGAATGGAATTACAGCTATCGTTTTAATAGCAGCAGTAAGTGCTATTAAAAAAGGGAATAGAAAACTTCATGAACGATTGATGACGACCGCAATTGCACTTTCGGTTTCGTTTCTTGTGATGTATGTAGCCTATCATATGACAGCTGATTCTACAAAATTTGGGGGCGAAGGCGCCATTCGATACGTTTATTTCTTTTTATTAATTAGTCATATATTATTATCAATTGCCATCATTCCATTGGTTTTGTTTACCTATGTAAGAGCCTTAGCAGAACGTTTTGATCGGCATAAGAAATTAGCCAAAATCACTTTTCCAATTTGGCTTTATGTTGCTGTAACAGGCGTGATTGTGTATTTGATGATTGCTCCATACTATGTTCAGTAGCTCTCAAATCCTGCAAGTAAGAAACCTTCTTTTGATAGTTGTGGTTCTGGTGTTTTCTATCGACGCTAAGGCACAATGCGCCATGTGTCGGGCCGCTCTTGAAGGCGAAGGAAATGTAGCCAAAGCCCAAGCGGTCAATGACGGTATTGTTTATTTGATGTTGATTCCGTACCTCTTAGTCGCTGTAATCGGATATGCCATTTACAGAATGTACAAGAAGAAAAAAGCCTAAGCTTTCTCTATTTCAATCCATCTACAGTGATATTCACATCACCGGTGACCTTTATTAATGCGATGATGGCTTTATTGGTCAATTGCATTTTTTGAAATTGAACCGTGTTGATCGTTCCGTTCACGTAAACACCAGGCAAAGGCGCATAGTTTTTTAAATATTTTTGCATACTGGCTTTTCCTTCTTCCAAATTGGGTTGAATAGAATAACGGCAACTTTCTTGAATTTTCCGAAGCACATAACCTTGCGCTAACCAATTGGCGGTTTTTACTAGCCGACTTTTGGTGTCCAAAACATAATCAAGTTGGTCAAAGTAAATTTCTTTCGACTGCTCGTTAAATTGAGGAAATCCCGAAAGATAAATTGTGCCATTCAAGCTTCCCAAAACATCTAAAGCAATAATCATTTTACCTTCTTTGTGCCAAAGCGCAACATTTTTGACTGTTATTTTTTTACTTCCGGTCCCAAATTCTTGTCCAGAAAAATTAGAGGTCATGATTCGAGAAGCATCTTCGTAAGAAGAAACCGCGACAATATTAGCCGTAATATGTTCCGGCATTTTGGAAACTGGTTTTAAAACAATTTTGGTGCGATCGAATTTGGATAATGGTTTCTGTCCCAGGAGCGTTTCCATAGTACATTTCAATCCCATATCAAAAGCAATGGTTTCTTTTTGAAGTTTCGAGTCCGTAGTGTACAATTCTAATGGTACAATCCGAAGCCAACTTTGATAGCTTTCATTCATCTGAAACGGAACGCAGATCTTTTCCAAGGCATCCAGAACATTCGGCTTAAAGTCCATAGATTTTCCAATGGCCTCATCGATGCTTTTTTCAATTTTTGACTTAAAAAGGCTGACGGCAGGATTGATTAAATAAGTAATAGGAACAGCTCTTCCGAGGATGGATACCGACGGACTTTCATTCCAATCTAAGGATTGCAATTGAGTGTTGGTGTTTAGTTTCCAATTGGTAAGACTGACGCTGCTGGACAGAGTGAGTTTGCCATTGAAGTTGAATTCTTTGGTGTTGTAAAGTGCGATGCCTAATTTATCTGTGCCGATGCGGTATTTCACAAAGGCTTTTAGCGGAAGCACGGTCTTAATTTTTCCGTCAAGATTTTCTAGCGTGATGGGTGCTTGTTTCCAAATCTTGATCTCGTAATTATCATCTTGAATGTTATTGTCTTCGTAGATTAAGCCGGTCAAATACTTGTTGGTTTGATTTTCAACATCCTGCAGTTTAATCTTAATGGGCAAACTAATATAGGAAACGCTAGTATCGTAGAGTAAAGGCGAAGCATCATCAGGCTCCGGTCTTAGGGTTGCTATTTTCGTGGTTGTAGAGCAACTCCAAAAAAACAATAGGCAAACGACGCCTAAAAAATATTGAAATTTTTGCATTTTATTTACGGTATTTAATGCGGTAAAAATAGGCAATCGGGATTTATTTCAGCAGAAGTGTAACAAATTATTTGTTTGGATGTCTTACGCTATTGAAGTTAAGCAGCAGTTTTTTGTGCGTTCAAGAATTGGGTCTATTTACAAGACTGTATTTTAGAAAAATCCATAAAAAAGAGGGTTGCTTTTCGATTTAGAATTAAAATTGTATGCTACCTTTGCTACACTTTCATTTAAGAACTATGAAGAATATTGCGGGCCTTTGTTTCTTTTTCATGATGATTTTAGGATGGTCATCTTCAGGGCAGTCTAAAAAATGGACTATTGAAGAATGTGTCAATTATGCTCTAGAACACAATATTTCAATTAAACAATCGGAGTTGGACACCCAGTCTGCACAAATTGCTAAGAGTGATGCTGTTGGCAACTTCCTTCCGACCATTAATGCATCTACCTCACATTCCTGGAATATTGGATTGAACCAAAATATTACTACGGGTTTATTGCAAAATCAAACTACACAATTTACTTCTGCTGGAATCAATTCTGGTGTTGATCTCTACAAAGGACTTCAAAATCAAAACCGGTTTCGACGAGCCAATTTAGGTATCATCGCTGCACAATACCAGCTTACAAAGATGAAGGACGATATCTCTCTAAATGTCGCCAATGCATTTCTGCAAATCCTATTCAACAAAGAAAACATAAAAGTTCAAAAAGAGCAATTGGCTATTAATGAAAAACAACTGCAACGAACGCAGGAATTGGTCAACGCAGGTTCGGTGCCCAGAGGCGATGTTCTAGATATTACTGCAACCGTTGCTGCAGATCAGCAAAAAGTGATTGCCGCAGAAAATACCTTATTGATTTCGAAATTGAGTCTGGCGCAATTATTACAGTTGGATGCCTTTCAAGATTTCGACATTGCGGAAGGAAATTACGATGCTTTGCAAAGTGAAGTGATGTTTCAAACACCGGAAGCCATTTTCAATAAAGCCAAAGAAGAGCGAGTAGAAGTGAAAATTGCTAAAACTAATTTGGAGATTGCTCAAAAAGACATTTCCATTGCTAGAGGAGCATATCAACCGCATTTATTAGGATTTTATGGATTCAACTCCAGAATTTCGTATGCAGAGCGACCCTTATTTGACGCGTCTGGAAACGTCATCGGTATCGCCAATCCCAAACCTTTTTTCACGCAATTTAGTGAAAACAAGGGTCATAGTTTTGGAGTTCAATTGACCATTCCTGTGTTGAATGGGCTATCGGCAAGAAACAATGTAGCCCGAAATAAGGTTGCCTACGAACGAAGCAAACTGGCCTTGTCGCAAAGCGAGTTGGATTTAGAACGCAATGTCTATACTGCATTCACCGATGCTAAAGGCGCTTTCAAGGCCTATCAATCGGCGCAATCGGCTTTAGATGCCCGAGCAAATGCTTACAACTATGCAAAAGAACGCTATGAAGTTGGAATGATGAATGCTTTCGATTTTAATCAAGCACAAACGTTATATGCCAACGCGCAATCGGAAGTGTTGCGTACGAAATATGATTATATTTTTAGAACTAAAATTGTCGAGTTCTATTTTGGAATACCCATTATTAAAAAATTATAAGTTATGTCAAAGAAAACGATTTATATCTTAATTGGAGCTGCAGTGCTAACTGTAGTTGTTTTGCTCACATTGTCAAAGAAAGGTTACATTGGAAATAAAGACAATGGCACTGAAATAGAAATTGCCAAAGTGGATGAAATAACGATTGTAGAAACAGTTTCGGCCACTGGTAAAATTCAACCAGAAATTGAAGTAAAAATATCTTCTGAAGTCTCTGGAGAAATTACTGCTTTGCCTGTTAAAGAAGGACAAGTGGTAAAAAAGGGAGATTTGTTGGTTAAGATTAATCCAGATTTGTATACTTCAGGCTATAATAGAACTGTAGCAGGATTGTCGCAAACAAAAGCTGGGTTGGGTCAAGCAGATGCTAGTTTCAAAGAAGCCAAATCCAATTATGATAGAAGTAAAATATTGTTTGACAAAGGGATTATTTCTAAATCGGATTGGGACAAAGCTGTAGCCAGTTTTGAAGGGGCTAAGTCGGCAAAGCAATCGGCCTATTACAATGTACAAAGTGCCTCGGCAACCGTAAATGAAGCCAAAGACAATTTAGGGAGAACCACGATTTATGCACCAGCAGACGGGACAATTTCCATGTTGAATGTCGAGTTAGGAGAACGTGTTTTAGGAACCCAACAAATGACTGGAACGGAAATATTGCGCGTGGCTAATCTCAACAACATGGAAGTTGAAGTGGATGTCAATGAAAATGATATCGTGAAAATAAATGTCGGTGATTCTGCGAAAGTAGAAGTTGATGCCTATTTGAAAAAACAGTTCAAAGGGATAGTGACTAGTATTTCTAATTCCGCCAGCACCACGCAAACGGCAGATCAGGTAACCAACTTCAAAGTGAAGGTTAGAATCTTAAAAGAATCGTACCAAGATTTAGTAGTGGGAAAACCTGCGAGCTACTCTCCATTTAGACCAGGGATGACGGCGACAGTTGATATTATTACTACTAGAAAGGAAAAAGTACTGGGAGTTCCAATCAGTGCAGTTGTAGTGAAAGCCGATACGACACCGGTAAAGAAAATTGAAGTCGAAGATCCAGAGGCTGAAAGTAAAATCAAACCGAAAAGTGATAAAAAATACGAATGTGTTTTTGTTAAGGTTGGTAATAAATCGAAGATCAAAATTATCAAAACTGGGATCCAAGATGATACTAACATTGAAGTATTAGAAGGTTTGGCTAAAGGCGACGTGGTTATTGTAGGGCCTTATACTACGGTTACTAAAGATTTAAATTCTGGCGATAAAGTCATCGTTTCTAGTGAAAAAAGCAAAGACATTAAAAAGTAATGGCATACATTCTGAATATTGAAACGGCAACAAAGAACTGTTCCGTCTCTATTGCAAAAGATGGAAAAACCATAGTTTGTGAAGAAGTCTCTAATTTGGGCTATTCTCACGCTGAAAAACTGCACGCATTTATTGAGGAAGCGCTACTAAAATCAAATCTTAGCTACAAGAACTTAAGCGCCATTGCCGTCAGTCAAGGACCAGGTTCTTATACAGGTTTGCGAATAGGGGTGTCTGCGGCGAAAGGATTGTGTTTTGCCTTGAATATTCCCCTAATTTCCGAAGATACCTTAGAAGTGTTGGCAAAGCAGTTGTCAATAAATGAAGGCGTCATCGTGCCCATGATTGATGCTAGGAGAATGGAAGTCTACAGCGCTATATTTGACGCCAGCCATAAAAAAACACGGGCGATTGAAGCCGAAATTATAACGGAAGATTCGTTTCAAGATTTAAAAGGAATGGTTTATTTTGTTGGAGATTGTGCTGAAAAATGCAAAACCGTGTTAACCAAAGAAAACTTCATTTTTAGGGAAGATATTATCTTTCCATCAGCGAATGAGATGAGTTCGTTGAGTTATGCAAAATACCTTGATGAGAATTTTGAAAATGTTGCTTATTTTGAACCGTTTTATTTGAAAGACTTCTTAGTTACAACCTCAAAGAAATAGCCTTAAAGTGTTGCAATAAAATCGACAATCTTGATTCGATCGCTGGGGTCATCAAAAGAAACTTTATTCTCTTTCAAAAAAGTCTCTAACACTTCTTTATGCTCAGGCATTAATTTTAGTAATCGTTTTTTGGAGTCTGGAAATTCAACGATGGTACCGTTTTTCACTTCTAAAAAATAGGTATTGTCAATTCTAGCAAACCTTGCAGGCATACTTCTTTCCATACTAGTCTTCGCAATTTTGGGCTCATAAAAAGTTATATTCTCCTTTTCATAAAGCGTAACGGTATTTTTTTTGTAGACTTTAATCAAATAGCCGTTTGTAAACTTCCCTTTGGTATCGGTATAGTTAAGTAGGTTGTAGTTTTTATTGTTAGCGGTAAAGGTGATGGAATTAAAGGCATCAATCTTATCTAAGACTAAAGTGTCATTTTTCGGTGTTATAAATTCAAAAACATCATTATAGATGTCATATCGCATATAGTATTTTTGAGGAACATCTGTAACCTTAGCAGAAGCAAACATGGGCTGCGCATAAGGCGAACCTATCGGTTTATCGTATTTTATTTTTGGATTTGTGTAAGACGACCCAGTAAATTTTGCAGTTGTATTTTTGTCTTGTGCAACCGTATTTAGACAAAGAAGTAAAATAAAAAGAGGCAAAATTCTAATTGTTTTCATGGCGTTTACGTTTTAATTAAGAAATAAATTTAGCAATTTATTTCTTATCCAAAGCATTATTTTGAAATTTCTTTAACAAAAGGTTGGTAAGCGATTCCAGAGTTGGATAATGCTTCCATGCTTTGTTCTAAAACTTCAGAAGAGACATCTCCAAAATCTTCATTTTTTGCCCATACGCGAATGGCAACTTTTATCCCCGAATCGGTTAATTCTCGAATGGCGATTGACGGCGGCGGAGTTTTTAAGATTTTCGGATTGGCATTTACAACAGATTGAATAACGGTTCGCACTTCTTTGATATTGGTCTCATATGAAACTCCTATAGTCAAATCAGTTCTTCTAGTTTTTTGTTGAGAATAGTTGATGATCGTTCCGTTGGATAAGGCGCCATTCGGAACAAAAATCACTTGATTGTTTGAAGTTAACAACTGCGTAACAAAGATATGAATGTCAATCACCGTTCCCGAAACCCCTTGTGCCTCAATGGTATCTCCTAGTTTGAAAGGTTTGAAAAGAATAATCAGCATTCCTCCAGCAAAATTCGATAACGAACCCTGCAACGACAGGCCAACGGCCAAACCTGCAGCACCCAAAATGGCAACGAATGAAGACGATTCGATACCCAACTTAGAAATAACGGCGATGAACAGTACAATACGCAATCCCCAAAATAGGATGTCCGATAAAAATTCAATCAACGTAGGTTCTATCTCTCTTTTCACCATTATTTTTCTAGATACTGTTGTGATGAATCGGATACTCCAAATCCCCACCACTAATAGTAAAAGAGCCGCAATTAGTTTTGGGGAATAATCAATTAGTACTTTGGTGAAAGAGGTGATGTATTGGTCTATAAGTGTAGTGTTTATTACTAATTCCATTTTTCTTAATTAAAAAAACCTTCCCAAATAGAGAAGGTTAGAGGTAATGCAAAAATACAGTTTTTTAAAATCTAATCGGCATCTTCTTCGATTCTGTTCGTAGTTTTTTCAACAGTTTCTTGTGCCTCTGTAGAACCATCGTTGACAAAGGCATTTATTTTTTCCTTTGCGGTGGTCACTGTTTCTGAAATTTGCTCTTTGGCTTCTTCGGCTAATTCTTCTGCCTTAGCCACTATTGGTGCAGCTTTTTCTTTTACAGTTGCTACCACTTCATTGACCGCTTCACCGGCTTTTTCAGAATATAAGCTGGCTTTTTCTTTAGCAATTTCGGCTAATTCGTCGGCTTTTTCCATTAGCGGAGTTGCAGTTTCTTTCGCTTTTTCCATTGTTTCATCAACGAAAGCCTCTGTCTTGTCGGCCAATCCTTCTGTTGATTCTTTGGCGGAGCTAAACAAATTTTTAAAAAATGATCCTAGTCCCATAGTGTTTGTTTTATTTGGTTCACTTTCAAAGTTACAAAAAATAGCTTCCCGTTTAAGGTTTCGATTTTAAATCTTCATAAACTTCTTTAAATGAATGTCTTGGAAGATCGCAGGTTTTGTTTTGGCACAGATAGAAGAGTGTTGCTCCTTCCAAATAGCGTTGGGCTAAAAAGGGCAAAGTAGATGCCGTTGAAGTTCCAGCAATCAATACGTTGGGTAGGTAGTACGAGTGAAATATTGTTGCTTCCAATTTTGCTGTCGCGCCACAAATAGCCAGCTCTTTGTTCTGTTCCGAAAAACTTAAAAATAAATCCAACCAATTGGAAAAGGCGGAAGGATAGTCTACCAAAGGCACAATAGCAAAAACCATTTTCTTAGCTATTTTTTCGTAATGCGACTGGTGGTAATAAACACTCAGTTGGAATAAATTGTGTGCCATTATCGAATTGGAAGCAGGAATAACATTGTCTTCCGTTTCATAATGCGGTATGATTAAGGCTTCGTCCAAATCGGATTTAAAGGCGAAGAACGTTTGGCTTTCATCGTAAAAATGATCCAACGTATAATCCGTTAATTGTTTGGCATGCTGCAGCCATTTCTCGTCGAAAGTTACTTCATATAAAGCAATAAAAGCAGCAATCACAGAAGCATAATCTTCTAAAAAGCCGTTGATACTACTTTGCTCATTCTTGTAACTGTGCCACAAATTACCCTCGGGCACCCACAATTTCTCAACGATGAACGCCCCATTTCTAAGCGCTACTTGTAAATAGGATTCTTCAGCAAGCGCTTTGTAGGCATCCACGTAACCTTTTAGCATAATGGCATTCCAAGAAGTCAAGCATTTGTCGTCGAGTCGAGGCTTGTTTCGTTTTTCCCGACTTTCAAATAGCAGTTTTTCCCAAGTTTTCTTTTTGGAATGTAAAATGGCTAGGTCTATTTTGTATTCGGAAGCGATGGTTTCTAAAGTTTGGTTTTGAATCAAAACGTAATTCCCATTTTCCCAATGTCCGAATTCATGGATGTTATAAACAGCACTAAAAATTTCAAAATCATCTTGGAGTAGTTGTTGCAATTCGGGTTTTGTCCACACGTAAAAGGCACCTTCTTCTAGATGTTGTTCCGCATTCAAACTATCGGCATCGAGGGCGCTGTAGAATGCTCCTTCGTTTGTAAGCCATTCTCGAGTTGCAAACGTTATGGTTTTTTCGATGACTTCTTGGTAAAGCGGATTTTTAGTTCTCTTATAGGCATCAGCGTAAAGAGACAGCAATTGTCCGTTGTCGTAGGCCATTTTTTCGAAGTGGGGCACATGCCATTTCATGTCAACGGAATAGCGCGAAAAGCCACCGTCAATGGTATCAAAAAGTCCACCGTAGGCCATTTTGGTTAGCGTTAAATCGACAAAATCTAACAATTCTTGATCGTTTTTTTGAAAGCCATACCGCATCAGAAAAGCATAATTAGTAGGCATCATGAATTTGGGTGCTCTGGCCATTCCGCCAAACTCCCAATCAAAACTCTTTTTCCATTTTTCGATTAAGGGTATCAGCAGTTCTTGAGATGGTTCTTCTACTGTTTTCGTAGTGGGAATAGGTTGCAAACTTGCCAGACCCAATGCTAATTTTTCCGCATACTCAATCATTTTTTCAGGCTGTTCTCGGTATAGTGTTTGGAGTTGTTCTAAAGCATTAATCCATTCGCTTTTTCGGAAATAGGTGCCACCCCAAATAGGTCGCCCGTCAGGAAGGGTAACTATATTTAAGGGCCAGCCCCCGCGCCCCGTCATGATTTGAATGGCTTTCATGTAAACGGCATCAACATCGGGACGTTCTTCCCGATCGACTTTGATGCTTGTGAAGTTGGCGTTCATGGTTTGGGCCACTTCATGGTCTTCAAAACTTTCGTGTTCCATGACATGGCACCAATGACAAGCCGAATAACCGATACTGACGATAATGAGCTTGTTGTTGGTTTTGGCATTCGACAAAGTGGTAGCATTCCAGGCTTTCCAATGCACCGGATTTTGAGCGTGTTGGAGCAGGTAAGGGCTGGTTTCTTTGGATAGTTCGTTCATGATATTTTTAACCGAAAAGTTGTTGTTAGTTGGAGTTTCTAGCCCCGATTGTAACGTTATCCTTTTGTGCCGGTGTTCGGCGCAAAAGATATAGTGGAAAGCGGGAATAGCTTCTCATAAAAAAAGCGCCTCAAAAGAGAAGCGCTTAAAGATACTATTTTTTGATTTTTGTTTAGGCGTTTAAGGCTTCCACCTTAATATTTTCGTCGTTCAACATGTCTTTCAACATGTTTTCGATGCCACTTTTTAGCGTAAACGTTGATGACGGACAGCCATTGCAAGCACCTTGCAGAATTACTTTCACCCGCTTTTCTTTTTCATCGTACGAGTCAAAAAGAATGTTGCCACCATCAGCAGCCACGGCAGGTTTCACGTATTCTTCGAGGATGTTAATGATTTGCTGGGAAGTGGTGTCTAGTGTATCGAAGTTTTCGATTTTTTGTTTTTCGATTTTTGGGTTGGCTACAATTAGCGATTCATCTAAAACGGAACCTCCATTTTCAATAAAACCTTTGATGAACGAGCGGACTTCTAGAGTGATTTCGTTCCAGTCGTAGCTGTCATATTTGCTTACGGAAATGTAATTCTCGTCGATAAAAACTTCTTTCACGTACGGAAAATTAAACAATTCTTTGGCAAGAGGTGACGGTTTCGTTTCATCAATATTTTTGAATTCGATTGCCGTTTTGGTTACCATCTTATTGATGACAAATTTTAAAGTCGACGGATTTGGGGTAGTTTCACCATATACGGTAATGGGCTGCTTTTGCGACTTGGTTTCGTCGGCTTTGAGAATGATTCCGCCTTGGTCTACGAAGTTTTCAATTTGTTCGGCAACATCGACTTTGACATCGTCCCAACTTACAATATTGTACCGTTCGATGGCAATGAAATTCCCTGAAATGTATACTGACTTGACAAAAGGCAAGTAAAATAATTGTTGTGCTAGCGGAGAATTTTTAGCATCATCAATATTTTTAAATTCGTAGCTTTCGTTTTGCGTGATAAAATCTGGAAATTCGAATTTCAGTATGGTAGGGTTTTGTGTTTCTTTGATCTTGATTTTAGTCATAACAGCTTTATTTTTTGCAAATTTAACAAAGTAATGTGTGGCGTTTATTTATATTTGGGCAAATAAGTATTTATTTAACATTTGAAAAATTCTTAAACTTTGATCAAGCGAAATTTAATAGTGTTTTTATTGTTGTTTAGCAGCGTGATAAGCGCGCAATTAACAGTGAATAATACGGCACAAACTCCGGCCCAATTGGTTCAAAACGTTTTAGTAGGAGCAGGAGTAAACCCAACCAATATTAAATTTAATGGATCATTAGCGGGCGCTTCGGTCGTTCGGGATCAAGCCGGTTCCTTTACTACCAATTTTAACGGTTCCAATTTAGGAATAGCGGCTGGAGTAATTTTGGCTACTGGAAATGCACAGTTTGCCGTGGGCCCGAATAATTGTTCTTCCCTAGCTTGCGGTAGTGTGCTTTCGGCTTCGGCTTATGGTTCGGATGCTGATTTGGCTCTTTTATCGGGGAATACTATTTTTAATTCTGCGATTTTGGAATTTGATTTTGTGGCTACTGGGTTGGAATTGAATTTCGACTTTGTCTTTGCTTCAGAAGAATATCCGGATTATGTGAATTCGATCAACGACTCGTTTGGTTTTTTCTTGAGCGGCCCCGGTATTACAGGACCTTATTCAGGAAATGCTAAGAACATTGCGTTGGTGCCTTCTACGAATACGCAAATATCAATCAATACGGTCAATAATGGGCTCAACAATAATGGAGCTTGTCAAAATTGCGCTTATTATTTTAACAATTCTACTATTGGATTGAATCCGAACAATTCTACCGGACCTACGGTGCAATATGACGGTTTTACTCGTGTGATACGAGCAACATCGGCGTTGCAATGTGGACAAACCTATCATATTAAATTGGCGATTGGAAATGTGTCTGATAGTTTGTTGGATTCCGCCGTATTTCTAAAAAACTTTACGATTCCACCTTTGGAAATTCTTGATAATTTAGGATTGAATAATAATCTTAATGTATGTTTTGGAGAAACGGTAACGCTGTATTCGGGACTGACTATTGGTGCTAATTTGGTAGAATGGTACAAAGATGGCGTTTTAATTGCCGGAGCGAATGGACCCGATTTAACAGTGACTACTTCTGGAGTTTATAGTTTGAAAGAATACACGCCAAGCGGTTGTTTGCTAGCATCGGATGATATTACGATTACTTATCGTCCCGAAATTCCTGTAACGCCACCGTCGAATTTAAGTTTATGCACATTATTGCCGCCACCATATGATTTTAATATTGATCAAACGGCTACGATTTTGGGATCGTTAAGTGCGTTAGATTATCTGGTGACTTATTACGATACAAATGACCATAATGAACCTTATAATGGCGTTCCTACTGGATTAATTCCAGATGCTGACTTAAGTACTTATTCAGTCAGCACTAATGCCACTACTGTATGGGTGCGCATTGAAGAATTGTTGACGGGCTGCGTCAGTGTTAAATCGTTCACCTTAAACGTAAGTGCACCGCCAACTGGAACGATTTCCTATAGTCCTAATCCTTATTGTAATTCGGTGGCAGCACTACAACCAGTAACTACTAATTCACTCACCGCCGGTGGAGTTTACGCTGCGTCACCAGCAGGATTAACGATTGATCCTACAACGGGAGAAATTACACCTTCTACGAGTACGGTTGGTAATTACACGGTTACTTATGAAATAGCTGCCTCTGGATCTTGTCCGTTGTTTACGACCTCGGCGTCAGTTACTGTGGATATTTGTACTTGCGTGGTGGTAGCATCATCAAATGCACAAAACGTTTGTGAGAATACTCCAATAAATCCAATTACCTATACCACAACTGCTGGTGCGACTAATGCAGTTATAAGTGCTGGAGCATTACCTAGCGGAGTTACAGGAAGTTTATCAGGAGGAGTATATACTTTGTCCGGAACTCCAGGAACTCCAGGTGTTTATTCGTATACCGTGTCGCTTACTTCTGGCACGGATGTTTGTTCTGCCTCCGGCACGATTACCGTGAACCCGAATGTAACGATGGTGTTAACCTCGGCATTGCCAACTACCAATCAAACGCTTTGCATCAATACCCCAATCACGCCTATAGTTTATACGATAGCCAATGGCGGCACGGGAGCGACCGTAACGGGACTTCCAGCAAACGTCACAGGTAGTTATGCAGCAGGGGTGTTTACCATTAGTGGCTCACCGAGTGCTTCTGGTACTTTTAATTATACGGTCACTACAGCAGGAGGCTGCTCATCGGTATCGCTCACTGGGACGATTACCGTAAATCCCAATGCCACAATTACGTTGACGTCAGCGGTACCCACCACGAGTCAAACGGTGTGTATCAATACGACCATCACCCCGATACAATACACCATTGCCAGTGGCGGCACGGGAGCTACAGTAACGGGACTACCCTCTAATGTTACGGGTAGCTATGCCGCAGGGGTGTTTACCATCAGCGGTTCACCAAACGCTTCAGGTACTTTTAATTATACAGTGACTACTACGGGAGGCTGCTCATCGGCATCGCTTAGTGGTACCATTGTGGTGAATCCGAATGTTACCCTTGCACTCACCTCACCAATTGCGACTACCAAT
>Ga0208124_100328_pt1 | contig 18153 bp, 14 predicted proteins | sample LakWasM104_HOW12_2_FD_183922 | JGI IMG/M metagenome (GOLD analysis project Ga0208124, IMG submission 183922) | Freshwater sediment methanotrophic microbial communities from Lake Washington under simulated oxygen tension - Sediment Metagenome... | ecosystem: Environmental > Aquatic > Freshwater >...
TGCCGCAGGACTCCAGCCCAGGCGACCGTGCTTGCGCAGCCAGACCAGAACCGTCGAGCGGCCCTGGATACCGTAGCGCTGCTGCGCCTGTTTGTACGTGAGCTCGCCTTTTTCCACCTGCTCCACCACCGCCAACTTAAAGGCCAGCGTGTAGTCGCGCTGCGTGCGTTTGACACTTGATTCCATGACACATGCCCTTTTTGAAAGGTCCATGTGTCAACGCCGGGTAGGACGGGTCAAACCCATGAAAAAAGCCGCGCACCATGTGACGCGGCTTTTTTGTGCGTGGACGCTTTGCAGCGGTGGAACCAAGAGCGCAGGAACCTGCGCCGGTTCCTGCAGTAGCGCGGGACTAAACGACAGGCGTCCCCAGCGCATGGCGGGAGCGCAGCTGCTGCTCCAGCTGCCCGACATAAGCCGCCGTGGTGTTGTCAGATTCCTCGGCGCGCGCGGCGAGCCGGGCTTCCAGGTGGTCCAGACGCGCCAGCACGGCTGCATGGGCTTGGCTGTGCTGGGCCTCCAGAAAGGCACGCAGCTCCGTGAAGCGAGACGCCTCGGCCTTGTCGGCCAGCTCGCGTTGCGCCTGCAGCGCTTTGGTGTGGCGACGGGTTTCGAGCAGCACCGATCCCTGCAGCGACAACACGTACGCCAAAAAGAAGATGCCCAACAACGTGGTGAGGGCCAGCATCAGCAGGCCAAGGGGTGCCTCAAACGACACCACGCCCAGCGATACGAGGGAGGGAGCCGCCAGCGTGGGCCAGTTCAGGGCAGCCAGTGCGGCGATGGCCAGCACGGTCAGCAGCAAAACGAAGGAACGCAGTTGCATGTGAAATCTCCGGTCAGCGGCGCCCGGCCACGATGACCGGCCACGCCATGCTGTCGTTGTAACGCATGCGCAGGGATTCACACGCTCCAGAGGAGTAATTGGAGATTGCGTCCTACAAAGCGCGCTGCGAGCCCGCCGGGTGAGCGGGCCCGCTGTTTCGATCACATACCGGGGTGATGATCAACGGGTTTTGGGGCCACGTCACATCGCTGCGCGATATGAGTGCCCCCAAATCCGGCAAGCGCTGCGCGCTGGCGCCGTTGCACGGTGCCTTCTGGATCAATTGGCCTTGGCCAATTGATCAAGGATTGCGGGGTTTTCCAGCGTGCTGGTGTCCTGGGTGATGGCCTCGCCCTTGGCAATGCTGCGCAGCAGGCGGCGCATGATCTTGCCGCTGCGGGTCTTGGGCAGGTTGTCGCCAAAGCGGATGTCCTTGGGCTTGGCAATGGGGCCAATCTCCTTGGCCACCCAGTTGCGCAGTTCGTTGGCGATCTGCTTGGCTTCCTCGCCGGTGGGGCGCGAGCGCTTGAGCACCACAAACGCGCAGATGGCCTCGCCGGTCACATCGTCAGGGCGGCCCACCACGGCGGCCTCGGCCACCAGATCCGTCTTGGCGACCAGGGCGGATTCGATCTCCATCGTGCCCATGCGGTGACCGGACACGTTCAGCACGTCGTCAATGCGGCCGGTGATGCGGAAGTAGCCCCGGTCGGCACTGCGCACCGCGCCGTCACCGGCCAGGTAGTAGCCCTTGAGTTCTTCGGGGAAGTAGCTTTTCTTGAAACGCTCGGGGTCGTTCCAGATGGTGCGGATCATGCTGGGCCAGGGGCGCTTGATGACCAGGATGCCACCGGCGCCATTAGGCACGTCGTTGCCCACCTCGTCCACGATGGCGGCCGTGATGCCGGGCAAAGGCAGCGTGCAGCTGCCGGGCACCAGCGGCGTAGCGCCAGGCAGCGGGGTGATGACATGGCCGCCGGTTTCGGTCTGCCAGAAGGTGTCCACGATAGGGCAACGCTCGCCACCCACGTTCTTGTGGTACCACATCCAGGCTTCGGGGTTGATGGGCTCACCCACGCTGCCCAGTATGCGCAGGCTCGACAGGTTGGAGCGCGCAGGGTGCACCGCCTCGTCGGACTCGGCGGCCTTGATGAGCGAGCGGATGGCCGTGGGGGCGGTGTAGAAGATGGTGCACTTGTGGCGCTCGATCATCTGCCAGAAGCGGCCTGCGTTCGGGAAGGTGGGGATGCCTTCAAAGATGATCTGTGTGGCGCCTGCCGCCAGCGGGCCGTAGGCCACGTAGGTGTGGCCGGTGATCCAGCCAATGTCGGCCGTGCACCAGAACACATCATCGGCGCGCAGGTCGAACGTCCAGTCCATGGTCATCTTGGCCCACAGCAGATAGCCGCCGGTGCTGTGCTGCACGCCCTTGGGCTTGCCGGTGGAGCCGCTGGTGTACAGGATGAACAGCGGGTGCTCGGCACCCACGGCCACCGGGGCGCATTCGGTGCTTTGGCCTGCCAGTGCTTCGGCAAAGGTCTTGTCGCGCCCCGCCACCATGTTGCAGGCCGTGGCCGTGCGCTGGTAGACAAACACGTTGCGGATGGTGTCGCAACCGCCCATGGCCAGGGCTTCATCAATGATGGCCTTGAGCGGCAGCTCCTTGCCGCCGCGCATTTGGTAGTTAGCGGTGATCACGGCCACGGCACCGGCGTCGATGATGCGCTCGTGCACGGCCTTGGCACTGAAGCCGCCAAACACCACGCTGTGCGTGGCGCCAATGCGGGCGCAGGCCTGCATGGCAATCACGCCTTCAATGGTCATGGGCATGTAGATCAGCACGCGGTCGCCCTTGGCCACGCCATGGGCCTTGAGCGCGTTGGCAAACTGGCTCACGCGGGCCAGCAATTCCTTGTAGGTGATCTTGGTGACCGTGCCATCGTCGGCTTCAAAGATGATGGCCGTCTTGTTCTCGGTGGCTGTGCCGATGTGGCGGTCCAGGCAGTTGGCCGAGGCATTGAGTTCGCCATCGGCAAACCACTGGAAGAACGGCGCGTTGGACTTGTCCAGCGTGCGGGTGAAAGGCTTGGTCCACTGCAAGTTGCCGCGTGCCTGGCGCGCCCAGAAGCCCTCGAAGTCCTTCTCGGCCTCGGCACACAGTGCGTCATACCCAGCCATGCCGGACACGCGCGCGGCTTTGACGATGGCGTCCGAGGGCGGGAACACGCGGTTCTCAACCAGCACGGACTCGATGGCGGATGTGGGCGCACTCATGGTGTTGTCTCCTGGATCTAATGGGAATTGGAATTGGGCGGTACTGTCGGGCGCGGCACTTACAGGCCACTGACTGGCGCGAAGCTTACAGAGTACGCCATTGCGGCCCGCCTGTCGCCAAGGGCCGGGCCACCGGCTGCGCAGACCCACCTGCCACCGCAGGGACATGCTGCCCCCCTAAAATCGCGCCTCCTGCAACCCTTTGCGAGTGCCATGTCCTCTCCCCAACACAAGCCCCCAGCGCCACTGCGCCCCCTGCCTTCCATGATCTTCGCCAGCCGGTGGCTGCAACTGCCCCTGTATCTGGGCCTGATCCTGGCGCAGGCGGTGTATGTGTTCCATTTCTGGGTGGAACTGGTGCACCTGATCGAAGCCGCGTTTGGCAACACGGCGGCCCTGCAGAGCCTGGTGTCCAGCATTGGCTACAAGAGTGATTTCCAGGTCACCGCGCTCAACGAGACCATCATCATGCTGGTGGTGCTGGCGCTGATCGACGTGGTGATGATCTCCAACCTACTGATCATGGTGATCGTCGGCGGCTACGAGACCTTTGTCTCGCGCCTGCACCTCGAAGACCACCCCGACCAGCCCGAGTGGCTGAGCCATGTGAACGCCTCGGTGCTCAAGGTCAAGCTGGCCACCGCCATCATCGGCATCAGCTCCATCCACCTGCTCAAGACCTTCATCAACGCCGCCAACTACGACCTCAAGGTGCTGATGTGGCAAACCATCATCCATGTGGTGTTCCTGCTCAGCGCCCTGGCCATTGCGCTGACCGACCGGCTGATGTCGCACTCGTCGGACCGCCACTGAGCACGGCGACGGTCCCCACGCTCCCCGGCAACGCCGGGGGAGCCCCTGGGACCAGAATATCCGTCAAAAGTGCCGATAGCGCCGGTTGCATATGCGCTGGCAGCTATCAAATTTGAAGTAAGCACCCTTCGGTATTCAGCGCCCTGGGCGCTCCCAGATTTCTCCTCAATCGGTAGGCACAGTGCGGTGCAGACCCACCCGAAGGAGAAATCCATGCCCCCTCTGTCCTCTCTCTCCCCGACCGCAGCGACGGCGCCAGCACCCGCTGCGGCAGCCTCCCCGTCCACACACACCGCCACCAGCCGCCGCCTGGCATTGAGCGCGCTCGGCTCGCTGGGCGTCGCCTCCCTGTGGGGGTGCGGCGGCGGCAGTGACAGCACCAGCACCGACTCTGGCAGCAGCACGGACTCCGGGTCTGGCACCGGCAGCGGTACCGGATCGGGCACTGGCACCGGAACAGGCACCGGCACAACCACCACCTGCTCCGTAGTCCCCGAGGAGACCGCAGGGCCCTACCCTGCCGACGGCTCCACGGCCAGCAACAACACGTACAACGTGCTCGCGCTCAGCGGCATCGTGCGCTCGGACATCCGCAGTTCAGTGGGTTCGTCCACCCAGGTCAGCGGCGTGCCGCTGTCCATCACCATCACGCTGACGAACACCAGCGCCAGCTGCGCGGCGCTGTCGGGCTACGCCATCTACCTGTGGCACTGCACGCAAGACGGCAACTACTCGGTCTACACCTCCAACAACATCGCCGACAACTACCTGCGCGGCGTGCAGGCCACGGACGCCAACGGCACCGTGACCTTCACCACCATCGTTCCGGGCTGCTATGCGGGCCGCATGCCGCACATGCACCTGGAGATCTACCCCACGCTGGCATCGGCCACCAAGGCCGCCAACAAGATCAAGACCACGCAACTGGCGTTCCCCACCGCACTGCTCAGCAGCATCTACAGCAGCAATTCGGGCTACAGCGCCAGCGTGCGCAACCTGGCCTCCATGTCGTTTGCCACGGACAACGTCTTCAGCGATGGCACCACGCTGGAGATGACCACCATGCAGGCCAACACCGGTGGCGGCTACTCGGCCAGCATCACGATTTCGATCGCGGTCTGAGCCCCTCGTTGCTTCCATTCACCCTGTTGTTTCGATCACCAGAAAGACGCCCGATGTTCAAGATCCACACCCTTTTGGCCGCACTGGCCCTGGCATCCATCGCCGCAGCGTTCCCCAGCCACGCCCAGCCATCCCGCGGCACGCCGCCCGCCCCGCCACCTGAGGCCTACGCCGCCTGCAAGGGCAAGACCGAAGGCGCCTCCGTCACGCTGACCATGCCCGACGGCAAGAGCCTCGCAGGCACTTGCCGCACAATGGACGGCACCCTGGTGGCCATGCCCGCTGGCGGGCCCGGTGGCCCCGGCGCAGGTGGCCCGCCCCCCGCCCGCTGACCCACCATGCCGCCCCTGCGCTCCCTCGTCCCCGTGCCCCATCTGACGCTGCACCGCAAAGCCTTCATCGCCCTGGCCGCCCTGCTGCTGGCGTTGTTGCTGATCTTTGTGGGGTTCTCGCGCCTGGGCCTGCAGCGGGGCCTGGGGCCGTATGTGGCCGAGATCGAGCTGGCCCGCATGGACTGGCTGGCCGAGCGCCTGCAGGCCCACCACACCCAGGCAGGCGGCTGGGACAGCCTGCGGGGGCAGTCGTCCCTGTGGGGACGGCTGACCCACCCGGGCGGCGGTCCACGCGGGCCGGGTGGCGCCCGCCCCCCCAGCGGCTCGCCGCCCGGCCTCTCGTCGGAGCCTCCTGGCACGGCCAACCCCCCTCCTTCCAATGCCAATGCCAATGCCAATGCCAGTGACAGTGGCCGTGGCGCTGACCTTGGCAACAGCCCGCCCCCACCCCCACCCGGCGACCTGCGGCCCCTGGACCGGGGCCCAGCGCCACCCCAGCGCCACCCGGATGACATCTACCCCCGCCTGGGCCTGCTCGATGCACAAGATCAGCTGGTCGCAGGCACACCGCCCCAGCCGGGGGGCGCACGCCTGGCGTTGCGTGGCGCCGGTGGCCAGACCATCGGGCACCTGGTGCTGGCGCCCCCGCAGGGCGTGCGCAGCGAGGCCGACCAGGCCTTTCTGGCCCAGCACCTGGGCTTTGTGGCGTGGACAGGCCTGGTCGGCCTGGCGCTGGCGCTGGTCCTGTCGGGCTGGCTGGCACGGCGCTGGCTGGCCCCGGTCGAGGCCCTGGCCACCGGCGCACGCGGCATTGCGCAGGGCCACCTGCACACCCGCGTGCCCGTGCACGGCAATGACGAACTGGCCCAGCTGGCCCGCACCTTCAACACCATGGCCGAACAACTGGGCAGCATCGAAGCCAGCCGCCGCCAATGGCTGGGCGACGTGGCCCACGAGCTGCGCACCCCCCTGGCCGCCATGCGCGCCGAGATCGAGGCTGTGCAGGATGGCATCCGCCCCTTTGACGACAAGACCGCGCTGCGCCTGCACCAGCAGGTGATGCGCCTGATCCAGCTGGTGGGCGACCTGCGCGCCAGCCTGGATGCGGAGGGCACCAGCGCACCCTCGGCCCAGGTGCCCGTGCACCCGCTGTCGCTGCTGAACGAAGCGCTGGCCTCCATGCGCCCCCGCCTGGCGCAGGCGGGCATCGATGTGGACACCAGCGGCCTGGACGCCCTGGCCGCACCAGGCGCCGCCCAGCCGGCCCCCCTGGTGCGCGGCGACGCGCAGCAGCTGCACCAGGTGTTTTTGAACCTGCTGGAAAACAGCCTGCGCTACACCGACGCGGGCGGCCTGCTGCGCATTGCGGCGCGCCTGCTGCCACCGGTCGATGGAGCCCCCCAGCTGCAGGTGCAGCTGGACGACAGCGCGCCCGGCGTGCCCGCGCACGAGCTGCCCCGTATCTTTGAGCGCCTGTACCGCGCTGAAACCTCGCGCAACCGCGACCACGGCGGATCAGGCCTGGGCCTGGCGATCTGCCGCGCCATCGTGCTCGCCCACGGCGGCACGCTGACGGCCGAGGCCTCGCCCCTGGGCGGGCTGCGCATCACACTGAACTTGCCCCTTCTGGACAACCCGGCACCATGAGCCCACGCATCCTTGTCGTCGAAGACGAACCCGACATCGCCGCCATCGTGGTGGATTACCTGCGCCACGCGGGCTATGCGGTGGAGCACCAGGCCGAGGGCCGCGCCGCGCTGGCGAGCATGCTCACCACGCCGCCCGACCTCACGCTGCTGGACATCATGCTGCCCGGCATCGACGGGCTGGAGATATTGCGCCAGGCGCGGCGCCACACGCAGCACCCCATCATCATGCTCACCGCCAGGGTGGAAGAGGTGGACCGCCTCATCGGGCTGGAGCTGGGCGCGGACGACTACATCTGCAAGCCGTTTTCGCCGCGCGAGGTGGTGGCCCGTGTCAAGGCCGTGCTGCGCCGCACCGCCGCAGCGCAGGAGGTTTCCTCCGCCAGCACACCACTTGCCGCCTTGATGCTGGACGAGTCGCACTGGCAGGCCATGCTGCATGGCACGCCGCTGGGCCTCACGCGGCGCGAGTTCAAATTGCTGCAGGTGCTGGCGCGCCAGAAGGGGCGCATCTTCTCGCGGGCCCAGCTGCTGGACCAGGCCTACGACGACACGCTGGACGTGAACGAGCGCGCCATCGACAGCCACATCAAGAACCTGCGCAAGAAGCTCAAGGCCGCCAGCACGGACGGCAGCGACTGGATCCGCTCGGTGTATGGCGTAGGCTTTGCGCTGGACCCGAACCACGAGGGCCCGCCAGCGGCCTGACGGGCAGGCTGCCAGCGACACCCCCGGGGCCGACAACTATCAATTCAATAGCTACTCAGGCATGCAGCACTAGCGCTACCGGTGCATTTGGCTCAAAAACGCCACGGTAATCCCACCAAACAGCCCTGCAGACTCAGCGCCCCACCATCTGCGCAGGCACCACCCACTGGTCAAACTGCTCGCCCGTCACATGCCCCGAGGCCACGGCGGCGGCGCGCAGGCTGGTGCCCTCCTTGTGCGCCTTCTTGGCAATGAAGGCCGCCTTGTCGTAGCCGATGTGGGGATTCAGTGCCGTCACCAGCATCAGCGACTGCTCCACCAGGTCGTTGATGCGCGCCTGGTTGGGCTCGATGCCCACGGCGCAGTGCTCGTTGAAGCTGGCCATGCCATCGGCCAGCAAGCGCACGCTCTGCAAGAAGTTGTGGATCACCATCGGGCGGAACACGTTCAGCTCGAAGTTGCCGGAGGCCCCGCCGATGTTGATGGCCACATCGTTGCCCAGCACCTGCGCGCATAGCATGGTCAGCGCCTCGCACTGCGTGGGGTTGACCTTGCCCGGCATGATGGACGAGCCCGGCTCGTTCTCGGGGATGGTGATCTCGCCCAGCCCACTGCGCGGGCCGCTGGCCAGCCAGCGCACGTCGTTGGCAATCTTCATCAGGCTGGCCGCCAGGGTCTTGAGCGCGCCATGGGCATGCACCAGCGCATCGCAGCTGGCCAGGGCCTCGAACTTGTTGGGGGCGGTGACCAGCGGCAGGCCGGTCAGGTCGGCCAGCTCCTTGGCCACGGCCTGCGCATAGCCTGTGGGGGCATTGAGCCCCGTGCCCACCGCCGTGCCCCCCAGGGCCAGCTCGCCCAGGTGGGGCAGCGCGGCGCGCACATGCTGCTCGCCATGCTGCAGTTGCGCCACCCAGCCCGAGATCTCCTGGCCCAGCGTGAGGGGCGTGGCGTCCTGCAGGTGCGTGCGCCCAATCTTCACGATGCCGTCGAACGCCTTCGCCTTGGCCGCCAGCGTGGTGCGCAGGCCGTGCAGCGCGGGCAGCAGGCGGTGCATCAGCGCGTCCACCGCCGCCAGGTGCATGGCGGTGGGGAACACGTCGTTGCTCGACTGGCTCTTATTCACCTCGTCGTTGGGGTGCACCAGCCGCGCTTCGCCGCGCGGGCCCCCCAGCAGCTCGCTCGCGCGGTTGGCCAGCACCTCGTTCATGTTCATGTTGGTCTGCGTGCCCGATCCGGTCTGCCACACCACCAGCGGAAACTCCTGCAGGTGGCCACCACCAATCACCTCGTCCGCCGCCGCCACGATGGCCGTGGTCTTGGCCGCGTCGAGCAGGCCCAGCGCATGGTTCACGTAGGCACTGGCCCGCTTGACCTGGGCCAGCGCGCGGATCAGCTCAGGCGCCATGCGCTCGCCCGAGATCGCGAAGTGGTGCAGCGAGCGCTGCGTCTGCGCGCCCCAAAGCCGATCGGCGGGCACGTCGATGGGGCCGAAGGTGTCTTTTTCGGTGCGGACTGCGGTCGGGGCGGGGGTGGAAGTTTTCACGGGTGGGCCTTGCCGCTCAGCGAGCGAATGGGGGGTGGAACGAAACACCAGACCGCAGCATACCCACCCTAGGCCACGGCGCGCCAGCACCCGCCTGCCCCCCCCATGGCCCCTGACAGGACCGCGCAAGCCCGGCGGGGGATAATTCAAGGTTCGCGTTTTCCCTCAAACCCCCACCGCCATGACCACGACGACCATTCGCCAAGAAGACCTGATCGAATCCATTGCCGGCGCGCTGCAGTACATCAGCTACTACCACCCCACCGACTACATCGCCCACCTGGCCCGCGCCTACGAGCGCGAAAAGAGCCCGGCGGCCAAGGACGCGATCGCCCAGATTCTGACCAACAGCAAGATGAGCGCCACCGGCCAGCGCCCCATCTGCCAGGACACCGGCATCGTCAACGTGTTCCTGAAAGTGGGCATGGATGTGCGCTGGGAAGGCTTCACCGGCAGCCTGGACGACGCCATCAACGAAGGCGTACGCCGGGGCTACAACCACCCCGACAACACGCTGCGTGCGTCGGTCGTGGCCGACCCGCAGTTCGCCCGCAAGAACACCAAGGACAACACCCCCGCCGTGATCTTCACCGAGATCGTGCCCGGCAACACCGTGGACGTCACCGTGGCAGCCAAGGGCGGCGGCTCGGAGAACAAGTCCAAGATGTACATGCTCAACCCCGGCGACAACGTGGTGGACTGGGTGCTCAAGACCGTGCCCACCATGGGCGCTGGCTGGTGCCCACCCGGCATGCTGGGCATCGGCATTGGCGGTACGGCCGAAAAGGCCGTGCTCATGGCCAAGGAAAGCCTGATGGACGACCTGGACATGTACGAACTGCAGGCCAAGGCCGAAGCCGCCAAGACCGGCGGCCCCGCGCTCGACAAGGTCGAAGAGCTGCGCCTGGAGCTGTTTGAAAAGGTCAACGCGCTGGGCATTGGCGCGCAAGGCCTGGGTGGCCTGACCACGGTGCTGGACGTCAAGATCAAGATGTACCCCACACACGCAGCCAGCAAGCCGATTGCGATGATCCCCAACTGCGCCGCCACACGCCATGCGCACTTTGTGATGGATGGCTCGGGCCCCGTGTACCTCACGCCCCCCAGCCTGGACCTGTGGCCCAACGTGGACTGGGCGCCGGACTACAACAAGAGCAAGAAGGTCAACCTCGACACGCTGACCAAGGAAGAAGTGGCCAGCTGGAAGCCCGGCGACACGCTGCTGCTCAACGGCAAGATGCTGACCGGCCGCGATGCTGCGCACAAGCGCATCCAGGACATGCTGGCCAAGGGCGAGAAACTGCCTGTGAACTTCACCAACCGCGTCATCTACTACGTGGGCCCTGTGGACCCCGTCAAGGGCGAGGCCGTGGGCCCTGCAGGCCCCACTACCGCCACGCGCATGGACGGCTTCACCGAGATGATGCTGGCCCAGACCGGCCTGATCGCCATGGTGGGCAAGGCCGAGCGCGGCCCGGTCGCCATCGAGGCCATCAAGAAGCACCAGAGCGCCTACCTGATGGCCGTGGGCGGTGCCGCCTACCTGGTCTCCAAGGCCATCAAGACCGCCAAGGTCGTGGGCTTTGAAGACCTGGGCATGGAAGCCATCTACGAGTTTGACGTGGTGGACATGCCCGTGACCGTGGCCGTGGACGCCGGTGGCACCAGCGCCCACATCACGGGCCCGGCCGAGTGGCAAAAGCGCATCGCCTCGGGCGAGTTCAAGGGCATCGGCGTCGCCGCCGCCTGATGCGCGTGGGTGTGGCAGGGCCCGCGAGGTGCCTGCCACACCACAAGGTGCAATGACAAGGAACCGCCTTCGGGCGGTTTTTTTGTGGCCGCCCCGACGCACATCCCTGCATCCGGTTCGGCAAAAATACGGGCTCGACCCGACTCCTCTTCTCCGGCGTTTGCCACCCCCAACCATGCTTTTGAACCACGGGTTTGCACAGACCCTTCGACAGCCCCTCTACGCCCTGCTGCTGGCCACACTGATCGGCGCCCTGCCCCTGTCCGCCAGCGCCAACCCGCCCATGGTTCCGCAGCGCGACGCACAGACCGCCTTTGGCGGTGCACTGCCCGCCCGCGACGCAGCGCTGCTGGACGCCAGCCTCGCATCCCACATCGAACGCCAACAGCTGCTGAACAGCCAGCACCTGGCGGGCAGCCAACTGCGCACGCTGGACTTTTTCCACAAGACCTTCACCGTGCTCCGTGGCGGCAAGCGCACGGTGTTCGATGCGGAGCTGCTGGGCACGTGGTGGCCCGAAAGCCGTCGCTGGGCATGGGAGGCCGTTGAACGCGTGCCCGACCTGAAAGACCCGAAGCGCAAATCGTTCGCCACGGGCAGCGCGCTCACGCGCCTGTATGGGCGCGAGCACGGCATCGACATCCTGCAGACCGATACCGCACAGTTGGCGAGCGAAGAGGCTGCCTGGTATCTGTGCGCGTTTGCCGCACAACTCAACCAGGCCACCGGCGTGCTGGTGAGCATCGGCAGCGAGCTGGTCGCCGGGGGCCAAGAGGGTCAAAAGGCCGTGGTCAAACGCTACTACCTGCTGTCGCACCCGAAAGTTGCAGAAGCAACGCCCAGTGGCAACGGCAAGGCCAACGCACCCGCGCGCTGATCCCTCCGGTTTCTCTTGTGCTCTGCAGCGACGTATGTGGCGGCACAACACCGAACTCATGGTCAAAATCCATGGTCTTGTCCCAGCGCAGCGCCCCCGGTGCACACGCTACAGACATACGCTCATTTCCTACAATCCAGCCTTTTGTCCAACCATGGGCTCCCTGATGCAGTCGGCCTCTTCTCCTATCGGTGTATTTGACAGCGGCGTCGGCGGACTGAGCGTGCTGCGTGCCCTGCTGGCCGCCATGCCCCACGAGCGCTTCGTGTACCTGGCCGACAGCGGCCACGCCCCCTACGGCGAGCGTGGCGACGCCTATGTGGCCGCCCGCACCCATGCCATCACCCAGTACCTGTGCGAGCAGCACCACATCAAGGCCCTGGTGGTGGCGTGTAACACGGCCACTGCGGCTGCCATTAATGAGGTGCGAAGCAGCCACCCGGAGTTGCCCCTCGTGGGGCTGGAGCCAGCCGTCAAGCCCGCTCTTGCAGTGACGAAAACAGGGCATGTGGGTGTCATCGGCACACGTGGCACATTGACCAGCGCCAAGTTCGGCAAGCTCATGGCCTCACTGGCTGACCAGGCCCACTTTGTAGTGCAGCCCTGCGATGGTCTGGCGCACGCCATCGAGCGCAGCGTGGCCCTGCCACCCGCCGCCCCCGGCAGTCCTGTCGGTGCCACGGAGACTGGCGCACTGTGCGAACGATATCTTCAGGCGATGGGCAGTTTTGGCACAGGCCCCGGGCAGATGGACACCCTGGTGCTGGGCTGCACCCACTACATCTTTGTGGCCCACGAGTTGCGCGCACTGGTGGGGCCTGACGTCCAGTTCATTGAGACTGGAGAGCCCGTGGCGCGCCAGACGCGGCGGCTGCTGGAGACCGCAGGCCTGCTCGCTGTGCCCGAGCCACCGAACCCGGGCAATCAACCGCCGCCCCTCCAGAGCAACCCATCGGTGCAATTGCTCACCACGGGCCCGGTGTCCATGCTGGAGGCAGCAGCCCATCGGTGGCTGGACCTGCCCCCCAGCCAGTGCCGGAGCGTTTCAGTTCCCTGATTCAGTCTCTATCTGCTTCTGGCGAATGATCCATATGCGCCAGTTGCTATCATTTATGAAGCAACTGGGTGTAGCGGCTCTGTGCGATCAGGACGCGTCGCTGCCCCATAGCCGGGTGCCTGCCAGCTCCACGTGGGTGAGGTACAGGCGCAGGTCGAACTCGTACTGGTGGTACTGCGGCTCCATGTGGGTGCAGAGCTGGTAGAAGGCTTTGTCGTGGTCCTTCTCGCGCAGGTGGGCCAGCTCGTGGACAACGATCATGCGCAGGAACTCTTCGGGCGCCTGCTTGAACATCGCGGCAATGCGAATCTCATGCTTGGCCGCCAGCCGGTTGCCCTGCACACGCGACACCGCCGTGTGCAAGCCCAGCGCGTGGCGCACCACGTGGATCTTGTTGTCGAACAGCACCTTGTTGACCGTGCCCGCGTTGCGCAGGTAGCGTGCCTTGAGCTCCTGCGCATAGTCGTAGAGTGCCCTGTCGCTGCGCACGGCATGCGCCTGCGGATACTTGCGCAGCAGGACCGTCCCGAGCTTTCCCTGTGCCAGCAGATCGCGCGCCTGGTCCTGCAACGAAGCGGGGTAAGAACGCAGATACGGAAGATCAGTGCTCATAGGCAACAAGGCAGCGACGCGCAGGGCATGGAGTGGCGCGACCACACAGAGGCATCGAAGCGTTTGGAGAATTGATCCAATGCCTGGGAGATATCTGAGGGAGATGCACGGAAAGGCGTGCGCCACCACTCAGCGCAGCACGCCCACGCAGGTCAGTGCAAGTGGCGCGGACGACGGCCACCACCACCGCCGTGACCACCACCTGGGCCGCCGGGGCCACGCGGGGGCTTGCCGATCTCCAGGGAGTTCACCAGGGCATCAAAACGCTGACTGAACAGCTTGTCGATCTCTGCGACCACCCCCCCTAACTCGGCGCCATCAAAGTGGCGCTCCATCATGTTCACCACGTCTTGCACCAGCAGATCACGCTGCACCTGCATGATGGCAGCGGGCGTGGGGCCGACGAAAAGCATCACGAAGTCATCGCGCGACTCGGCACCCTGCTCTTCTTCGTCTTCATCAAAGTCGGTGTCGTAGAAGGTGACCTCGATGGCCGCGCCTTGCTCCGCCAGCTCATTGAGGCTCATGCACATCTCGTCGAGCGACTGGCGGAAATCCTCGTCACCCCGTACCGTCCAGCACATCTGCAGCAAGTGCTCCTGCGCGTCGTACTTGATGCCAGGTTCTTCCTCATAGGCACTGGCCGCGCCATCGGCCAGCGAACGGGCTCCAGCGTACTTCCACAGGGGTTTGAGCGCCTCCTGGAGCTGGTCAAAACTGACATCAGCGCGCAAGAGAACCTGTCCGTGGACGTGGATTTCGAAGGGAGCGTTGTAACTTGACATGATTGAATCGTAGTGGTGCCCCGAGCCGGGGTCGAACCGGCACGCCCCTTTTCAGGAAAGCGGCGGATTTTAAGTCCGCAGTGTCTACCAATTTCACCATCGGGGCGCCGGCTGCTGAGCGCATACCTGCGTTGCAGCGTAACCCGGGCAGCGCGTGCGCGCAATGCCCTGTCGCATCTCTGGTCGGGACCGCTGTTTGACAACAGCACGCTCCGAACCACCAAGAAAAAAGGGAAGCCTAAGCTTCCCTTTTCAAATATGGAGCGGGAAAAGAGTCTCGAACTCTCGACCTCAACCTTGGCAAGGTTGCGCTCTACCAACTGAGCTATTCCCGCATTTTCTGATTTCCCTAACGTTTCCGTTAGTGCTTATCAGCAAGCCTCAAATTATATAACTATTTTTGGCCGTATTCGATTGCAAGCCAAAAAATTTCCATCCAACTACCATCCATCGACACGATCCCTGCGAGCGTCTCGGCCCAGAGGCTTTCATCGCTTTACTGCTGCAGACCATATCTGGAGGCGCGGTCCGGAGTCGAACCGGACTAACCGGATTTGCAATCCGGGGCATAACCGCTTTGCTACCGCGCCAGGAACTCTCATTCCTCTGACAAAAAAGGGAAGCAACTGCTTCCCTTTTTTTGGAAATTGGAGCGGGAAAAGAGTCTCGAACTCTCGACCTCAACCTTGGCAAGGTTGCGCTCTACCAACTGAGCTATTCCCGCATTTACCGAAGCCTTACATTGTACAACGTTTGCTGCGATGGAATGAATTGTAGCGCATTTTTTGGGAGTTCCCAAAAAAATTGCGTCAATGTTTCAATCCATCGGCCGTGGCGGACGACACCGCTGCCTTGTCCGTCGACACAGGCACCGCAGCAGCCACTGCAACCTCTTCATCCGTCAGCGGCACGGGCTTGCTCTCCAAAGCAACTTCCAGCACCTTGTCGATCCACCGCACGGGCACGATCTCCAGGCCGCTCTTCACGTTGTCCGGAATCTCGGCGAGGTCCTTCACGTTCTCTTCAGGGATCAGCACGGTCTTGATGCCACCGCGCAATGCGGCCAGCAGCTTTTCCTTAAGGCCACCTATGGCCGTCACCTCGCCACGCAGCGTGATCTCGCCTGTCATGGCCACATCGCCGCGCACAGGGATACCCGTGAGCGCAGAAACAAACGCGGTAGTCATCGCAGCCCCCGCGCTGGGGCCGTCCTTGGGGGTGGCACCGTCTGGCACGTGAATGTGGATGTCGCGCTTTTCGAACGTTTCATCCTTGATACCCAGCATGCGCGCGCGGCTGCGCACCACCGTACGGGCAGCCTCCACGGATTCCTTCATCACATCACCCAGCGAACCCGTGCGCGTAATCACACCCTTGCCCGGCATGATGGCCGCCTCGATGGTCAACAGATCGCCACCCACCTCGGTCCACGCCAGGCCTACTACCTGTCCCACCTGGTTTTGCAACTCCGCACGGCCATAGGTGTACTTGCGCACGCCCAAAAAGTCCGGCAGGTTGTCAGCCGTGACCACCACCTGCGGCTCCAGTTTCTTGAGCTGCAGGCCCTTGACCACCTTGCGGCAAATTTTGGACAACTCGCGCTCGAGCGAACGCACACCCGCTTCACGGGTGTAGTAACGCACCATGTCGCGCACTGCAGGCTCGGTGATGAGCAGTTCTTCGTCCTTCACGCCATTGTTCTTGAGCTGCTTGGGCAGCAAGTACTTCATGGCGATGCTGGTTTTCTCGTCTTCGGTGTAGCCCGACAGGCGAATCACTTCCATGCGGTCGAGCAGTGCCGGCGGAATGTTCATCGAATTCGATGTGGCGACGAACATCACATCGCTCAGGTCGAAGTCCACCTCGACGTAGTGGTCGCCAAAGGTGTGGTTCTGCTCAGGGTCCAGCACCTCCAACAGAGCGCTCGACGGATCGCCCCGAAAGTCAGTACCCAGCTTGTCGATCTCGTCCAGCAGGAACAGCGGATTGCGCGTGCCCACCTTGGACAGGCTCTGCAGCACCTTGCCCGGCAGCGCACCGATGTAGGTGCGGCGATGCCCGCGGATCTCGGCCTCGTCGCGCATGCCGCCCAGGGCCATGCGCACGTACTTGCGGCCGGTGGCCTTGGCGATCGATTGCCCCAGCGAGGTCTTGCCCACGCCAGGAGGGCCCACCAGGCACAGGATGGGCGCTTTCACTTTGTCCACGCGCTGCTGTACCGCGAGGTATTCAAGGATGCGGTCCTTGACCTTGTCGAGGCCGTAATGGTCTTCGTTGAGGACGCCCTCGGCATTCACAAGGTCGTGCTTGATCTTGGTCTTCTTGCTCCAAGGCAGCGCGGTGAGCACGTCGATGTAGTTGCGCACCACCGTCGCCTCGGCCGACATGGGCGACATCAGCTTGAGCTTCTTGAGTTCGGCGTCAGCCTTCTTGCGGGCCTCCGCCGGCATCTTGGCGAGCTTGATCTTTTTCTCGATCTCCTCGATGTCGGCGCCTTCGTCGCCCTCACCCAGTTCCTTCTGGATGGCCTTGACTTGCTCGTTCAGATAGAAGTCACGCTGGTTCTTCTCCATCTGGCGCTTCACGCGGCCACGGATCTTTTTGTCGACGTTCAGGATGTCCACTTCGCGATCGAGCTGCTCGAACAGGTTTTCGAGGCGCGCCTTTACATCCGAAAGATCCAGCACCACCTGCTTGTTCTCGAGCTTGAGAGGCAGGTGTGCAGCAATGGTGTCTGCCAGTCGACCTGGATCGTCAATGCTGGAGATGGAAGTCAGGATCTCGGGCGGGATCTTCTTGTTGAGTTTGACGTACTGGTCAAACTGCTGCATCACTGCGCGACGCAGGGCCTCGATTTCACTTGGCTTATTGGCGTCGGGGGTTGCCTCCACCGGTGTCACGGTGGCCATGAAATGCGTCTCGGCATCTTCAATGGAAGCCACCAGAGCGCGCTGCTGGCCTTCCACCAGCACCTTCACGGTGCCGTCGGGCAGCTTAAGCATCTGCAAGATGGTGGAGACACAGCCCACATCGAACATGTCGGCCACCGAGGGCTCATCCTTGGCGGCAGCTTTTTGGGCCACCAACATGATGCGGCGATCAGCCTCCATGGCCATCTCAAGGGCCTTGATGCTCTTGGGGCGGCCCACGAAAAGCGGGATCACCATGTGAGGGAACACCACCACATCGCGCAAAGGCAACAGCGGCAGGTCAATAGGGGTGGCTGGCAGGGGGGTATGTCCGGACATGGAAATCCTCAAAGTGCTCTGTGGAAGTGGGTCCACATGTGGGGATTTTCAACCCTTGCACGCAGCCGTACTGGCGCAAGGGTTGATGGTTCAAAGGGCGACAACATGGCGCCCGCTCCGGTCTTCTCAGGCCTTCTTGGCCGCTTCGCGGTACACGAGCAGCGGCGGCTTGTTTTCTTCGATGGTGGATTCGTCCACCACCACCTTTTCGACGTTGCTGGTGTTGGGCAGGTCGAACATCGTGCCGATCAGCGATTGCTCCAGGATGGAACGCAGACCTCGCGCGCCCGTCTTGCGGGCCAGCGCCTTGCGGGCAATGGCTTTCAGGGCAGCCGGGCGAATTTCCAAGTCCACGCCTTCCATGGCCAGGAGCTTGCTGTACTGCTTGACCAGCGCGTTCTTCGGCTCGGTCAGGATCTGCACCAACGCATCTTCACTCAGTTCAGCCAAGGCAGTCACCACAGGCATACGGCCCACCAGTTCAGGAATCAGCCCGAACTTGATCAGGTCTTCGGGCTCGATCTCGGTGAACACTTCGGTCAGCGAGCGCTGCTTCTTGC
>Ga0208124_100333_pt1 | contig 18011 bp, 13 predicted proteins | sample LakWasM104_HOW12_2_FD_183922 | JGI IMG/M metagenome (GOLD analysis project Ga0208124, IMG submission 183922) | Freshwater sediment methanotrophic microbial communities from Lake Washington under simulated oxygen tension - Sediment Metagenome... | ecosystem: Environmental > Aquatic > Freshwater >...
GTCATAGAAGTCGGCCATCGCATTGACCACTGCGGGACTGTGGGCCTGCACCGCACGCGTTTTGTCTTCGAGCAGGGACTGCGCCCGCACCCGATCAAACTTGTCGCCCGCCACAATGGCCTGCACCTCGGCTCGGGGGTCTGCCGTCTTGCCGACGAACGCTGCGCGCTGGGCTTCCAGTTGATCGGCCAAGGCATTGAGCTTGGTCTTTTGTGCCTCGTTCAAATCCAGCTTGCTGCTCACCCGGTCCACCATCTTGCCGCGCACTTCCGCCATCTTTTCCGCAGTCATCGGGCCGCGCTGGTGGTGCCCGCTGGAGCAGGCCGTCAGCCCACCCACCGCGATGGACGCACCAAAAATGCCCATCAGCGTTTTTTTGATCCAGGGTTTCATGATGCTGTCCTTTCAAAGACGGTATGGAACATGACCCTGATGGTGCGCGCAGCGGCTTGGAACGTGGTCTCGAGCCAGTTTCGGTTTATTTCATTTTGTTTCTTGGGCGGTGTTGGCGAAGCACGTTGACAGGTGTTTGACTGCGCGGACGGCAGGGTGTTAGTCGATTTTGTCTTGGGTTTACAGCGCGAAGCGGAGGATATCCAGCCACGCGGATTGCCGTTGCCCTACCGCAACCCTTACCAGGTCCGACACACCCATGCGTCAACCCTACTGACGGCCAGTCAGAACCCTTGGTAAGTTGCCCAGCAGCTGAGGCACGAGGACGTGGAAATGGTGTTCAGCACCTACGGCAAGTTCATCCGCGAGGATTACCAGAAGCCCAAGGCTGAATTGCGTATCGTGGGATGAATTGGATCGGTGCGATTCGCGTGCGAAATCGGTGCGATTTTCTGGACACCGCCAGACCCCGAAAGGCAAATAAAAACCGCCACAGACTGTGGGTTTCCAGTGTGTGGCGGTATCTTGAGTGGTGGAGCTGGCGGGAATTGAACCCGCGTCCGCAAGCCTTCGTCAGGCAGATCTACATGTTTAGCGGTCTGATTTGGATCTCGCTACCCAGGTCGCGCAGTCGCACGCTACATGGGCCGCCAGCACCCTATTTTCTCGCCTCCACCCAAGGTACCCGGATGGAAGCCAGCCCATGTAATTATCCTTGCAGCCGGGAGGCACTGATTGCTCAGAACCCCCTTGCCCAGCCCATCGGCCAACTGTTGCAAGGCTCACTGGCAATTAAGCAGCGAGTGCGAAACGTTCGTCGTTTGCAGTTAGTTTGTTAAATCGAGATTTACGAGCGTGACTCAAGCTCGACATGCACCACACTGATCCCGAACCCACGTCGAAACCAGGACAGCCCCTAGACTCCTTATTTTAGGCGTTCGCGAGCAATTGCAAGAGCTCGCTGGGAGATTTAATTGCAGCGTGCGCGCCCCATTCTGCAGGGTCGGTCTTGGCGCCCAAATAGCCGTAGATGGCGGCCACTGTACCCATGCCTGCCGCCAGACCTGCCACGATGTCACGCTCGTCATCACCCACGTAAATGCACTGCTCCGGCGGCACACACAACCGCGCAGCCGCTTCCAGCAGGGGCGCGGGATGGGGCTTGGCGTGTGGCGTGGTGTCGCCACTGACCACTGCCGAAGCGGTAGCAAACAGCGGAATGGCCTGGGTCAGGGGTTCGGTAAAGCGGGCAGCCTTGTTGGTGACCACACCCCACGTCATGTTACGTTCGAGAATCTGGCGCACCAATTCAGGCACACCTTCAAAAATGGTGGTCTGCTCGGTCATGCGAGTTTCATAGTTCACGAAAAACTCTTCGCGCATGACGGCAAAGTCTGGGTGATCTGGCCCCATGCCAAAGGCTTCTGCCAGCATGCCACGGGCCCCTGCTCCCGCCATGGGGCGATATCGGGCCGGGGGCAGCGAAGGCAGACCTCGGTCGGTGCGCATTTTGTCTGCGGCCGCCCCCAAGTCTGGTGCGCTGTCGATCAGAGTTCCATCCAAATCAAAAAGGACTGCGCGAATGCCATGAAAAACGGTAGCCATATCAGCCCAGGCGACGCGCGGCAAACAGGTAATTGACGCTGGTGTTGGCGCTGAGCCAATAGCGACGCGTGAGGGGGTTGTATTCCAGGCCCTTGGTGTGCAGAACATCCAAGCCCGCACTGCGGCAATGCCCTGCAAGCTCGCTGGGGCGGATCATCTTGGCGTATTCGTGGGTGCCGCGCGGCAGCATGTTAAGCACATATTCCGCACCCACAATGGCCAGCATAAACGCCTTGGCGTTGCGATTGATGGTGGAGAAAAAGACCCAGCCCCCGGGTTTTACCAACGTGGCGCACGCGCGGACCACCGAGGCGGGATCCGGAACATGCTCCAGCATTTCCATGCAGGTCACCACATCAAAACCAGCAGGTTGCTCCAAGGCCATCGCTTCAGCGCTGATTTCACGGTACTGCACGTTTTGGGTTCCAGCCTCCAGAGCATGCAACTGCGCCACGCGCAACGCCTTGGTTGCCAGGTCAATACCCAGCACATCTGCACCCTTGCGCGCCATGGAGTCGGCCAAAATGCCACCGCCACAACCCACATCCAGCACGCGTTTGCCGGTCAAGGCGCTCAGGCCGTGAATCCAGTCAAGCCGCAGCGGGTTGATCTGGTGCAAGGGACGAAATTCACTTTCAGGGTCCCACCACCGGTGGGCCAATTCGGAAAACTTGGCCAATTCGGCCGGATCTGCATTGACGGTTTCGATCATGTCGCTGATTGTCCATGAAGGGAGAGCGCGAAAAGCCCCAGACGCAAAAAAGCCCCGCAAGCGGGGCTTTTTTGTGAAGCAATCCGAAGATTACTGAGCGGCGCGGGTGCCAACCACTTCGATTTCCACGCGACGGTTCTTCGCACGGCCTTCGGCGGTCTTGTTGTCAGCCACGGGTTGCTTTTCGCCCTTGCCTTCGGTGTACACGCGGTTCTTTTCGATGCCCTTGGACACCAAGTAAGCCTTCACGGCTTCAGAACGACGCACCGACAGCTTCTGGTTGTAAGCATCAGAGCCGACGGAGTCAGTGTGACCCACAGCAATGATCACTTCCAGATTGATGCCCTTGACCTTGGAAACCAGGTCGTCCAGCTTGGCCTTGCCTTCTGGCTTGAGCACCGACTTGTCGAAGTCGAAGAAGGCGTCAGCAGCGTAGGTCACCTTGGTGGCGACTGCAGGAGCTGGTGCGGGAGCAGGTGCAGGGGCGGCAGCGGGTGCTGGAGCAGCAGCAGGAGCTGGTGCAGCGGCAGGAGCGGGAGCAGCGATTGCGCCGTCGCAGCCAGGAGCTGCCGTAGCAGGCGTCCAGTTGGCATCGCGCCAGCAGTATTCGTTGGTACCGTTCTTCCAGACCAGTTGGCCAGAAGCATCGCGCCAGTTGTCAACGGTTTGTGCGCCAGCGGCGGTTGCGAGCGCTGCAGAGGCAAACAACATCGCCACTTTGTTCAGTTTCTTCATGGTTCTCCTCTTGGGGAAAAAGCCGCAGCCGCGCTGCGAATCAGGACGCCTGGGGTGACCACCACCCTAAGCGTTCAAACGATTGTGCCATACGTAACAGGGCAAAAGCTGCGCGCGCTGGTCGGGGCCCGTAGGACAAAACCTGAATTGCTTCGATATGTTGCGCCGTCGCTACACGGTCTTACGCCTAAAATGGCTCTCCTTTGCCGCCCCCGCCGTCCCAATGACCCAGTTTGCCAAAGAAACCCTGCCGATCAGCCTCGAAGAAGAGATGCGGCGCAGTTACCTCGATTACGCGATGAGCGTGATTGTGGGTCGTGCACTGCCCGACGCGCGTGACGGCTTGAAGCCTGTGCACCGCCGCGTTCTTTTCGCCATGCATGAGCTCAATAACGACTGGAACCGGCCTTATAAAAAGTCGGCTCGTATCGTGGGCGACGTGATCGGCAAATACCACCCGCACGGTGACTCAGCGGTGTACGACACCATTGTGCGGATGGCGCAGGACTTCTCGTTACGCCACATGCTGGTGGATGGACAAGGTAATTTCGGATCCGTGGACGGCGACAACGCTGCGGCCATGCGATACACCGAAATCCGCCTGGCCAAAATCGCCCATGAAATGCTGGGAGATATTGACAAGGAAACTGTCGATTTCGGCCCCAACTACGACGGCAGCGAGAAAGAGCCGCTGGTATTGCCCAGCAAGCTGCCCAACTTGCTGGTGAATGGATCGGCAGGTATTGCGGTGGGTATGGCCACCAACATTCCGCCGCATAACCTCAACGAAGTGGTCGATGCGTGCCTGCACATGCTGCGCAATCCCGAAACGACCATCGATGAGTTGATGGAAATCATCCCGGCCCCAGACTTCCCCACCGCTGGCATCATCTACGGCATCAACGGCGTGAAGGATGGCTACCGCACCGGACGCGGCAAGGTGGTGATGCGTGCCAAGTGCCACTTTGAGGACATCGACCGCGGCCAGCGCCAGGCGATCATCGTGGACGAGCTGCCCTACCAGGTCAACAAGAAGACGCTGCAGGAGCGTATGGCCGAGCTGGTGCACGAAAAGAAGATCGAAGGCATCAGCCACATCCAGGACGAGTCGGACAAATCCGGCATGCGCCTGGTGATCGAACTCAAGCGCGGTGAAGTGCCCGAGGTGGTACTCAACAACCTGTACAAGCAGACGCAGCTGCAGGACACGTTCGGCATGAACATGGTGGCGCTGATTGACGGCCAGCCCCGCCTGTGCAACCTGAAGGATCTGATCAGCGTCTTCCTGCAGCACCGCCGCGAAGTGGTGACTCGCCGCACGGTGTTCGAGCTGCGCAAGGCACGCGACCGTGGCCATGTGCTGGAAGGCTTGGCCGTGGCCTTGGCCAACATCGACGACTTCATCGCCATCATTCGCAACGCGCCCACGCCGCCTGTGGCCAAGGCTGAGCTGATGGCCCGCCCCTGGGACAGCAAGCTGGTGCGCGAGATGCTCACGCGCACGCGTGCCGATGGCGGTGTGATCAACGCCGACGACTATCGCCCCGACGGCCTGGAAAAGGAATTCGGCATGGGCCAGGACGGCCTGTACCGGTTGTCGGAAACGCAGGCCCAGGAAATCCTGCAGATGCGCCTGCAACGCCTCACGGGCCTGGAGCAGGACAAGATCGTCGCCGAGTACAAGGAAGTTATGGCGGTCATCGAAGACCTGCTGGACATCCTGGCCAAGCCCGAGCGCGTGTCGGTCATCATCGGCGACGAACTCACCTCCCTCAAGCAGGAGTTCGGCCAGCACAAGCTGGGCGCACGTCGCTCCATCGTTGAATACAGCGCACAGGATCTCTCCACCGAAGACCTGATCACCCCCACCGACATGGTGGTGACGCTGTCCCACACCGGCTACATCAAGAGCCAGCCTCTGTCCGAATACCGTGCCCAAAAGCGTGGCGGACGCGGCAAGCAGGCGACCGCGACAAAGGAAGACGACTGGATCGACCAGCTCTTCATCGCCAACACACACGACTACATCCTGTGCTTCTCCAACCGTGGCCGCCTGTATTGGCTCAAGGTGTGGGAAGTGCCGGCAGGCTCGCGCGGCTCGCGTGGACGCCCCATCGTCAACATGTTCCCGCTGCAGGACGGCGAAAAGATCAACGTGGTACTGCCACTCACCGGCGACATGCGCAGCTTCCCTGCGGACCGCTACGTGTTCATGGCCACCAGCATGGGCACCGTGAAGAAGACGGCACTGGACGAGTTCAGCAACCCGCGCAAGGGCGGCATCATTGCCGTGAACCTGGATGACGGCGACTACCTGATCGGTGCCGCCCTCACCGATGGCAAACACGACGTGATGTTGTTCAGCGACGGTGGCAAGGCCGTGCGCTTCGACGAAAACGATGTGCGTCCCCTGGGCCGTGCGGCACGTGGCGTGCGCGGCATGATGCTGGAAGACGGTCAGAGCGTGATCGCCATGCTGGTCGCCGAAGACGAAACGCAGAGTGTGTTGACTGCTACAGAAAACGGCTACGGCAAGCGCACCAGCATCGTCGAGTACACCCGCCATGGCCGTGGCACCAAGGGCATGATCGCCATCCAGCAGAGCGAGCGCAACGGCAAGGTCGTTGCCGCCACGCTGGTGCACGCGGACGACGAGATCATGCTGATCACCGACAAGGGCGTGTTGGTGCGCACCCGCGTGAGCGAGATCCGCGAACTGGGTCGTGCCACGCAGGGCGTGACGTTGATCGCACTGGACGAAGGCTCCAAGCTCAGTGGCTTGCAGCGCATTGTTGAGAACGACGCCAATGTGACGGATGCAGAAGCTGACGGGGATGCAAGCCCGGACGGTGGCACTTCCTCCGCACCTGAAGCCCCCGACGCCTGACCACCGCAGGGCGTGAAGACGCCCCGCTAATGCTATCAAAAGCGAAGCATCAGGCGCTTATTGAATAAGCGCCTGATGCATTTTTAGCCCCTAACATGACACGCCCTTACAACTTCTCCGCAGGCCCCGCCGCCATCCCCTCCGAAGTCCTGCAACAAGCCGCCGCCGAGATGCTGGACTGGCACGGCAGCGGCATGGGCGTGATGGAAATGAGCCACCGCGGCAAGGAGTTTCTGTCCATCTACGAAAAGGCGGAAGCCGACCTGCGCGAGCTGCTGGCCGTGCCGTCGCATTTCAAGATCCTCTTCATGCAAGGTGGTGGCTTGGCCGAAAACGCCATCGTTCCGCTCAACCTGTCGCGTGCCGGCGTGGTCGATTTTGTGGTGACCGGCAGTTGGAGCCAGAAGTCGCAAAAGGAAGCGCGCAAATATGCGTCAGAAGTCAACATCGTCGCCACGGGCGAAGAGACGGGCTATACCACCGTGCCGGACCCAGCTTCGTGGACGGTGAGTCGGGGCGCGAGCTACCTGCACCTGTGCAGCAACGAAACCATCCACGGCACCGAATTCCAGCAGCTGCCCGACCTCAAGGCGCTGGGCAGCGATGCGCCGCTGGTGATCGATTTCTCCTCGCACGTGGCCTCGCGGCCCGTGGACTGGAGCCGCGTGGGTCTTGCCTTTGGCGGAGCGCAAAAGAACCTGGGGCCCGCAGGCCTCACGCTGGTGATCGTGCGCGACGACCTGCTGGGCCATGCCCTGCCCGCCTGCCCCAGCGCCTTCGACTACAAAATCGTGGCCGACAACCAGTCCATGTACAACACGCCGCCCACCTGGGGCATCTACGTCGCCGGGCTGACCTTCCAGTGGCTCAAGCGCCAGACCGAAGGCAGCCTGACTGGCGTGGCCGCCATGGAGCAGCGCAACATTGCCAAGGCCACGCTGCTGTACAACGCCATCGACCAATCGCAGCTGTACGTCAACAAGGTGGCGGCCAACTGCCGCTCGCGCATGAACGTCCCGTTCTTCCTGCGTGACGAAAGCCGTAACGACGCCTTCCTGGCCGGTGCCAAGGAGCGCGGGCTGCTGCAGCTCAAAGGCCACAAGTCCGTGGGAGGCATGCGCGCCAGCATCTACAACGCCATGCCATTGGCGGGCGTGCAGGCGCTGGTGGACTACATGCGAGAATTTGAGCAAAAGCACGCCTGAGCGCGCACCCCACACGACAGCAACAGAAAACGGCTCCCAGAGCACGCACCGCTACCCCACCGTCCATGAACAATCCGCAAGCCTCACCCGACCTCGCCAGCCTGCGCGTGCAGATCGACAGCATCGACCAGCAACTGCTCACGCTGCTGAACCAGAGGGCGCTGGTGGCTGAACAGGTGGGTGAAGTCAAGAAACGTGAGGGCACGCCCTTCTTCCGCCCCGACCGTGTGGCGCAGGTCATCGACAAGATCACCAACGCCAACCCGGGCCCGCTCAAGGGTGCGCACGTGGCGGCGATCTGGCGCGAGATCATGTCTGCCTGCCTGGCCCTCGAATCACCCCAGCGTGTGGCCGTGCTGGGCCCCGAGGGCACGTTCTGCGAGCAGGCCGCGATTGAATTCTTCGGCGGTGCCGCCGACCTGATGTACTGCGCCAACTTCGACGAGGTGTTCCACGCCACGGCGGCGGGCAGTGCCCAATATGGCGTGGTGGGCGTAGAGAACTCCACCGAGGGCGTGGTCACCCGCTCTCTGGACCTGTTCCTGCACACCCCTACGCATGTGGTGGGCGAGGTCAGCCTGCTGGTGCGCCACAACCTGCTGCGCACCAGCAACTCGCTCGATGGCATCGAAGTGGTGCTGGCCCATCCGCAAGCACTCGCACAGTGCCAGGCGTGGTTGTCCAAGCACCTGCCGCATGCCGAGCGCCGCCCGGTGTCCAGCAATGCCGAAGGCGCGCGACTGGCCACCACCAACCCGGCCTGGGCAGCACTCTCCAGCGAGCGTGCGGCCACCCAGTTTGGCTTGCACATCGTCTCCCACGCCATCCAGGACGACGCCTACAACCGTACCCGCTTCGCCATCATCTGCCTGCCCCACACGCTGCAGACGCCGCCTCCTTCGGGCAAGGATTGCACCAGCCTCGTGGTGTCGGTGCCCAACCGCCCCGGCGCCGTGCACGACCTGCTGGTGCCACTCAAGACGCACGGCGTGTCCATGACGCGCTTTGAGTCGCGCCCTGCCCGCACGGGCCAGTGGGAGTACTACTTCTACATCGATCTCGACGGCCACCCCGCCCAGCCCCACGTGGCACGGGCGCTGGAAGAACTGCGCAGCCTGTGTGCGTTCTACAAGGTCCTGGGCACCTACCCCGTGTCATCCTGAGGAGCAGCCGCCATGTTTGAACAATTGGGACTGATCGGCTGTGGGCTCATGGGAGGCTCATTCGCCCTGGCCATGAAGAAGGCCGGGTTGGTCAAACGCGTGGTGGGCTACAGCAAGTCGCCCTCCACCACCGACCGCGCCCGCCAGCTGGGCGTGATCGACGTCGAGGCGCCTTCCGCGCTACTGGCCGTGGCGGGCGCAGACATTGTGCTGGTGGCAGTCCCCGTGGCAGCCACCGAGGCCACCCTCAAGGCCATCAAGCACCTTGTCACCCCCCAGATGCTCATCATGGACGTGGGATCGACCAAGTCCGATGTGGTGCAGGCCGCACAGCGTTCGCTGCGGGACCAGGTGGGCTCCTTTGTGCCCGCACACCCCATCACCGGGCGCGAGGTGTCGGGCGTGGAACACGCCGAAGCCGACCTGTACAGCGGGCGCCAGGTGATCCTGACCCCCACCGAGCGCACCCTGACGGCCCAGCTGCAGGACGCCGAAAAGATCTGGACTGCGCTGGGCTGCCGCGTGACCAGCATGTCGCCGGAGTCGCACGACGCGGCCTTTGCCGCCGTCAGCCACCTGCCCCATTTGCTCGCGTTTGCAATGATGAACAGCATCACGGGCCAGACGCACGGTGACGACTTTCTGTCCCTCGCAGGCCCCGGGTTCCGCGACTTCACCCGCATTGCCGCCAGCGACCCCAAGGTGTGGCGCGACATCCTGCTGTCCAACCGGGACGAGCTGATTGCCCAGTCCAAGCTGTTCCAGCAGGCCCTGCGCAACATCGAGCAGGCCATGGAAAAAGGCAATGCCCAGGCGCTTGAAGACATGCTGACCCTGGCCAGCGAAACCCGTGCGCATTGGCGCATGGGCGCGAAGCGGAAGTAACCCCCGGAAGTAATCCCCCCTGAGTCGCCTATGGCGCCTTCCCCCAAGGGGGACGCACCCGGTGGCCTGGTCAAGCCAGTTCCACGGGTGCCCTCGCCTGGGGCGCGCCAGTTTTTGAGGCCCCGGCTGAAAGATATCGATCGATGTACAGCACCGCATTCCTTGATCTGCCCCCTCTGCAAGCCGCTGCAGGCGAAGTCCACCTGCCGGGCTCCAAGAGCATCTCCAACCGGGTGCTGCTGCTGGCAGCGCTGAGCAACGGCACCACCACCGTGCACGACCTGCTGGCGTCCGACGACACGCGCGTGATGCTGGACGCTCTGCGCCAGATCGGGTGCACGGTGGATGAGGCCGGAAGCACGGTGCGCATCACGGGCCTGGGTGGCCGCCTGCCCCAATCCCCCGCCAAGCTGTTCCTGGGCAATGCGGGCACGGCCATGCGCCCACTCACGGCAGCGCTGGCACTGCTGGGTGGCGAGTTCGAGCTGTCGGGCGTGCCACGCATGCACGAGCGCCCGATTGGCGACCTGATTGATGCCCTGCGCCAGCTGGGCTGCCAGATCGACTACCTGGGCAACGACGGTTACCCACCGCTGCGCATCGCCCATGCCCAGGGGGTTCCTGCCCTGGCGCTGACAGAGCCCATCCGCGTTCGCGGCGATGTGTCCAGCCAGTTCCTCACTGCCCTGCTCATGGCGCTGCCGCTGGCGGCTGGCGCGCAGGCCATCGTGATCGAGGTGGTGGGCGAGCTGATCTCCAAGCCCTACATCGCCATCACGCTGCAGCTGCTGGCGCGGTTTGGCATCGTGGTCGAGCACCAGAACTGGCAGCGCTTCACCATCGCGGCGGGTAGCCGCTACCAGTCGCCCGGCAGTATTCATGTGGAGGCGGACGCCTCATCCGCTAGCTATTTCATAGCACTTGGAACAATAGCGACTAGCGCTACTGGCCAAAAAGATGCCAAATCCGGCATCAAGATACAAGGCGTGGGCCTCGACTCGATCCAGGGCGATATTCGCTTTGTCGAAGCGGCCCGGGCCATGGGCGCGGTGATCACCGGGGGCCCCAACTGGCTGCAGATCGAACGCGGCGCCTGGCCCCTCAAGGCCATTGACCTGGACTGCAACCACATCCCTGATGCGGCCATGACGCTGGCCGTGATGGCCCTGTATGCCGAGGGCACGACCACGCTGACCAACATCGCCAGCTGGCGCGTGAAGGAAACCGACCGCATCGCCGCCATGGCCACCGAGCTGCGCAAGCTCGGCGCCACGGTGGAGGAAGGTGCGGACTACATCCGCGTGACGCCTCCGGCGCAGGCAGCGGACTGGAAAGCCGCCAGCATCCACACCTACGACGACCACCGCGTGGCCATGTGCTTCTCGCTGGCCGCCTTCAACCCGGCGCGTCTGCCGGTGCGCATCGAAGACCCCAAGTGCGTAGCCAAGACCTTTCCGGACTATTTCGAAGCGCTGTTCTCGGTCGCACTGGTCGACACCGCCCACATCCCGGTGATCTGTATTGACGGCCCCACAGCCTCGGGCAAGGGCACGGTGGCGGCGGCGGTGGCGCAGCGGCTGGGCTATCGCTTTTTGGATTCCGGCGCGATGTACCGCATCACCGCCCTCGCCGCGCTGCGGGCGGGTTTCGCCATCGATGCGGACCACGAAGCCCGTATCGCCACCCTGGCCCAAACTCTGCCGGTGCGGTTTGAGGTCGGCAAGGTGTGGCTGGGCAGCGACGACGTGACCGAGGCCATCCGCACCGAAGAAGCCGGTATGAACGCGTCCCGTGTGTCCGCCCTGCCTGCCGTGCGCACGGCGCTGGTGGACCTGCAACACAGCTTCCAGCGCCTGCCGGGGCTGGTGGCCGACGGCCGCGACATGGGCACCGTGATCTTCCCCGAGGCACCGTTGAAGGTGTATCTCACGGCCAGCGCCGCCTGCCGCGCAGAGCGCCGTTATAAGCAGTTGATTTCTAAGGGTTTTTCGGCTAGTATCGAAGACCTTCGCGCAGATTTGGAGGCGCGCGACGCCCGGGACAGTTCCCGCAGCGTTGCTCCCTTGAAGCCCGCGCAGGACGCTCTGGTCCTGGACAACTCCGATTTGACGATTGAACAAGCCGTCGAAAAGGTCTTGGCCTGGTGGCAGGAGCGCCAGCCCTTCGCAGCTTCTGCGCAGCGCTGACAACGTGGAGCCCTCGGGCTCCAGGCAGTGCCGAAAGGCCTTGCCACAGGCCCACGCAGCCCCCATCGCGCGTCAGCGCACAGGTTGTGTGGATCGATAACCTAACCCGCGGCTCTGCCGCAAAAAACCACCGCAAGCAGCTATAAAAACGGTAGCAATGGTGCTGCCGGAATCCTGTTTGTGGCAAGGAAACACATGTCCGAATCTTTTGCCGCCCTTTTTGAAGAATCCTTGCAGCGCACGGAAATGCGCCCAGGCGAAGTCATCACCGCTGAAGTCGTGCGCGTTGAGCACAACTTCGTGGTTGTGAACGCTGGCCTCAAGTCCGAAGCCTACGTGCCGCTGGAAGAGTTCAAGAACGACAAGGGCGAAGTCGAAGTCCAAGTGGGTGACTTCGTGTCGGTGGCCATTGGCTCCATCGAAAACGGCTACGGCGACACCATCCTGTCGCGCGACACCGCCAAGCGTCTGGCTTCCTGGATGAGCCTGGAAAAGGCCCTGGAATCCGGCGAATTCGTCACCGGCACCACGTCCGGCAAGGTCAAGGGCGGCCTGACCGTTCTGGTCAACGGCATCCGCGCATTCCTGCCCGGTTCGCTGATCGATACCCGTCCGATCAAGGATCTGACGCCGTACGAAAACAAGACCATGGAATTCAAGGTCATCAAGCTGGACCGCAAGCGCAACAACGTGGTGCTGAGCCGCCGCGCTGTGGTGGAAGCCTCCATGGGCGAAGAGCGCGCCAAGCTGATGGAAACCCTGAAGGAAGGCTCCATCGTTCAAGGCGTGGTCAAGAACATCACCGAATACGGTGCGTTCGTGGACCTGGGCGGCATCGACGGCCTGCTGCACATCACCGACATGGCATGGCGCCGCGTGCGTCACCCCTCCGAAGTGGTGACCGCTGGCCAGGAAATCACTGCCAAGATCCTGAAGTTCGACACCGAAAAGAACCGTGTCTCGCTGGGTCTGAAGCAAATGGGCGACGACCCATGGATGGGCGTGAACCGCCGCTACCCCCAAGGTACGCGTCTGTTCGGCAAGATCACGAACATTGCCGACTACGGTGCGTTCGTCGAACTCGAACCCGGCATCGAAGGCCTGGTGCACGTGTCTGAAATGGACTGGACCAACAAGAACATCGCTCCTGCCAAGCTGGTTTCGCTGGGCGACGAAGTCGAAGTCATGGTTCTGGAAATCGACGAAGACAAGCGCCGTATCAGCCTGGGCATGAAGCAGTGCAAGGCCAACCCATGGCAAGAATTCGCACAGGACACGAAGCGCGGCGACCGCGTGAAGGGTCCGATCAAGTCGATCACCGACTTCGGCGTCTTCGTGGGCCTGGCTGCCGGCATCGACGGCCTGGTGCACCTGTCTGACCTGTCGTGGAACGAACCCGGCGAAGCCGCTGTTCGCAACTACAAGAAGGGCCAGGAAGTGGAAGCGATCGTGCTGGCCGTGGACGTGGACCGCGAACGCATCTCGCTGGGCATCAAGCAGCTCGACGGCGACCCATTCACGACCTTCGTGACCGTGAACGACAAGGGCCAGACGGTGACCGGCAAGGTCAAGACCGTGGACGCCCGTGGCGCTGAAATCGACCTCGGCGAAGACATCGTGGGCTACCTGCGCGCTTCGGAAATCTCCCGCGACCGCGTGGAAGATGCCCGCAACGTGCTCAAGGAAGGCGACGAAGTCACGGCCGTGGTGGTGAACGTGGATCGCAAGACCCGCAACATCCAGCTGTCGATCAAGCAAAAGGACATGGCTGACGAACAAGGCGCCATGGCCAACCTGAGCCAGCAATCGAGCCGCGAAAGCGCCGGCACGACCAGCCTGGGCGCCCTGCTGCGCGCCAAGCTGGACAACTCGGAAAAGTAAAGCGCTGACCCGTTAAACGGTCAGACAGCGGGCGCCTCGGCGCCCGCTCTTTTTTCAGCCAAGACTGCCTATGTCCCAAGATTCCATGACCCGCTCAGACCTCGTCGAAGAACTGGCCGCCCGTTTCGGCCAGCTCACCCACCGCGATGCCGAATACGCCGTCAAGACCATTCTGGACGCCGTGGGCGAGGCCTTGGTGCGCGGGCACCGCATCGAGATCCGGGGCTTTGGCAGCTTCTCGGTCAACCACCGCCCTCCCCGCATGGGCCGCAATCCACGCAGCGGCGAGGCCGTGGCCATTCCCGAAAAGCGTGTGCCCCATTTCAAGCCGGGCAAGGCCCTGCGCGAAGCCGTCGACAAACGCACGGCCGAAATGGAAGAAAAGGCACCGCCCGCAACGGGTACCCTGGGCAACTGATATCAAATTGATAGCAGCAAGCGCATGATTCACTAGCACCTGCTGCCGTTTTGGCTTGTATTGACCTGAGAGAAGGCATCCACAGGCCCCCTGCGCCAAGCTCTTAGAATCGCCCCACCACTGGGGAGACCGATGAAATACCTCCTGTGGCTGCTCAAGGCAGCCATTTTTTTTACGCTCTTCGCCTTCGCGCTGAACAACCAGCAGGATGCGACCGTGCATTTCTTCTTTGGCACGCAATGGCGCGCGCCGCTGGTGCTGGTGGTGCTGACCGCATTTGCCGCAGGTCTGGTCGTTGGGGCCTTGGGCATGGTGCCGCGCTGGTGGCGCCACCGCAACGCTGCACGCCGCGCCCAGGCAGCAGTCGTGGTGGCACCAACGCCCGTAACGGCCCCCGCCGCCAGCGCCACCCCGGCAGCGCCCCCACCACCTCCTGACCTGCCTTCGATCCATGGAATTTGACCTGAGCTGGATACTGCTGGGCCTGCCCCTGGCCTTTGTGCTGGGCTGGCTGGCGTCGCGTTTTGACCTGCGCCAGCTGCGCGCCGAAAACCGCCGCGCCCCCAAGGCCTACTTCAAGGGCCTGAACTTCCTGCTCAACGAGCAGCAGGACCAAGCCATCGACGCCTTCATCGAGGCCGTGCAGAACGACCCCGACACCTCCGAGCTGCACTTCGCCCTGGGCAACCTGTTTCGCCGACGGGGCGAGTACGACCGTGCCGTGCGTGTGCATGAGCACCTGCTCTCGCGCGGCGACCTGAGCCGTACTGACCGCGAACGCGCCCAGCATGCGCTGGCGCTCGACTTCCTCAAGGCCGGGTTGCTCGACCGCGCCGAAGATGCGCTGCAGCGCCTGGAGGGCACCCCGTTCGAGGCCCAGGCCCGCCTGGCGCTGCTGGCCATCTACGAACGTTCGCGCGACTGGCCGCATGCCGCCACCATTGCCCGCAAGATGCACGACGCCGATCAGGGCGACTTCAGCACCCGGCAAGCCCACTACCTGTGCGAGCAGGCGCTGGCGCTGAGCGCGCAAGGCGACCTGCCGGGCGCTCAGGCCCTGCTGGACCAGGCAGTGGCCGCGGCTCCCGAGGCCGCGCGCGCGCGCATTGAACTGGCGCGCCTGCAACGCCTGATGGGTCAGCCGGCTGCCGTGCTGTCCACACTCAAGGCGCTGGGCGAGCGCAACCCCGCAGCGCTGCCCCTGGCCGCCCCGCTGATGGTCGAGGCTGCCACCGCTACCGGCCGCACCCAGGAAGTACATGCCCTTTTGCAGGCGCACTATGCGCAAGCGCCTTCGCTGGACGTGCTGGAAAGCATCGTGGCCATGGAAGCCGCCGACGAGGCCACCCGCCCATCCGCCCGCCAGCGTTATGTGGAGCACCTGGACAAGGAGCGCTCCCTGGTCGCTGCTGCCAAATGGCTGGCCACCGAAAAGCTGGAACACGAAGAATTCCACCCCCAGGTTCAACGTGCCCTGGACCATGCCGTCAAGCCCCTGACCCGCTACCGCTGCGCGGCCTGTGGCTTCGAGGCGCGCCAGCATTTCTGGCAATGCCCCGGCTGCCAGACCTGGGACAGCTACCCCGCACGCCGGGTCGAAGAACTCTGACCCAAGCCTTCATCCACAACGCTGTAAGACCCTTGCCATGCTGAAGAAACTGCTGACCCTGCTGGTTGCCACGCTGCTCGCCACCGCCACCTGGGCCGCCGTGGATGTGAACACCGCCACCGAGGCCGAACTGGACGGCATCAAGGGCATCGGGCCCGGCCTGTCGGGCCGCATCCTCCAGGAGCGCCAGAGTGCCCCCTTCAAGGACTGGGCCGACTTCATCGGCCGTGTGGGTGGCGTGGGCAACAAAAGTGCCGTCAACTTCTCCAAAGAGGGCCTGACCGTCAACGGCAAGAAGTACAGCGCAGCAGCCGCTGCCAAGGCCGAAGCCAAATCCGGCAAAAAGCACAGCAGCTCTCAGGCAGCAGACCGCAAGGCCCGTGGCAGCGCTGACAAAGAGGCTGCAACGGCAACCACGCCAGCCACACCACCCGCCACTGCGACTGCGACTGCGACTGCGACTGCGGCACCGGCCGCGCCAGCACCGGCAACCGGCGCTAGCAAAAACTAAGCACGCTTCACAAGCAGCAACCCCGCTCCAGCGGGCTTGTTTTTTTGCGGCAGGGCATGCGCGACAGCAAGGGGCGGGCAGGGTTTTTAGGCGCTGCCCCCAGGGCGTGTCCCCCTTCAATTCCCCCACGCGAAAGCCATCCAGGCCGTGCAGTGCCAGGCGCCCTGAGCGCCGTGTAGCTTGGCTACACAAGCGAAGGGCAACGACGCAATGTGCGGCTTGGCTGGCTTTCCCTTCGGGCTGGCGGCGCAATGCGGCGTCTGCTTTGTCGGGCATCCATCCGCATTGCACCGCCAGCGCGTGGGGGAATTGAAGGGGGACACGCCCTAGAATCAATCGCGCATGCCCCTGATCACGCTCATCCTTCTCCCCTTCATCGGCAGCCTGCTGGCAGCGGTTCTGCCCTCCAACGCCCGCAATACCGAGTCCACCCTGGCAGGACTCATCGCCCTGTTCTGCACCGTGCAGGCGGCGCTCTACTTCCCGCAGATTGCAGACGGCGGCGTGATCCGGCAAGAGCTGGCCTGGCTGCCCGCGCTGGGCCTGAACCTCGTCATCCGCATGGACGGCTTTGCCTGGATGTTCTGCATGCTGGTGCTGGGCGTGGGCAGCCTGGTGGTGCTGTATGCGCGCTACTACATGTCTGCGGCCGACCCGGTGCCGCGCTTCTTCTCGTTTTTTCTGGCCTTCATGGGTGCGATGGCAGGCGTGGTGCTGTCGGGCAACATCATCCAGATCGCGTTCTTCTGGGAGCTGACCAGCCTGTTTTCCTTCCTGCTGATCGGCTACTGGCACCACCGCAAGGATGCGCGGCGCGGCGCGCGCATGGCGCTCACCGTCACCGGCACGGGCGGCCTGGCCATGCTGGCGGGCATGCTGGTGCTGGGGCACATCGTTGGCAGCTACGACCTCGATCATGTGCTCGCCGCCGGCCAGCTCATCCAGAACCACGCGCTGTACACCACCGCGCTCGTCTTGATTCTGCTGGGCGCGCTCACCAAAAGCGCGCAGTTCCCGTTCCACTTCTGGCTGCCCCACGCCATGGCCGCGCCCACGCCTGTGTCGGCGTACCTGCACTCGGCCACCATGGTCAAGGCGGGCGTGTTTCTGCTGGCGCGCCTGTGGCCCGCGCTGGCGGGCACCGAGCAGTGGTTCTGGCTGGTGGGCGGCGCGGGCCTAGCCACCTTGCTGGTGGGCGGCTACGCGGCCATGTTTCAGAACGACCTCAAGGGGCTGCTGGCCTACTCGACCATCTCGCACCTGGGCCTCATCACCCTGCTGCTGGGCCTGAACAGCCCGCTGGCCGCCGTGGCGGCCGTTTTCCACATCATGAACCACGCCACCTTCAAGGCCTCGCTGTTCATGGCCGTGGGCATCGTGGACCATGAAAGCGGCACGCGGGACATCCGGCGCCTGTCGGGCCTGCGCACCATGATGCCGATCACCGCCACCCTGGCCATGGTGGCCAGCGCGGCCATGGCGGGCGTGCCGCTGCTCAATGGCTTCCTGTCCAAGGAAATGTTCTTTGCCGAGACGGTGTACGTGAACACCACGCCATTGCTCGAGTGGCTGCTGCCGGTGGCCGCCACGGTGGCCGGCATGTTCAGCGTGGCGTACTCGCTGCGCTTCACGGTGGATGTGTTCTTTGGCCCGCCCGCCACCGACCTGCCGCGCCCGCCCCATGAGCCGCCGCACTGGATGCGCGTTCCGGTCGAACTGCTGGTGCTGGCCTGCCTCGTGGTGGGCACGTTGCCCGCATGGTCGGTGGGGGCCTACCTGGCCGCTGCCGCACGGCCCGTGGTGGGAGGCGAGCTGCCCACG
>Ga0208124_100334_pt1 | contig 18010 bp, 15 predicted proteins | sample LakWasM104_HOW12_2_FD_183922 | JGI IMG/M metagenome (GOLD analysis project Ga0208124, IMG submission 183922) | Freshwater sediment methanotrophic microbial communities from Lake Washington under simulated oxygen tension - Sediment Metagenome... | ecosystem: Environmental > Aquatic > Freshwater >...
GTTGGTCGAAAACGGAATTTGTGTAATCACCAAGGTATTTTTGTCTAACTGCCCAATCTTAGCGCGCACGCGAACTCTACCGCCACGCATTCCGTCGTTGTAATTGGAAACATCCGCAATTCCGGCGGTTTGAAAATCGGGGAACAACTGAAACGGTTTTCCCTTCAAAATTTTGATAGACGAATCGATCAATTCGATGAAATTGTGCGGCAATACTTTGGTCGACAATCCCACGGCAATTCCTTCAGCACCTTGCGCTAAAAGCAATGGGAATTTTACGGGAAGATTGTTGGGTTCGGCACGTCTTCCGTCGTAAGAAACGCCCCAATCGGTGATTTTTGGTGAATACAAAACCTCCAAAGCGAACTTAGACAAACGCGCTTCAATGTATCTCGAAGCGGCGGCGCCATCTCCGGTTAAAATATTTCCCCAGTTTCCTTGGCAATCGATTAGCAGTTCTTTCTGACCAATTTGTACCATGGCATCGCCAATACTTTGATCACCGTGTGGGTGGTATTGCATGGTATGCCCTACTACATTCGCCACTTTGTTGTACCGACCGTCGTCCAACTCTTTTAACGAGTGCATGATTCTTCGTTGCACGGGTTTGAATCCGTCCTCGATAGCAGGCACAGCACGTTCTAAGATTACGTATGACGCATAATCTAAAAACCAATCCTTATACATTCCGGTTACTTTCGTAATCGTATCGGAACTGTCTTCGTCGTTTTCGTAGAAATGTTGTCCTTCGGGAATGATAGCAACGGATTCTTCAGAAGCATTACTTTCTTCGGAATGCTGCTGCTCGTTTTCGTTAGGATCTGGAATTGTATTTTCTTCTTCGTCGCTCATATCTTTGGAAGTGCCTTATTTTAAAAAGGTTCCTTTGCTTTATTTTTATTACACGGGTTCCACTACATCCAATTCGACTTTCAAATTGTTGATGATAAAATCTTGTCGGTCGGGCGTATTCTTGCCCATATAAAAGGACAACAATTGCTCAATCGAGGTGTTTTTATCCAACATAATTGGGTCTAACCGAATGTCTTCACCGATAAAAAACTGGAACTCGTTTGGTGATATTTCACCCAATCCTTTGAATCGCGTGATTTCGGGTTTGGGTTTTAATTTTTCTATAGCTGCTTTTCGCTCTTCATCGGAATAGCAATAGATTGTTTCTTTTTTATTGCGGACGCGGAACAATGGCGTTTGCAAAATATACAAATGGCCTTCTTTGATTAATTCGGGGAAGAATTGCAGAAAGAACGTGATCAACAACAGTCGAATGTGCATGCCATCAACGTCGGCATCGGTGGCGATTACGATGTTGTTGTACCGCAAGTTTTCCATGTCGTCCTCAATATCTAATGCGGCTTGCAACAAGTTAAATTCTTCGTTTTCGTAGACAATTTTCTTCGACATGCCATAGGAATTCAAAGGCTTTCCACGCAAGCTAAAAACGGCTTGGGTATTCACATCGCGCGATTTGGTAATAGAACCAGAAGCCGAATCTCCTTCGGTAATAAAAAGCGTACTTTCTAAATACCTCGGGTTTTTGATATCGGGCAAATGCACGCGGCAATCGCGCAATTTTTTATTGTGCAAACTGGCTTTCTTGGCACGGTCTTTTGCTAATTTTCGGATGCCAGAAAGTTCTTTACGCTCTCGTTCCGCTTGCAGAATTTTGCGTAAGAGTAAATCGGCTGTTTCCGGATTTTTATGTAAAAAATTGTCTAATTTGTTTTTGATGAAATCGTTGATGAACGTCCGCACAGATGGCATTCCAGGTTCGGAGCCCATTTCGGTAGAACCCAATTTGGTTTTAGTTTGCGATTCAAAAACGGGTTCCATAACTTTGATGCTCACGGCACTTACGATGGATTTCCGAATATCGGAAGGCTCGAATCCTTTGTTGTAAAATTCCCGAATGGTTTTCACAATAGCTTCTCTAAACGCTACCAAATGCGTTCCTCCTTGTGTGGTGTTTTGACCATTCACGAACGAATGGTATTCTTCGCTGTATTGCGATTTGCTATGCGTGATGGCCACTTCGATATCATCGCCAAGCAAGTGAATGATGGGATACACCATGTCTTCGATGGCAATATTTTCGTCTAGTAAATCTTTTAATCCGTTATCGGAATAGAATTTTTCGCCGTTGTAAATTATGGTTAAACCGGTGTTTAGGTAACAATAATTCTTGAGCATTTTGATTACATATTCATTTCGGAATTTGTAATTTTTGAAAATGGCTTCGTCAGGGATAAAGGTGACTTTGGTTCCTTTTCGTTTGGTTGTGTCGATGATTTCTTCATCAAGAACTAGATTTCCGGCTGAGAATTCGGCACCTTTTTGTTTGTCGTCTCTTACCGATTCTACTCGGAAATAATTGGATAGCGCGTTGACGGCTTTGGTTCCGACACCGTTTAGTCCGACTGATTTTTTAAACGCTAGCGAATCGTATTTTCCACCGGTGTTCATTTTAGAAACCACGTCGATGACTTTTCCTAAGGGAATTCCACGGCCATAATCGCGCACGGCAACGGTTTTGTCTTTGATGGTGACTTCGATGGTTTTTCCGGCACCCATTACGAATTCATCGATACAGTTGTCGATGACTTCTTTCAATAAAATATAGATTCCATCGTCAGGCGAAGAACCATCACCTAACTTTCCGATATACATTCCGGGTCGCATTCGGATGTGTTCTTTCCAATCGAGCGAGCGAATGTTATCTTCGGTATATTGATTTTGTTCAGACATAGTAGGTTTCAGCGATTTGGTGCTAATGTAAGGTATCTTAAGAGATTTTAAAAGTAGAAAAAAAAGAAGTTATTAATAATGATATTGACAGTGGAACTACTCTTTACGATTTACGATGTACGATTTACGATGTACGATTTACGATTTTTGGGCTACAACTGCAGGGACCAACTTAGGATTAAATTAAACGAATTGGATTTGACAGCATTGCCATTAAAGGTGCCTCCTTTGTTTGTTCTTGCTACTCCAAAGTTATCGCGCAATTCTACGTGAATGCTGTTTTTATCATCAACCGCTATGGTTTTTCCCAAACCGAAAGCAACCCCATAATCGATGCTGGCGTTACTTTTTGTAGTGGCTTCGGATATATCTGAAAACTCTGTTTTTGGTTCAGTTTTGCTGGTCACTTTAGAATTTAGCAAATACCCAAAAAATGCTCCGCCATTGATGTAAAAACTATTGTGTTCCGAAAAATCATATTTAACTAACAGTGGCATTGTTAAATAATTGTAGTGGTAAACCACGGTTTGGTTGTAGAGTAATCCGGGAGAATCAATGCCTTCTCTCAATTCAAATACTGAAGTTCCTTTAGCATTTTTTTTGTCGTAATCTAAACCTGTTTTCAAGGAGAGTTTTGGCGTAAGGTAGTATTCTGCGGTGATTCCGAATTTATACCCAAAAGCGTATTGATATTCAAAGGTTGGAACCTCCATACCGTTGAAAGCACTGTAAGTCAACGCAGTATTGGCTCCTATTCTAAAATTTTCTTGGGATTGAATGGTTTGAATTGCAAGTAACAACAAAAGCGATAGTGCTATTTTTTTCATGATTTTGATTTTAGAGTACCGATAGTAAATATGCGATTTTGGGCGTGAAGTTACTAGAAAAAAAAGGCACCACAAAACACGGAGTCCTAAAATGAAATATCGTAAATCGAGAATGATAGCTTGTCTCTCACAACGAAGTTCTGCCCCAGATTGCAGTGGAAAGCATTTTGGCTGCCACCCTATTTTTTGTTCGTCTAAAAAAGCGCCTAACAGAAGCTCTTTTTAGGCGTTTCAAAAAAAGGGTTGCAGGGAAAATCTTGAAATGGAAAGCTGGAATTAGGCCCTAAGATTGGGGATTGTAATACTTTCGCAACTTCATATTGAGTTCTTTGGGATTGAACGGTTTGATGATGTATTCGTTGATTCCGATTTGTAGGGCACGATCAAGGTAGCCAAAGGAAGCCGAGGCCGTTAGCGCAATAATGGGAATAAATTTATCGACAATTCGGATGCTGGTGGTGGCATCGTAGCCGTCCATTACGGGCATGGAAAGATCCATGAGAATGACGTCGTAGCGATTGGCATTGTATTTTTCGATTCCTACGAGTCCGTTTTCAGCGGTATCGACTTCTACATCCCATTGGCTCATGATTTTTTGAGCGATTTTGGTATTGATTAGATTGTCTTCTACCAGCAATACTCTTAGTCCTTTGAGGTTTTCTTCTTTGTAATCTTCTTGCAAATCATTTGTATTCACGCCGCTAAATTTGGTATCAATGGGCAAATGCAGCGTGAAATAAAAATTAGAACCTTTTCCTAATTCGCTTTCAAATTTAATGTCGGAGCCCAGCAAATGCAACAGCTTTTTGGTAATGACCAAACCGAGTCCCGTACCTCCAAACTGTCTAGAAGTATTCGTATCTGCTTGTGTAAATTTTTCAAAAATGGAATGAAACTTCGCTTTATCAATTCCGATTCCGTCGTCGATAATTTCGATCTTAAACGTAGATATTTTGTTTTGAACGGCAATTTGATTCAATTTGATTTTGATGTGACCGTCTTGTGTAAACTTAATCGCATTAGAGACCAAATTGGTAATGACTTGGTTGATGCGCAGTGGGTCGCTGATCAAATTGGGGACAAAATCGACATCGACTAAAACTTCGATGGTATTTAGATTTTCGGAAGCTCGCGCCTCGAGGGAACGTGCGATTTGACGCACTAAATCGGTGATATTGAACGGAATTTTTTCGATGTCTACTTTTCCCGCTTCGATTTTGCTGAAATCTAGAATGTTGTTGATCAGCAGGAATAAATTTTGAGCGGAATGTTTGAGCACTTCGATATTTTCATGAAAACTTTGAAGGGAATTTTCTTTTTCCATGATGTAAATGAGTCCGATAATCGCGTTGAGCGGTGTTCGTATTTCGTGACTCATGATGGATAAAAATTCCGATTTGGCTTCATTAGCTTCTTCGGCATTGGCTTTGGAAATAAAAAGTTGTTCTTGAAACTCTTTTTTGATTTCGATTTCTTTGCGAAGAACCTGAAGTAAGTCTAGCAAATTGTTATCACTGGCAATCGTTTTTGCTTCCGAACTCAAGTCTTTAATAGCTTCAATGAGTTTGCTTTGAAAGAATTCTTTTTTTTCTAATTCTTCTTGGAGTTTCTTATTGCTTTCGGCGAGTTCATTGTTGGTTAGCTTTGAGGTCTTTTTGGAAGTTTTCGTAAGATCATCGAAGCAGATATAACTTTCATTTACTTCTTGAATAAAAGTTGCCAACTGAGGATTTTGGGCTAATAGCTCGTCGGATAAGTAAGCATCGATTTGACGTTTAAGCTTGTTATGTAGTGGCGCATTACTCATCAAAATGGTTTTTAGGACATTTCACTTTTGATTTATAATCTTAAATGAATTGGCGTTGTAGTATTGGGGCATATAAAGTAAAGGAAAGCAAAATTAAAAAGCAAAAAAAAAACCTGAAATATGACTTTCAAGTTTTTTTTATTTCAATTGGTTACGGAACAGCTTAGACGTTAAATCTGAAATGCATGACGTCACCGTCTTTTACGATGTATTCTTTTCCTTCTACGCGAAGTTTTCCGGCTTCTTTTACTTTGGCTTCGGAACCGAAATTTGCGAAATCTTCGTAGGCAATTACCTCAGCACGGATAAAACCTTTTTCGAAATCGGTATGAATTACTCCAGCCGCTTTTGGTGCGGTATCTCCGACTTTAATGGTCCAAGCCCGAACTTCCTTAACCCCTGCTGTAAAATAGGTTTGCAACTTCAACAGTTTGTAGGCGGCGCGGATTAAAACGGACGAACCTGGTTCTTGCAACCCTAAATCTTCTAGGAACATTTTGCGTTCTTCGTAGGTTTCCAATTCGGTGATATCGGCTTCGGTTCCTACGGCAAGTACTATGACTTCGGCATTTTCATCTTTTACTAATTCTCGAACTTGGTCAACATATTTATTTCCATTTACGGCAGCACCTTCATCAACATTGCAAACGTATAAAACCGGTTTGGTGGTGATTAATTGAAAGTCTTCCATCAAATCTTCTTCATCTTGATTCAAAGGCACTACGGTTCTAGCTGACTTTGCTTGCAACAACGCTTCGCGAATTCTATCTAAAAATGCTTTTTCTACTTGTGCTTCTTTATTGCCTGTTTTGGCGGCACGATTTACTTTTTCTAAGCGTTTTTCAACCGTTTCTAAGTCTTTTAATTGCAATTCGATGTCGATGGTTTCTTTATCGCGAATCGGATTTACATTCCCATCCACGTGAACGATATTGTCGTTATCGAAACAACGCAATACGTGAATGATGGCGTTGCATTCTCTAATATTTCCTAAGAATTGATTCCCCAATCCTTCGCCTTTGCTGGCCCCTTTTACCAAACCGGCAATATCAACGATATCGACGCTGGCCATTTGAACACGCTCGGGTTTTACTAATTCTTCTAATTTTTCAATTCTTGGATCGGGAACATTGACCACACCAATATTGGGTTCGATGGTGCAAAACGGAAAGTTGGCACTTTGCGCTTTCGCATTCGACAAACAATTAAATAAGGTTGATTTTCCAACGTTGGGTAATCCTACAATTCCTGCTTTCATTGTGATGGTTTATTTTAAAAGTGTGCAAATATAAGCGAATAAAACCAAGTAACAAAAGCAATACTTTTGGAAGGATGCATAATTTAAATTCCGACTCCCATAAACTAAATTTTTCTCAAAAACGAATGTATTTTCCTATGAATAACAGCCGGATTTGAATACAGAAAATACAACATTTAGTATACTTCCTTAAAAGAAGAATCGCTGTAATACTTTCTGTGCTTGCCCTAAAGCATAGAGCAAATGCAACTGTTTGGTTCGTTTCAGTAGCAGTTGCCTCTTTGTATAGTTTTTATATATTTTTAATAGTATGGATAAAAAAGACAATAGACTATTTTTGAAAATCAAATTCTATGTTATGAAAAAAATTAGTTTATTCGTTTTTTTAATGGTTGTTACCGTTGGATTCTCTCAAAGTTTGCCTTTGGATTTTGAATCGACGACCACTCCCTATCCTTTTACCGATTTTGATGGCGGTGTTGCTACAAAAATTGCCAACCCACAAATCTCCGGAATTAACACCAGTGCTACTGTGATGCAAATGGTAAAAGGTCCTGGTGCCGTTTGGGCAGGAAGTAAGATCACAATGGCAGCACCCTTAGATTTAACCACCAATCGAGTTTTTAAAGTAAAAGTCTTTTCACCAGTGGCAGGAGTAAAATTGCTATTGAAATTTGAAGGACCAGGTCCGTTTACGTTTCAAAAATTATCTGCACCTATAGCCGTAGCTAATGAATGGGAAGAATTGACTTTTGATTTTTCAATCGATGCGACACACAATCTAAATAATGAAATTGTTTTTATATTTGATTTAGGTACGGCCGGAGACGGAGGCCCGAACTCCACTTATTTGTTTGATGACGTGACACAATCTGCGGGAAGTGGACCTATCCTAGATTTACCCGTTTTACCATTGGATTTTGAATCTACTACCGTCGCTTATCCCTTTCTTGATTTCGCAGGCGGAGCCACAACCATAATGCCCAATCCGTTTCCAGATGCTGTAAACCCGAGTGCAACAGTAGTTCGATTGGTGAAAAACCCAGGAGAAACCTATGCGGGTAGTGTGATTCAAATGGCGGGACCGATTGATTTCTCGACCAATAAAATTATTAAAGTCAAAGTTTGGTCGCCCATTGCTGGAAAAAAACTGATGGTAAAGTTTGAAGGCAGCCCGGTAGACTTCGACAATGGCGCCTTTGAAACCGACGCTACAACGACCGTAGCCAATGCTTGGGAAGAATTAACTTTTGATTATACTTCGCCAACTTTATTTCCACCAGTAAATAATAATGACAATAAAATTGTTTTTTTCTTTGATTTTGGAAATCAAGGAGATGGCAGTGTCAATTCGACGTACTATTTTGATGACGTTAGTTTTGCTGATCCATTATCTGTTTCCAAATTTACCGTTGCTGATGTGAGTATGTATCCGAATCCAACTTCAAACCAGTTGACGATAGATGCTGAAAATACTATCGATAAAGTAACCATCTACAATATCTTAGGACAAGAAGTATTGACTAAAAACCCCAATAGTGCGAAGACAATCATTGAAACTAGCACACTTAGAAATGGCGTTTATTTAGCAAAAGTAACTATAGCAAGTAAAGAAACGCTTTTGAAATTTATCAAAGAATAAGGACGTTTACGCTTTCAAAGTAATCTGATTTTATAGGAAGTAAGTAGGCCAAAATTGCAACATTAAAAAAAGTGTTACCCTAAGTAAAATTATGGTGACACTTATTTTTATCCCAGAAATTACTTCTACAGGTATATTTCTAATAAGTATTTGATATGTTTTTGAATACGTCTCTTTTTTCGAGTTAAAAAATTATTATATTGCCAGTACTAAAACCAAATTCACTCTAACCAATTCAATTAATTATGAGAAAAATTACATTAATGCTATGCTTACTGTCGTTTTCGCTAGTCTTTTCTCAAAAAGAAATCAGCGGAAAAGTATCCGACAATACCGGTGCACCCTTGCCTGGTGTAAACATCTTGGAAAAAGGAACTTCCAACGGAACCTCAACCGATTTGGATGGAAACTACAAGATCAGAGTTAAAGAGAATGCAACTTTAGAGTACAGTTTTCTTGGCTTTGCCACAGTAACAAAAAGCGCTTCAGAAGGGAGCACCGTCAATGTAGTTCTATCGGCGGGCGACCAACAATTACAAGAAGTGCAAATCGTAGGTTCCAGAAATTCGAAACGTACGATTGTCAACTCAGCCGTTCCAATTGATGTGATTTCGATGAAAGACATCACCACCCAAAGCGGGAAAATTGAAATTAACGAATTGTTGCAGTATGTTGCACCTTCCTTTAACGCTAACAAACAATCAGGTTCTGATGGTGCCGATCACGTAGATCCCGCTTCATTGCGCGGATTAGGTCCAGATCAAACGTTAGTGTTAATTAACGGGAAACGCCGTCACCAATCTTCCTTAATCAATTTATTCGGAACACGAGGTCGCGGAAATACCGGAACCGATTTGAATGCCATTCCAGCGAGTGCCATCAAGCGTATTGAAATCTTAAGAGATGGCGCTGCTGCACAATATGGTTCTGATGCGATTGCAGGTGTTATCAATATTGTTTTGAACGACAATGTGAATGAATTGACCGGCGCCGTTACCTACGGAGCATACAATCCGCATGCCGAAGGTGATTTTTTAAACGGAACTGCGAATACCCACAATTACGTACTTGATCAAAATCGATTTGGCAATTCATATGGAAAAGATTCAAAATTGGATGGGGGTTCTGTAAAAGTAGCCGCTAACTATGGTGTTGCTATTGGTGACAAAGGCGGATTTGCCAATTTCACCACAGAATATTTGAATAAAAACAAAACGCTTCGCCCGGGTTACGATTTCCGAAAAGGATTCGGAGAAGCAGCAATCCAAGGCTTTAATTTGTTTGGAAATTTAGCCATTCCTGTTTCAGACCATACGGAATTCTATGCTTTTGGAGGAAGAAATTACCGAGACACCGACGCTTATGCCTTTACCCGAAATGGTGGCGAACGAGTTGTTGAAACCGTTTACCCAGGTGGCTATACTCCGAGAATTACCTCTAATATTATTGATCAATCCTTTGCAGCTGGGTTTCGAAAACAAACAGCTAGTGGGTGGAAAATTGATTTCAGCAATACGTTTGGTAAAAACTTGTTTCATTATTATATCAAAGGAACCATCAACGCTTCTTTGTTGGAAAAATCACCCACAGAATTTGATGCAGGTGGACACAGTTTAACTCAAAACACTACTAATTTTGATTTTTCTAAGAACTTTAGTTCGGTTTTAAAAGGTTTGAACTTGGCTTTTGGTAGTGAATACCGCGTGGAGAAATTCAACATTTTTGCAGGAGAAGAAGGATCTTATGCCACATACGACACTGCCGGACAAGTAATTACGAATCCGAGTTCGCAATCAGCACCAACGATTCCAAATCCTGATTACGATCCTACTGATCCGAATTCATCGGCTACCATTCCAAGACCAGGTGGTTCCCAAGGATTTCCAGGATACAGTCCAGCCAACGTGGTTGACAAAAGCCGCACCAACCTATCGCTGTATGCCGACACCGAGTTAGACGTAACCGACTCTTTCTTACTTAGCGCCGCTGGTCGTTTTGAAAACTATAGTGATTTTGGAAGTACTACCAATATCAAATTGGCCTCTAGAATAAAAGTGAACAAAAACTTCAATATTAGAAGTTCCTTTAGTACCGGATTCAGAGCACCGTCTTTGGCTCAAATTTACTACAACTTGCGTTTCACGAATTTCAATTCGAGCGGTGCTACCGAAGTATTGCTTTCCCCAAACAACAGTGCTGTAACCAAAGCCTTTGGCATCAACAAACTAAATGAAGAAAGAGCTAAAAATGCTTCCTTAGGATTTACGGCATCGGTTGGAAATTTCACTGCAACAGTGGATGGTTATTATATCGATGTAAAAGATAGAATCGTATTAACCGGATATTTTGATGCTTCTGCATTGAATTTAGGTGTTTCTGAAGCACAATTTTTCACCAATGGTGTAGATACCAAAACTAGAGGTGTTGATGTTGTTTTAGCCTGGAAGAAAAGTTTTGGGGGTTCTAGATTTGGAGCTACTCTAGCTGGAAACTTTAACCAAATGGAAATTTACAATGTGAAAAATAAAGGACTAGACCAAGAAACCTTCTTTGGTGCACGTGAAAAGGCGTTTTTATTGGCTTCGGCTCCAAAAAATAAATTTGCTTTAAACTTAACGTACGCTATCAAAAAATTAGATGCTGGACTTGCCTTCACGAGATTTAGTAAAGTGGTTTTAGTAGATTACAACAATGAAGACGATGTTTATGGGGCCAAAATTGTAAGCGATTTAACGGTGGGCTACCAATTGACCAAACAACTTAAATGGAGTGTTGGAGCCAACAACTTCATGAATGTCTATCCTGACAAACAAGACGAACAAGGCAATACGGAAGCTGGTGGTTATTGGGATGCTGTTCAAATGGGTTTCAACGGAGCCTATTATTACACTCGCTTAGGATTTAGTTTCTAATCGTTGTACCATTCCAAAAAAAAATCCTGAAAGTAAATTTCAGGATTTTTTTTTATTCGTTGTGTAAAAAGGCTTGTCGGTTCAAGAGCGTTTCCTCCGTTTCCACATGATTATCATCAGGGATGCAACAATCAACTGGGCAAACAGCGGCACATTGGGGTTCATCGTGAAAACCTTTGCATTCGGTACATTTACTAGGAACAATATAGTAAATATCGTCGGAAACTGGAGTCTGCGCAGCATCTGCATCAACTTCACTTCCATCAGGAAGAACAATTTTCCCTTTTAATTTCGTTCCATCTTTATAGCGCCAATCGTCAGCGCCTTCATATATTGCGGTATTCGGGCATTCAGGTTCGCAAGCGCCACAATTGATACATTCGTCCGTTATGATAATTGCCATTCGTTTTCTATTTATGATTTTAGATTTCCAATTTTGCGATTTTTAAAATGCCCAAATGGAAAATCCTAAATACTATTGCTTATTTTTGTGCAAAATTACAATCAAAAGTCGTTATAAACAAGTAAACAAATGTTACAAATCGAAAAAAAGAATGCGTTCACTGCACTAGGGAAATTTTTAAGTCAGTTTTCTGAAAAGAAGACTACCCGAAATGACGCCGTTTTGAACAACGATTTGTTCTTTGATGCTTTTGTGGACTTGATCCAATTGTCGCAATCGCACAATGGTTGGTATACTCCGGAGCAAGTTTATTTCGCAATTCAATCTTGGGCCGAAGCCTTGACAGAAGAAAACTTAACGATTTGGTTGTCGAAATATACTTTCGAAAAAGAAACTCCAAAAACTATTGGATTGGTATTGGCTGGTAATATACCGTTAGTCGGTTTTCATGATTTTTTGAGTGTGTTACTTTCTGGTCATCGGGTATTGGTCAAAACCTCTTCCAACGACCAGCATTTGTTGCCGTTTTTGGCTAAGTATTTAATCGCAGTGCATCCCGATTTTAAAAATGACATCACTTTTGTAGAAGGGAAACTGGAAAATTTTGATGCTGTAATTGCAACGGGAAGTAACAATACCGCACGATATTTTGAGTATTATTTTAAAGACAAACCAAGTATTATTCGGAAGTCGAGAAATTCTATAGCGGTTTTAAACGGACAAGAATCAAAAGAGCAACTGATTGCTTTAGGAGAAGATATTTTCCGGTATTTCGGATTAGGATGTCGCAACGTTTCCAAATTGTTTGTACCAAAAGGTTACGATTTCACTGCTTTTTTTGAAGCAATTTTTGAATTTCAAGAAATCATTCATTATGAAAAATACGCCAACAACTATGATTATAACAAGGCTGTTTTCTTGATGAGTAATTTCAAATTACTTGACAATGGATTCTTGACTATCAAAGAAGATGTTAGTCACGCCTCACCTATTTCGAGTGTTTTTTATGAATACTATGACGATTTAGAATCCGTGCAAAAAAGATTATTAGAAGAGGAAGATCAAATTCAATGCGTCGTTTCAAATGGTATTATCCAAGGCAGTATTCCGTTTGGAACTACTCAAAAACCCGCACTTTGGGATTACGCCGATCATGTGGATACGATGAACTTTTTACTTCATTTGTAAGTTGAATTAGCGTGTTACTACAACGTTTTTGTTAATAACATCATCGATTAACGTGCAAATAAAATCGGTTATTCGCTCGCTATTCCCGAAATTTGTCGCTTAAATTTTTATGCTATGCTAACAGACGTAATGAAAAAACATAACTACAGTGCCGGACCGTGCATTTTGCCTCAAGAAGTTTTCGAAAAATCGGCTGCAGCCATTCTAGATTTCAATAATTCCGGGTTGTCTATTTTAGAAATTTCACACCGAAGTAAAGATTTTATCGCCGTAATGGACGAAGCTAGAGCGTTAACTTTAGAGTTATTAGGTTTGACCGGAAAAGGATATCAAGCTTTATTTTTAAGTGGTGGTGCCAGTTTAGAATTCCTAATGGTGCCTTACAATTTAATGAAAGAAAACGGAAAAGCCGCTTATTTAGATACGGGAACTTGGGCCAACAACGCCATCAAAGAAGCAAAAGCTTTTGGAGAAACGGTGGTGGTTGCTTCCTCAAAAAATGAAAATTACACGCACATTCCCAAAGAATTTGATGTGCCTGCCGATGCAAATTATTTTCACTGCACCAGCAACAATACTATTTTTGGAACGCAAATGAAAAGCTTTCCTAAAGTAGACATGCCCGTAGTTTGCGACATGAGTTCGGATATTTTTTCACGCGTATTAGATTTTACTCAATTCGACATTATTTACGCCGGTGCACAGAAAAATATGGGTCCAGCTGGAACTACTTTAGTCGTGGTGAAAGAAGAAATTCTAGGTAAAACTGGTCGTACAATTCCAAGTATGTTGGATTATGAAAAGCATATCAAAGCCGATAGTATGTACAATACGCCACCGGTATTTCCAGTGTATGCGTCTTTACTCACTTTGCAATGGTTGAAAAATCTTGGAGGCATTGCTGCTATCGAAGAAATCAACAACGCTAAGGCAAAATTACTATACGATGAAATTGACAGAAATCCCTATTTCAAAGGCGCTGCCAATGTAGAAGATCGATCCGTAATGAATGCCACTTTCTTGCTAGAGAACGAGGCGCATGCTCCTATTTTTGACACGTTGTGGAAAGAAGCTGGAATTTCCGGATTGCCAGGTCACCGTTCTGTTGGGGGCTACCGAGCTTCCATGTACAATGCTTTGCCTTTAGAAAGCGTGCAAGTTTTGATAGATGTTATGCGCGATTTTGAAGCGAAGATTTCTGGAATGAACATTTAGAAATTGACAAAGAAGTTATTTCTTGTTCCATAGAATCGAAATACCTAGCCCTGATGGGAGCGGCATCTCCCGATTTAGAAAAACACGGCGCCAGCTGTAGTTTTTGTTAATTGGGAATATAGTGGACAGCAGGAAACAGCTCCTAAAAAAAATAAAAATTAGTAACCGAATACAATAAAGAATGAAAGTATTAGCCAATGATGGAATTTCTAAAAGTGGAATTGAAGCTTTAGAAAAAGGCGGTTTTGAAGTGATTACCACTAAAGTAGCACAGGAACAAGTAGCCAATTATGTCAATGCCAATGGGATTAGCGTAGTGTTGGTAAGAAGTGCTACAAAAGTGAGAAAAGATATTATTGACGCTTGTCCGGGCTTGAAAATTATTGGTCGTGGGGGCGTGGGTATGGACAATATTGATGTAGAATATGCCCGTTCGAAAGGCGTTCATGTAATTAATACGCCCGCTTCTTCTTCGGAAAGTGTGGCGGAATTGGTGTTTGCGCATTTATTTTCAGGTGTTCGATTTTTGCATGATGCCAATAGAAACATGCCTTTGGAAGGCGATACTAATTTTGACGGTTTGAAAAAAGCGTATGCCAACGGTATCGAATTGCGTGGAAAAACGTTAGGAATTATTGGATTTGGACGTATTGGTCAAGCCACTGCGAAAATGGCGTTAGGTTTGGGAATGAAAGTAATTGCAGCGGATAAATATGTAGACAATGCTGAAATTCGTGTAGATTTTTACAACGGGCAGTTCATTAATGTGGACATCGTGACGGAACCTTTAGAAGATTTGTTACAGCATGCTGATTTTATTACGCTTCACGTGCCCGCTCAAGACGGTTATGTGATTGGTGCTCCGGAATTGGCTGTCATGAAAAATAATGTAGGGATTATCAATTGTTCCCGCGGTGGTGTTGTAGACGAAGTAGCCTTGATTGATGCTTTGGATTCTGGGAAAGTATTGTTTGCTGGTTTGGATGTTTTTGAAAACGAACCAAATCCAGAAATTAAGATTTTAATGCACCCAAAAATTTCGTTGACGCCTCATATTGGAGCGGCTACCTTGGAAGCTCAGGATCGTATTGGAACGGAATTAGCCGAACAAATCATTGGTTTGTTGAAATCGGAAAACGCATAAATTAATCCTTTATAATCAATTAAAGTCAGGCTATTAGCTTGGCTTTTTTTTTTGAATTTTGATGACGGTGATTTAAATACACCATGTTTTTTTAGTAACTTTGAATTACAACCTTAAAACCAAAACCATGTTTGAACAATTAACGCAATTAGTACAACAGTTTGGCAAAGATGCCGTAGTCAACAACGACGCGGTTCCGAACGAACACAATGAAGCCGTAATGAGCGAAGCTAGCAACTCCATTTTGTCGGGATTGCAAAAAATAGCTTCCGAAGGCGGCACAGAAGATTTAGCAGGATTGTTTCAAGGGAACGCAGCGAGCGATAGTTCGAATCCGATTGTTCAAAAATTAACGGAGCAACTTACAGGAAGTTTGGGGTCAAAGTTTGGAATGGATGCTGATGCTGCTTCTGGAGTCGCTGGGAATTTGATTCCGAAAGTGTTGGGTTCACTTGTGAATAATGCCAAAGATCCGAATCACAAAGGTTTTGAAGTTTCTGATTTGGTGAATGCGATTTCGGGTGGTGCTGGAAATTCTGGATTGATGGATGCCGTTTCAAAATACGGTGGTCAATTTGGTTTGGATCAAAATGAGGATGGCAAAGTCGATCTAAGTGATGCGATGGCTGCCGTTACCAAAAAAGGAGGCTTTGGCGGTTTGTTAGGAAAACTATTTGGGAAATAAAACTAGAAATAGAAAAAGTCGAGGGTACTACTCGGCTTTTTTTTGTGTTAAAAACGAACATGCGCCGCTACTATTCTGCTGCTTTTCATAACTTTATAGAAAGAATTTTAAAAATGAAAGTAGTTGGTTTAGCAATTCTGATTCTGGGCACGATGCTAAGTTGTACCACACATAAGAGTCTTGTTTCTGACTCTAAAATTGCTACGGTCGAAAAAAAAGATACCATTCGCATTGCCAATGATTCTTTAGCGTATGAAATTACCATCATCGATTCTGGATTTGATTCTTGGCTCGCCACAGCAAAACCGCGAAGTTTTTATTCCCTTTCGTACTTAGAGAATAGTAATTATCGCTACGTAACCGAATGGAACAACCGCGCTTTGCAGCCGTTCCGGTATAATTCCAATTTATACGAAATGCAAATTGACTACCGACGAGACATTCATTATGGTTTGGAAGTTAATTATTTGTTGTTTAATTATTTCCAGTTTTTTCAAAGTCGGTACAAACAAAAATTATAACGTTTGGAGAAAATTTAATCTTTTATATTTGTACTTCTATTCGAAACGTTATGCCTAATTTCAAACAGCGCTGGGGAATTCAATCCAATTTTCAGATGACTATTATCCTTATAGTTTTTGCTATTACGGGTTCGGCATCGGCTTGGTTATCGAAACCTTTTTGTTATTGGCTTGGCATTACTAAAGAAACCTTAGGATATTGGTATACGCCGGTTCGGCTGTTGTTGATTTTTCCGATTTACCAAGTACTTTTGGTGGGAATTGGGTTGTTATTTGGGCAATACCGATTCTTTTGGGCATTCGAAAAGAAAATGTTGCGCAGTATGAAATTGGGTTTTTTGCTTCCCAAGGAGAAATAAAACATTTCTCAATCTTTATCTTTTGAATAGATAAGTGTACAGCCACATTAAAGTGAACGACGGAATCACATCTGTAAACGGAAGTACTTCTTCTAAAAATGAAAACACACCTGCTATTTTTCCGGAATTCCCTTTGTAAAGAAGAGTCATTAAATACGCGGAAACTGGTGCCCAAATTACATCGGAAAATTCACCCAACAACGGAATTGAAAAAGACAACATTCCGATAGCATCAAAAAGCAACCCTAAAATAAGATCTCGAGTTGCGTTGGATTTGTTTTTATTTTGAAGTTCGAGTGCCATTTCTTTGGAATAAAAATTTCACCCGAACTTACAAAACTAATGCCACTATTTTTCGGTTTTCAAAAGATTAAAGAAATCATTTCTATTTTCTTTCTCATTGAAAATTCCGCCATATTGAATCGTTGAAGTATAACTAGACGCATCTTTAATACCACGACTGGAAACACACAAATGCGAACCTTCTACTACAACAATGACGTTTTCTGTTTGCAACGCTGATTTCAATTCATTGAAGATTTGCATGATCATGCGTTCCTGCACTTGTGGGCGGCGTGCGTAATAATCCACAATTCGATTCAATTTGGACAACCCAATTACTTTTCCGCTGGAAACATAGCCGATATGTGCTTTTCCAATGATCGGTAAAAAGTGGTGCTCGCAAGTAGAATTAAAATTAATATTGGCTTCAACCAACATTTTATCGTAATGATAACTGTTATCAAATACCGAAAGTTTTGGTTTGTTTTTTGGATTTAAACCGCTAAAAATTTCTTCTACAAACATTTTAGCGACCCGATGAGGTGTTCCTCTCAAACTGTCATCCGTTAAGTCCAACCCTAATTCTTCCATAATTGCCTGAAAATGCTTTTCGATGACGAGCCTTTTCTGTTCGTCAGTTCTAACAAACGCGTCTGGACGTAATGGAGTCTCGGCTGATGTCATTTGGTGTTCATCGCCAATAATTTCGAATAATTCTTTATCTGTTAATGTGCTCATACCTTGGTTTTTTTTTAAGATGCTTTCAAAAGCTTTTTTTAATTCAATGAAAATTAATTCCCTATTTTTTTAATTTAGATTGAAATTTATGTTTCAATTTGTCCATTTTGGGAGTTATTACAAAACTGCAATACCCTTGAGATTGGTTTCTGTTGTAATAATTATGATGGTAATCCTCTGCCGTGTAAAATTTCGAAACTGGTGAGATTTTAGTAACCACTGGTTTTCCAAAGGTGAAATTCTTATTCAAAAAATCAATATATTCT
>Ga0208124_100335_pt1 | contig 18001 bp, 16 predicted proteins | sample LakWasM104_HOW12_2_FD_183922 | JGI IMG/M metagenome (GOLD analysis project Ga0208124, IMG submission 183922) | Freshwater sediment methanotrophic microbial communities from Lake Washington under simulated oxygen tension - Sediment Metagenome... | ecosystem: Environmental > Aquatic > Freshwater >...
TGGTGCCTACCTGCAGAGCCACGGCGGTCAGCACGCGGTGCTCGTGCCCTGCCAGTTCAGCCAGCATGCGTGCCGCATGCGCGGCATCGTCGGGCTTGCCATAGATGGTGCGGCCCAGGGCCACGGTGGTGTCGGAACACAGGATGGGCGCATCCGGTAACTGGCGCCTTGCGCGCCGGGCCACGGCCGCGTCGAGCTTGAGCGCCGTCACGCGCTCCACATACGCTGTGGGCGCTTCGCCAGGCAGCACCACCTCGATGGCTTCAGCGTCTTCGGGCTCGTCGCCATCCACGTTGGGCAGCAGCAGTTCGTGGCGCACGCCCAACTGTTCAAGCAACTGGCGGCGGCGCGGGCTCTGGGAGGCGAGGTAGATGAAGTCGGGCATGAACGGATTTTGAATAAAAATCAGCTCTAGCGCTTAGTCATCAAGCGCTAGCAGCTATGAAAACAGGAGTAGCACAGACCATCATCGCAAAGGGTCTGCTTCATTCACGATGGTAAGGATGCCCGGCGTTCACCGACCAGGCGCGGTACAGCTGCTCGATGAGCAGCACCCGCACCATGGCGTGCGGCAAAGTCAGGTCCGAGAGGCGGATGCGCTCGTGCGCACCCTGGCGAAAGGCCGGGTCCAGCCCGTCGGGGCCACCGATGACCAATGCCACGTCGTCACCGCCCAGTTGCCAGCCCTTGAGCCGTTCGGCCAGGGCCTTGGTGGTGAGGTTGGTACCGCGCTCGTCCAGTGCCACCACGCGCGTGCCACGCGGAATGGCGGCTTCGATGCGCTCGCGCTCGGCGGCATAGAGCGTCTCCAGCGTCTTGGAGCCGCGTGGCTCGGTCTTGACGGCCTTGAGCTCGACCTTGAGTTCAGGTGGAAAACGTTTGGCGTAATCGTCGTACGCGGTCTGCGCCCAGTCGGGGACCCGCTGACCGACCGCCACTATCAGCAGCTTCATGGATCAACCTGGATGCGTGAGGGAGTCACCGCCGCCGCGCGCAAGCGATGGAGCGCGCAGCAGCTGAAACGGATCAGTCCTTGCTGCGAGCAGGTGCCTTCTTGGCCGCGGGCTTGGAGCCCGATGCGGAGGCTGGCTTGGCAGCTGCGCGCGCAGGGGACTTGGCAGCTGGCGACTTCTTGGCCGCAGGCTTCTTGGCGCCACCGGGCTTGACCACCACCGTCTTGACGGGGGTCTTGGTGGCTGCGGGCTTCTTGGTGGCAACTGCGCCAGTGGTCTTGCTGGCTGGCTTGGCGGTGCTTGTCTTGGCAGCCGATTTGGCAGGTGCAGCCTTGACCGCAGTTTTTGCAGCGGGCTTGGGGGCTGTTTTGGCAGCAGTCTTCGCAGCGGTCTTGGCGACCGCCTTGACGGTGGCCTTGCCCGAACGGGCGGCTACGGTGGGGGCCGCCGCCTTCTTGGCGGGCGCCTTGCCTGCCGCCTTGGCGTCCGACTTGGCCGCCTTCTGGGCCGACTTCTTCTCGGCCAACTCTGTGGCCGCGCTGGACACCGGCTTGGCTGCGCCAAGCTTCAGGCGCACGGGGGTGTCGCCCCACAGCTCTTCCAGGCGGTAGTACTGGCGGATGGCCGGTTGCATGATGTGCGCCACAGCCGCGCCGCAGTCCACGATGATCCATTCGCCGTTGTCTTCGCCTTCGATGCGGGGCTTGGAGAACCCTGCCTCCTTGACCGCGTCGCGTACGCTGGCGGCCAGGGCCTTGGTCTGGCGGTTGGAGGTGCCCGATGCCACGATCACCCGTTCAAACAGCGGCGAGAGATGCTCGGTGTTGAAGACCTGGATGTCTTGCGCCTTGACGTCTTCCAGGCCATCAACAATGGCGCGCTGGAGTTTGGTGACGTCTTTTTTGGCAGCTGTTTCCGATTTGGTGGAGGTGGTCATCAGGCGGTGAATAGAGAGGGAATGGAATCAATATAGCGTGCAACGCATCGCGCAGCCAGCGGGCTGGGCCTTGAGTGTTGCGCGGGTGTTGTGCTGGGGCGCTGCAGCAATATGAGGTGTTTTTGACCTCTTGCGCTCATGTGAAAAGCGCTGGCAGCTATTGAAATTATAGCTTTTGCGTTTTTCAGGCCATTGACTGCGCTGTGCCAAGGCCTTCAGCCAGCCAGTCGCGCCGCACCAAAAAGCGCTGCGTGAGGTCGGCTTCGGCCGAATCGGCTGCGTCAGAGCGCTGGTAAGACCAAGACACAAGCGGCGGCATGGACAGCAAAATGGACTCGGTTCGCCCGCCCGACTGCAGGCCAAAGTGTGTACCCCGATCCCACACCAGGTTGAACTCGACATAGCGGCCCCGGCGATAAAGCTGGAAGTCGCGTTCGCGCTCGCCGTGAGGCATGCCCCGACGTTTCTCTACGATGGGCAGGTAGGCGCCGAGGAAAGCGTCTCCCACCGACTGCGTCATCGCCAGGCTTTGTTCAAAGCCCAGCTCCGAGAAATCGTCATAGAACACGCCGCCCACGCCGCGCTGCTCGTTGCGGTGCTTGAGATAAAAGTACTCGTCGCACCATTGCTTGAAGCGGGGGTACTTGTCGTCGCCAAAGGCACTGAGCGCATCGCGGCAGGTGCGGTGAAAGTGCACCGCGTCTTCTTCAAACCCGTAGTACGGCGTGAGGTCCATGCCGCCGCCAAACCAGCAGGTGGGTGCCTGACCGGGGTGGCCGGCGGCGATCATGCGCACGTTCATGTGCACCGTGGGCACATACGGGTTGCGCGGGTGGAATACCAGCGACACACCCATGGCCTCGAACGGCGCACCCGCCAGCTCGGGCCGATGCTGCGTAGCCGAAGGCGGCAGCTGCGGGCCGCGTACGTGGCTGAAGCCGCAACCCGCGCGCTCGAACACGCGGCCGCCCTCCATGATCTTGGTGATGCCATCACCCTGCAGCGGCTCGCCGGGCGGCTTGCTCCAGGCATCGCCCAGAAAGCGTGCGCCGCCCTCACCTTCAGCGGCTTCCACGGCTTCCAGCGCATCGGTGATGCGGGCCTGAAGGCCCACCAAGTAGCCGCGCACGCGGGTCACCGTGTCGGCAGGGTTCAGGGTCTGAGCGTCTGCCATCAGCTTTTCAGGGCACGGAAGCCAATGTCGCGGCGGTACTGCGCGCCATCAAACTGGATGCCGCGTGCCACGTCATACGCACGTTGCTGCGCCTGCTTGACGCTGTCGGCCAGCACCGTCACGCACAACACCCGGCCACCGGTCACGCTGACCACACCATCCTTCAGCTGCGTGCCCGCATGGAACACCACGGCATCGTCCGCCTCAGCCGGCAGGCCAGTGATGGGGTCACCCTTGCGCGGATTCTCCGGGTAGCCATGGGCGGCCATGACCACGCCCAGCGCGGTGCGGCGGTCCCATTGCAGTTCCATCTGGTCGAGTTTGCCGTCAGCAGCAGCGGCCATCACGTCGCTGAAGTCGCTTTTCAGGCGCATCAGGATGGGCTGCGTTTCGGGGTCACCCATGCGGCAATTGAATTCGAGCGTCTTGGGCTGGCCCTTGGCGTCGATCATCAGGCCGGCATACAGGAAGCCGGTATAAGGAATGCCGTCCTTTTCCATGCCCCGGATGGTGGGCAGGATGATTTCGCGCATCGCGCGGGCATGCACATCGGCCGTGACCACGGGGGCGGGCGAATAAGCGCCCATGCCGCCGGTGTTGGGGCCTTCGTCGCCGTCCTTCAAGCGCTTGTGGTCCTGGCTGGTGGCCAGGGCCAGCACGTTCTTGCCGTCGCACAGCACGATGAAACTGGCTTCTTCGCCTTCGAGGAATTCCTCGATCACCACGCGCGCGCCGCCTTCGTTGTGCGTCACGCCATATTTGTTGTCCACCAGCATGAAGTCCACGGCGTCGTGGGCTTCCTGCAGCGTCATGGCCACGACCACGCCCTTGCCCGCTGCCAGGCCGTCGGCCTTGATGACGATGGGTGCACCCAGCCGATCCACAAACGCGTGGGCGGCGACCGGGTCGGTAAAGGTGTCGTAGTCGGCCGTGGGGATGCCATGGCGGCGCATGAAGGCCTTAGAGAAGGCCTTGGAGCTTTCGAGCTGTGCTGCCGCCTTGGTGGGGCCGAAGATGCGCAGGCCGTTGGCACGGAACTCATCGACCACACCAGCCGCCAGTGGCGCCTCGGGGCCCACCACCGTCAGCGCGATCTTCTCGGCCTGGGCCCACGCGCGCAGTTCGCGCACGTCGGAGATCGCCACGTTTTCGAGCTTGGGGTTCAGCGCCGTGCCACCGTTGCCGGGTGCCACAAACACCTTGGTCACCTTGGGGGACTGGCTCAGTTTCCACGCCATCGCGTGTTCACGGCCGCCGCCACCAATCACAAGTACTTTCATAGGAACCTTTGGTGAACCTGGCCCGCAGCGCAGCGCTGCCGGGCAGGGTTCGAGGGAATATCAGTCGGAAAACAGGTCAGGGCAAGAAAAAGCGGTGCTCTAGGGGGCGGAGTCACAATGCCGCGTTGTGATAAACCTCCTGGGTGTCGTCCAGGTCTTCCAGCACATCCAGCAGCTTCTGCATCTTGGCGACGTCTTCGCCGGTCAGTTCGATGGTGTTTTCAGGCCGCATGGTCACGCCCGCCACTTCGGCAGTCAGGCCTGCGGCCTCCAGCGCGTTCTTTACCGCTTCAAAGTCGGCTGGGGCGGTCAGCACCTCAACCGCGCCGTCTTCGTCGGTCACCACGTCTTCAGCGCCCGCCTCCAGCGCCACTTCCATCACCTTGTCTTCGCTGGTACCAGGGGCAAAGATCAGCTGGCCGCAGTGCTTGAACTGGAACACCACCGAGCCTTCGGTGCCCATGTTGCCACCGTGTTTGCTGAACGCATGGCGCACTTCGGCCACGGTGCGCACGCGGTTGTCGGTCATGGTGTCGATCATGATGGCTGCGCCGCCAATGCCGTAGCCTTCGTAGCGGATTTCTTCGTAGGTCAGGCCTTCGGCGTTGCCCGTGGCCTTGTCGATGTTGTATTTGATGCGGTCGGCGGGCATGTTGGCCGCCTTGGCCTTGTCCACCGCCAGGCGCAGGCGGGGGTTGGCTGACAGGTCACCGCCACCGGCGCGGGCGGCCACAGTGATTTCACGAATGATGCGGGTCCAGATCTTGCCGCGTTTTTCATCCTGGCGCCCTTTGCGGTGCTGGATATTCGCCCATTTACTGTGTCCTGCCACGGGAAGTCCTTCTGTACTTGGTGTATTGATTTAATCTACTCAGTGGATTTTACTTTTTGCTGAACCCAGGGAACCTCTGCACGCTTCGCGCGGAAAGTGGGCGCTGTGGATCGGGATGGGCTGCCAGGCACAAAGCGCAGCAATAGCCACAGCTATTGCGAGCATTTGTAACGCAGCAGGCCGCCCGAGACCGCAGATGCACACGGCGCGCGACGCGTGCAGAGGCTCCCTCACCCCGAGGAAACCCGAAATGGCTGAACCCCTCCTGATTGCCAAGCACGACACCATCGAATGCCACCTGTTGCCCGGCCTGGCCAACCGGCACGGGCTTATCACCGGCGCCACCGGCACCGGCAAGACCGTGACCCTGCAAACCCTGGCCGAAAACTTCTCGCGCATTGGCGTGCCGGTGTTCATGGCCGACGTGAAGGGCGACCTGACCGGCGCCAGCCAGCCCGGAAAGATCGGCGACAAACTGGCGACGGTGCTCAAGGAGCGCGGCCTGGACCTGCCAGAACCCCTCGCCTGCCCCACCACGCTGTGGGATGTGTTTGGGGAACAGGGCCATCCGGTGCGCGCCACGGTGTCCGACATGGGCCCGCTGCTGCTGGGCCGCATGCTCAACCTGAACGAAACACAGCTGGGCGTACTCAACCTGGTGTTCAAGATCGCCGACGACAACGGCATGCTGCTGCTGGACCTGAAGGACCTGCGCGCCATGCTGCAATATGTGGGCGACAACGCCAAGGACTTCACCACCGAGTACGGCAACGTGAGCGCCGCCAGCGTGGGCGCCATCCAGCGCGGCCTGCTGCAGATCGAGCAGCAGGGCGGTACGCAGTTCTTTGGCGAGCCCATGCTCAACATCCAGGATTTCATGCAGACCGTGGACGGCCATGGCGTGGTGAATATCCTGGCGGCCGACAAGCTCATGAATTCGCCGCGCCTGTATGCGACGTTCCTCTTGTGGATGCTGTCAGAGCTGTTCGAGCAGCTGCCTGAGATCGGCGACCCCGAGCAGCCCAAACTGGTGTTCTTCTTCGACGAGGCCCACCTGCTTTTCAACGAGGCGCCCAAAGTGCTCATCGAGCGCATCGAGCTGGTGGTGCGACTGGTGCGGTCCAAGGGCGTGGGTGTGTATTTCGTCACCCAGAATCCGCTCGACATCCCCGACAGCGTGCTGGCCCAGCTGGGCAATCGCGTGCAGCACGCGCTGCGCGCCTTCACCCCGCGTGACCAGAAAGCCGTGAAGGCCACGGCCACCACCATGCGGCAAAAGCCGGGTCTGGACATCGAAACCGCCATCACCGAGCTGGCCGTGGGCGAGGCGCTGGTGAGCTTTTTGGACGCCAAGGGCCGCCCCAGCGTGACCGAGCGTGTGTTTGTGCTGCCGCCCGGCAGCCAGCTGGGCCCCATCACGCCGCAGCAGCGCCAGGCGCTGATGGCCAGCTCGCTGGTGGCGGGTGTGTACGAAAAAATGGTGGACCGCGAGTCCGCCTACGAAAAACTCAAGGGCCGCGCAGCTGAAGCCGGCACGCAGGCAGGCAATGCAGCGGGCGGTGGCAACGGCAAGGTGGCCGCCGGCACGCCCGCCGAAGAAGGCGGGGGCCTGCTGGGCGGGCTGAACGATGTGCTGTTTGGCAGCACCGGCCCACGCGGCGGCAAACGCGATGGCCTGGCGCAGACCATGGCCAAGTCCGCCGTGCGCACCATGGGCACCACGATTGGCAAGGAGATTTTGCGGGGTGTGCTGGGCGGCATCTTTGGCGGGGGCAGCAAGCGCCGTTAGCTCCGTTGGTATGGCGCCCGGCGTCATCGACCGGCACCTCTTCCGCCCCCTGCGGCTTGCCTCTCTTGCAAAAGCACAGCACATGGCGCCTGTGACGGTTTGACGACACCCTGCAAGTCGTCACAAATCAGTCACATGGCTGCCGTGAAATCGCCATACACAACAACAAAAAGAAGGAGGGACGATGACACGGATCGAAAACATTCTGCTGCGCTGGGGCGGCAAGGTCATGCTGCTGGCCATTGGGGTGTGGGTGGCAGCCATCCTTGGCATCTTTGTCGGCGCCTGGCGCCTGCGCTGGCCCTGGGTCCTGTACTTCATTGCCACCGTGATCTTCACGGCGCTAGTGATCCAGTGGACCAACGCCGTGCGCCAGCGTTACATCCGCGAGGCTCCCCTGCCCCGCTTTCTGCAGCGCAAGCTGCGCGAGACCTACCCCCATCTGAGCACCCGAGACTGTGAGCTGGTCGAACGCGGCCTGCGCCAGTTCTTCATGGCCTGCCTGCGCAGCAACCAGCAGTTTGTGGCCATGCCCTCCAAGGCGGTCGATGCGCTGTGGCACGAGTTCATCCTGCACACCCAGGCGTACAAGCTGTGGTGCCAGAACGCGCTGGGGTTCTTCCTGCACCACACCCCCGCCGAGGCGCTGGGCCACAAGGCGCGCCACAACGACGGCCTGCGCCGCTGCTGGTACTGGGTGTGCAAGGAAGAGTCCATCGACCCCAAGGCGCCCAGCCGCCTGCCCCTGCTGTTTGCGCTGGACGCCAAGTTCGCCATTGCCGGAGGCTTCAGCTACGTGCCCGACTGCTCCGACATTGCCCGCAAGAGCGACGCGGGCGGCAGCGGCGGCGACAGCTACTGCGGCACCAGTTTTTCGGACGGCAGCTACAGCGGCAGCTCGGGCGACTTTGGCGGTGCCGAGAGTTCGGATGCAGGCAGTGACGGCGGCGGGGATGGCGGGGGCGACGGCGGCGGTTGTGGCGGCGGCGGGGACTGAGCGCCTGATCCACCGGCCCCACGGGCGGCACAACGCCAACCCCAATCACTCTCTTTTTGATAGCTACCCAGGCATGATGCACTAGCGCATGCAGCCAAAATGGCCTGAAATCACGCCCAGTCACCCAGGCGACGACCGGGCCTGCACCCACCGGTCTACAGTGGCACCCCATGAACACCCTCACCTGCTTTTCCCTCAGCATCACTGATCACGTGGCCCATCTGGTTCTGAACAAACCCGAGGCCATGAACACCATGCACCCTACCTTCTGGCGCGAGCTGGACACGGTGCTGGCCCAGCTGCACCAGGCGGGCGAGGCGCGGGCGCTGGTCATCAGCAGCACCGGCAAACATTTCAGCGCCGGGATGGCGCTGGAGACCTTTGGCGGCGCCATCACGATGGACGACCAGAGCCCCGAGGGCCGGGCCGCCATCTTCGACCTGCTGACTGACATGCAGGCCACCTTCACACGCATCGACAACCTGCGCATCCCGGTGATCATGGCCATCCATGGCGGATGCATCGGCGGTGCGGTGGACATGGTCACCGCAGGCTGCATCCGCTACGCCACGGCCGACGCTTTCTTCTGCATCCAGGAGATCAACATCGGCATGGTGGCCGACGTGGGCACGCTGCAGCGCCTGCCCAAGCTCATTCCGCTGGGTGTGGTCAAAGAACTGGCCTACACCGGCCGCCGCTTGAGCGCCGCCAAGGCCCTGGACTATGGCCTGGTCAACGAGGTGTTCGACACGCAAGAGGCCATGCTGGCTGCTGCGCTGCAGTGCGCCAAAGAGATCGCGTCCAAACCCCCGGTGGCCATCTGGGGCACCAAGCAGGCCGTGAACTACGCGCGCGACCACAGCGTGGAAGACAGCCTGCGCCAGATGGGCTGGCTGCAGGGCGCCATCTGGAGCAACCAGCATGTGCGCGAATCGGTCACGGCCATGAAGCAAAAACGCGCGGGCGAGTTCCCGGCGCTCACACCATTGCAACGGTTCAGCGAGCTGGGCTGAGCGCCGCCGGGCCGCGCCATGCGGCCCGGATTGCGGTGCGCGCACGGGCATGTGCCACATCAAAATGTATAGCTGCCCAGGCATGCAGCACTAGCGCTTGCAAGCCCTTTTGCTTGAAATGGCGAGGCGAAGGGCTATCATCAGGCCTTAAGGGGTTTGGCCGTCTTCCAGCCCTGTCCACAAGGATGCCGCCACCATGACGCTGCCCAGCCTGACCCCACCCACCTACGACGATGTGGCCGCTGCCGCGCACCGGCTCAAGGGCATGGCGCACCGCACGCCCGTGCTGCGCTCCAGCACCGCCGACGAGCGGCTGGGCGCGCAGCTGTTCTTCAAGTGTGAGAACCTGCAGCGCACCGGCGCGTTCAAGTTCCGGGGCGCGTTCAACACCCTGGCCCAGTTCACCGACGAGCAGCGCGAACGCGGTGTGCTCGCCTTCTCGGCCGGCAACCACGCCCAGGCCATTGCACTGTCGGCCCGGCTGCTGGACATGCCTGCCGCCATCGTCATGCCCGAGGACGCCCCCGCCTCCAAGATGGCCGCCACGCGCGACTATGGCGCCCAGGTCGTCACCTACAACCGCTACACCGAAGACCGCGAGGCCATCAGCCGCCGCCTGGCGCTGGAGCGCGGCATGACGCTGGTCCCCCCGTTCGACCACCCCCATGTGATCGCGGGCCAGGGCACGGCGGCCAAGGAGCTTTTTGAAGAAGTGCCCGACCTGGACTACCTGTTCGTCTGCGTCGGTGGCGGCGGCCTGCTGGCGGGCAGCCTGCTGGCCGCCGAGGCCCTGGCGCCGCAATGCCGGGTGGTAGGGGTGGAGCCCGCAGCGGGCAACGACGGCCAGCAGTCGGTCAAGGCCGGGCATGTGGTGCAGATCCCCACGCCCCACACCATTGCCGACGGCGCACAAACCCAGGCGCTGGGCCAGCTCACCTTCCCCATCATCCAGCGCCTGGCCGACGACATGGTCACCGCCACCGACGAGCAGCTGGTCGAATCCCTGCGCTTTTTTGCCGAGCGCATGAAGATCGTGGTCGAGCCCACGGGCGCCCTGGCATTCGCCGGGGCCCAGCATGGCAACGTGGACATCCACGGCGCGCGCGTCGGCATTCTCATCAGCGGCGGCAACGTCGATTTGTCGCGCCTGGCACGGTTTCTGGCAGACTAGCCCCCACTTTTTCACTCACCGCGCGGCAGAGCGTGCCTGATCATCAGCGCAAAGGCCTCTGCCCTTCTCCTTTCAGGTTCCCCATGAGCAACGTCACCGTCATCACCCACCCCCTCGTCCAGCACAAGCTCACGCTGATGCGCAAGAAAGACGCCAGCACCAACAGCTTTCGCCGTCTGCTGGGCGAGCTGTCCACGCTGATGGCGTACGAAGTGACCCGCGACATGCCGCTGCAGGATGTGCAGATCGAAACCCCGCTGGAGACCATGACCGGCAAGATGATCGATGGCAAGAAGCTGGTGCTGGTCTCCATCCTGCGTGCGGGCAACGGCTTTCTGGACGGCATGCTCAACGTGGTGCCCGGCGCCCGCGTGGGCCACATCGGCCTGTACCGCGACCCAGCCACGCTGCAGCCCGTGGAGTACTACTTCAAGATGCCGTCCGAAATGGACGAGCGCGACATCATCGTGGTGGACCCGATGCTGGCCACCGGCAACTCGGCCGCGGCCTGTGTGGACCGCCTCAAGAAGCTCAACCCCCGCTCCATCAAGTTCGTCTGCCTGCTGGCCGCCCCTGAAGGCGTGGCCACGCTGCAGAAGGCCCACCCCGACGTGCCCATCTTCACCGCCGCCATCGACCGCGAGCTGAACGACCACGGCTACATCCTGCCGGGCCTGGGCGATGCGGGTGACCGCATTTTTGGCACCAAATAAGCGCACAACGGTAGCGCCCGTGCACCAGCCACCGCAGGGCCTGCCGCCCAGCGGTGGCTTTTTTTCATCACCGGGCCTCCCTGCGTTGCGTAGCAGCCCACTGGGAGCCCTACTCTGGTGGGGTGCCCCAGCCTGGTTTCCGGATGCGCTGCACGCATGCACCATTTTTTTACCAACTGGTGGCTTTCCTCTGGCAGACTTGCCGCTGGTTTGCAGTTACACAGCCACCGACTGGCGCGCTCCTTGCTTGGTAGCAGCACACCCAACCTCCTTGTTTGCTTGTCTGAAGGAACCCCACCATGACCACTCGCCGCATCTTCACCGGACGCCTGCTCTGCACCTCCATGGCCCTCTCGGCCGCCATGGCGATGGCGCCCTCTTTGGCCTTCGCACAGTCCAAGATCAAGGTCGCGGCGATCTACACGGTGCCTTTTGAACAGCAATGGGTCAGCCGCATCCACAAGGCCCTCAAGGCCGCCGAGGCACGTGGCGAGATCGAATACAAGGCCAGCGAAAACGTGAGCAACGCCGACTACGAGCGCGTGATGCGCGAGTACGCCACCGGCGGCAACCAGCTCATCGTGGGCGAGGCCTTTGCGGTAGAAGCCGCCGCCCGCAAAGTGGCCAAGGACTTCCCCAAGACTTCGTTCCTGCTGGGCTCCTCCGGCAAGCCGCAGGCGCCCAATTTCAGCGTGTTCGACAACTACATCCAGGAGCCCGCATACCTGAGCGGCATGGTGGCTGGCGGCATGACCAAGACCAACAAGATCGGCATGGTGGGCGGCTTCCCCATCCCCGAAGTCAACCGCCTGATGCACGCCTTCATGGCGGGCGCCAAGGAGACCAACCCCAAGGTCGAGTTCACCATCACCTTCATCAACAGCTGGTTTGACCCACCCAAGGCCAAGGAAGCCACCTTCGCCATGATCGACAAGGGCGCCGACGTGCTCTACGCCGAGCGCTTTGGCGTGAGCGACGCGGCCAAGGAAAAAGGCAAGCTCGCCATCGGCAACGTGATCAATACGCAAGAGCAGTACCCCGACACCGTGGTGGCATCGGCCCTGTGGCACATGGAGCCCAGCATCGAGCGCGCGCTCAAGCTGGTCAAGGACGGCAAATTCACGGCCGAGGACTACGGCCCATATTCGATGATGAAACACAAGGGCTCCGAACTCGCGCCCCTGGGCACATTCGAGAAGAAGGTGCCGGCCGACATCGTCGCCAAGGTCAAAGCCAAAGAAGCCGACATCCTGGCCGGCAAGTTCACCGTGAAGGTGGACGACAGCCAGCCCAAGTCCACGGCCAAGTAAGCACCGGATGCAGCGGGCGCCGTGCCCGCGTCCTCAACTTCTGTGCACAGGCCACCCCAGCAAAGCGGTGGCCTGTTTGTTTTGATGCTCACCGCTATTGCACCCCGACAAGGCTCACCCACCATGTTTTCGCACCACACCACCAAGCCGACTCTGACAACCCGGTGCACCCGCCTGCTGGGCGCCCTGGCCCTGGCCGCCGTGGTCGCGGGCTGTGCCGCCACCTCGCCTGGCAAAACAGCCGTGCGGCTGGACGACACGCCCCGCATCGCCGTCATCTCCGCCTTTGCGCCCGAGCTGACCGTGCTGCTGCCCCAGGTGCAGCAGCCCGCCAAGCACCGCATCAACGGCGTGGACTTCACCACCGGCACGCTCGAAGGCAAGCCCGTGGTGGTGTTCCTGTCGGGCATCAGCATGACCAACGCGGCCATGAACACCCAGCTGGTGCTGGACCGCTTCCACGTGAGCCATGTGGTCTTCAGCGGCATTGCGGGCGGCGTGAACCCTAGCCTGCACATTGGCGACGTGACGGTGCCCGCACAGTGGGGCCAGTACATGGAATGGCTGATGGCGCGTGAAGACAAACCCGGCCAGTACAGCGCCCCCGCGTGGATGAAAAGCGAGCTGACCCTGCCCGCCTTCGGCATGATGCACCCGCGTCCGGTGGAAGTGCGGTCCGCCGCCAACCCCCAACTCAGCAAGAAGTTCTGGTTCGAAGCCGACCCCAAGATGCTGGCCACCGCCCGCAGCCTGCAGAACGTGGGCCTGGAGCACTGCCTGGCCGCCACCTGCCTCAAGCAGCGCCCACAACTGGTGGTGGGCGGCAACGGCGTATCGGGCCAAGCCTTTGTGGACAACAAGGCCTTCCGCGAATACGCCTTCAAGACCTTCGAGGCCAACGTGCTCGACATGGAAACCGCCGCCACAGCCATGGTCGCCCACAGCAACGGCGTGCCCTACATCGCCTTCCGGTCGCTGAGCGACCTCGCCGGCGGTGGTGATGGCGAGAACGAAATGGGCACCTTCATGGGCCTGGCGGCCGCCAACTCGGCCAAGGTGTTGCGGGCGTTTCTGGCGGCGTGGCATTGAGTGGCACCAACTGTCACCTCAACGCAGCAGCGACGACACAAGGCCTTCACTTCAAGGGATTGAATGGCTCTAGGCCCTTGATGGCAGGATCCTTGCGGCAGGCTGCTAGTGGCATAGATCGCGCCTGTACAAACTCGAGAATCTTCCGATCCTCCCGGTCAATGCGGGCCTTCATGCACACGCATCCATAGCCAGCGCTGCCATGGCCTGTGCGCACCCAGCGCGCCGACGGAAAGGTCGGCACGCTGCCCACGGCCTGGTGTCCGCCCTGCATTCCAACCATCCAGCTGCCTTCGCGATCAATGAAATCCACATTCCCAGGGGTAGGGTTGTCTAGCCATCCGCACAATGTGGGCGGGGTAGCCTTCGCGGTTTCAACCGCCAGGGACTGAGCAGCGGCGAGCGGCAGGATACCAGCCATACTAACGAAGGCCGCCAGCCCCCCCCAAACTGCTCGCAGCAGATACACCCGCGTCATGGAGTCACCTCCTCAAGGGTTCTGGATATTCGAGCCTTGAGCAGGATTTTCTCGAACTGCTGGGCGATTCCAGCTATGTCAGTTGCATGGTCGCTGCCGTTCACCATACTGCGCGCCGCCACATAGTTCGTAGAGCCCGCGCTGAAGTATTGTGAGAAGCTGCGGCCGTTGGCAAAACCACGGCCGGTCCGCATGCCCTGGGACATTAGCGCGTAAGCCACCTCTGGGGTCTTCACGAGTTCAGGGTTTAACAGCAGATCGAGTCCACGCCCCAATGCAACGCCGGCGACTGCATAGTTGGACCACCAAGTCAGCTGAACATAGCCGCGGCCAAAATACGCCTGTTCAACTCCATCATCCTCGGCGTATGCTGCATCGGCTGTGCCGCCCTCGGCCGTCCCCATCTTGGCCTTTTTCGTGAGTGGTGTGATCAGTCCGGTGGGCGACACGGTGAACTGATCACCATCCTGCTCCGTGATCCGCACCGAACCGCTGGGAAGCTTCTTGACCTTCACGGGCTCGTAGTATCTGCGCCCTTTGCCCCGCCCTACTTCGTCCACAGGGGCCATAGTCATCAGCCACTTGCGCTCGCGCAACATTACAGGTTGGTTGTGCTTGTCCAGGAGCGGACGGCCCTTTTTGCTAAGTGCGGGACGGGCAACGGTGATCGGAGAAGTTGTCTCCCACATGACCGTTGCCAGCATGTAGGCCACCTGCCGTACGTCAGTGACGCCTGGATCGCGCTCCATCATGCCCAACAAATTAAGCATATCGGGAATCGCGGCCGCGTTGTACCGCCCGCTCTTGCTGAACTGCGCCGTGAACTCGTTTTGGAAAATAGAACGGTCATAGAGGCCGGAATGCCCGAAATCAGTCTTCTGGGAGTTGGTAGTCATGCGGAACAAATGAAATTGATATGTAGCTGCCGCAGGCACTAGGAACCGGGGCTCCGCCATCCTATGCAGAGACAAAAGGTAGACGCGGCGGCTCAGCGCATCCATTTGCAACTGCTGTGACAGAAATACGCTGCACTAAAGAAAACCATGGTTCGACCTGGCATCAATCTTGAATACCATCTCGCCCATGACCACCACCGTGCTGCAGCTCAGGAAAATCACCAAACGTTTCGGCAAGCTCGTCGCCAACGACACTATCAGTCTGACCCTGGCACGCGGCGAAGTGCTAGCACTGCTGGGCGAAAACGGCGCAGGCAAGTCCACACTGATGTCCATCCTGTTCGGGCACTACGTGGCCGACGAAGGCAGCATCGAAGTGTTTGGTCAGCCCCTGCCGCCTGGCCAGCCGCGTGCGGCGCTGGCGGCGGGCATTGGCATGGTGCACCAGCACTTCACGCTGGCCGACAACCTCACGGTGCTGGACAACGTGCTGCTGGGCAGCGAGCCGCTGTGGCAGCCCTTCTCACGCCGCAGCGAGGCGCGGGCCAAGCTGCTGGCGGTGTCACAGCAGTTTGGCTTGCCCGTCAACCCCGATGCCCGCGTGGGCAGCCTCTCAGTGGGCGAGCGCCAGCGGGTCGAAATCCTGAAAGCCCTGTACCGCGGCGCTCGCATCCTCATCCTGGACGAGCCCACCGCCGTACTCACCCCGCAGGAGAGCGAGGCGCTGTTCGACACCCTGGCGCAGATGGTGGCGCAGGGCCTGTCCATCATCTTCATCAGCCACAAGCTGGGCGAGGTGCTGCGCGTATCGCACCGCGTGGTCGTACTGCGCCAGGGGAAGCTGGTGGCAGAGGCGCCTGCGCAGGGCACCACCCAGGGGCAGCTCGCGCAATGGATGGTGGGCCATGCGATTGAGGCGGCCGAGCGCCGCCCCGCACGGAGCGTGGGCGAGCCCATCTGCACCCTCGACAACGTGAGTACCGCCCCCACCGGGCGCGATCGGTTGCACGAGGTCTCCCTCGCCCTGCGCGCCGGCGAGATCGTGGCGATTGCAGGCGTGAGCGGCAACGGCCAGGTGGCGCTGGCCGATGTGCTGTGTGGCGTGCGAGCAGCCACCACCGGCCAGGTCACCCTGCGCGGCGCGACGCTGCAAGCGCGGCCCGCATGGCTGGTCAGCCAGGGCGTGGCCCGCATCCCCGAAGACCGCCACGCCGTGGGCGTGGTGGGCGACCTGCCCGTGTGGGAGAACGCGGTGGCCGAACGCCTGCGCGGCCCCTGGTTTGCGCACCCGTGGTTCCGAGCCTTCTGGGTCAAACGCCGCGCTGCGCGCCAGCATGCACAGCGCGTGGCCGAGACCTTTGACGTGCGCGGCGGCGGGCCGGACACCCCCGCCCGGTCGCTGTCCGGCGGCAACATGCAAAAGCTCATCCTGGGCCGGGCGCTGATGCCGCCGAAGGACGCAGCGGGCTACGCCGCGCCTGCGCCCCAGCTCATCGTGGCCCACCAGCCTACTTGGGGGCTGGACATTGGCGCGGTGATGTTTGTGCAGCAGCAGCTCATCAACGCGCGCGATGCGGGAGCGGCCGTGCTGCTGATCTCGGACGATCTGGACGAAGTGCTGGCGCTGGGTGACCGTGTGTCCGTCATGCACGACGGACAACTGAGCGAGGCGCGACGCGCCGAAGACTGGACACGCGAAGCCATCGGCCTGGCCATGGCGGGCGCTGTCCATTGAGCGACAACAACAAGAACAACCCAGCATGAGACTTGAAAAACGCAACCACACCTCCCCCGCCGCCTACGTGCTGGCACCGGTGGGTGCCGTGGTGTTCACACTGATCGTCAGCGCCTTGCTGGTACTGTGGGCTGGTGCGCCTGTGGGGCAAACCTATGTGCTGCTGCTCCAAGGCGCGTTCGGCTCGGTGTTTGCACTGACAGAAACCCTCACCCGCGCCACGCCACTGATCCTGACCGGGCTGGCAGCGGCTGTGGCCTTCCGCGCGCGGCTGTTCAACATTGGGGCCGAGGGGCAGCTTTACGCCGGGGCGCTGGCCGCCGTGGCCGTGGGCGGCATGCATGGGGGCACGGGGCTGGAGTGGTCGCCCTATGTGCTCTTTCCGCTGATGATGCTGGCGGCCGCGCTGGCGGGCGCGGCGCTGCTGCTGGGCCCGGCGCTGATGAAGGCGCGGCTGGGCGTGGACGAGGTGGTCACCACACTGCTGCTCAACTTCATCATGCTGCTGCTGGTGTCAGCCCTGCTCGATGGGCCAATGAAAGACCCGCTCTCCATGGGCTGGCCGCAGAGTGTGGCGCTGCAGGGCGATCTGGAGCTGTCTAAGCTGGTGCCGCAGACACGGCTGCACACGGGCCTGCTGTGGGCCGTGTCGCTGGCCGTGATGCTGTGGGCGCTGCTGGCACGCACGGTGCCGGGGTTTGACATTCGTGCTGCGGGGGCCAATGCACGCGCTGCTGCCTTTGCGGGCGTGCCTATCACCCGCACGGTGGTGCTGGTCGCCTTGCTCTCCGGCGGGCTCGCAGGCTTGGCCGGCGCCATCGAAGTGGCGGGCCGCACTGGCTATGTGACGCTCGACATGTCGCCCGGCTACGGCTACAGCGGCATCGTGATCGCCATGTTGGCCGGACTGCACCCGCTGGGCGTGATTGCGGCGGGCACCTTCGTGGCGGGCGTGCTGGTGGGGGCTGACAGCATGAGCCGCGCGGTGGGCGTGCCCACCTACATTGCGGATGTGATCGTGGCGACTTCGCTGATTGCGGTGCTGGTGGCCGGGCTGCTGACGCAGTACCGCGTGAAGAAATGAGACACCCCCTGAGCCGCTTCGCGTCTTCCCCCTCTCCTTCGGGAGGGGGACGCCACCCGTGGCCTGGCAAAGCCAGTTCCACGGTGGCACTGGCTTTGGCCGCGCCAGTTGCGTCGTGCAGAGGTCGAAGGAAAGCATCACTCACGACGAAGATGACTCCCTGCTTCATCCAGAATTTCAAGCCAAATTGGCCTCTAGCGCTTATCCATAAAGCGCTGGAAGCTATCAAAATTGAAGTAACCAGCACTGAGGCGGGCACATGACCGAACTGCTCGACATCCTCGCCAACCCAGCGTTCTGGATTGCCACCCTGCGGGTCGCCACCCCGCTCATTCTGGGCACGCTGGGGGTTTTGCTGTGTGAACGCGCCGGGGTGCTCAACCTGGGCATTGAAGGGATCATGGTCGCTGGCGCCTTCACTGGTTGGCTCGCGGTGTACACGGGCCATGGACTGTGGGCCGGGGTGCTGGTGGCGGCGCTCACCGGCGCAGTGTTTGGATTGCTGCACGCATGGCTCACCGTGGGGCTGGCGCTGTCGCAGCATGTGTCC
>Ga0208124_100341_pt1 | contig 17702 bp, 20 predicted proteins | sample LakWasM104_HOW12_2_FD_183922 | JGI IMG/M metagenome (GOLD analysis project Ga0208124, IMG submission 183922) | Freshwater sediment methanotrophic microbial communities from Lake Washington under simulated oxygen tension - Sediment Metagenome... | ecosystem: Environmental > Aquatic > Freshwater >...
CAAGCGGTGTCTACTTTCTCTGGTGGGTGGCGTGTGCGGTTAAATTTAGCTCGGGCGCTTATGTGTCGTTCCGATTTGCTTTTGTTAGATGAGCCGACTAATCACTTAGACTTAGATGCGGTTATTTGGCTTGAGGGCTGGCTGCAAAGTTATCGTGGCACACTGTTGTTGATTTCGCACGATAGAGATTTCTTGGACGCGATTGTGAATCACATTGCGCACATCGAGCAACAAACGCTGACGTTGTATCGCGGTGGTTATTCAGACTTCGAGCGCCAACGTGCTGAAAAACTGGCATTGCAACAAGCGATGTTTGAAAAACAACAACGTAAAGTCTCGCATTTACAAAGCTATATTGATCGCTTTCGTGTACAGGCCACAAAAGCACGTCAGGCGCAAAGCCGCATTAAAGCGTTAGAGCGCATGGAAATGATTTCTGCTGCGCATGTGGATTCACAGTTTAACTTTGAATTCAGAGTGCCAGTTGCCGCACCAGATCCATTGTTGGTATTAGACGAAATGTCTGTCGGTTATAACAATGTTGCCCTTATTAAGAATATTGTTCTAGCGATTAGACCCGGTGAGCGTCTAGGTTTATTAGGACGCAATGGTGCAGGTAAAACCACGCTGATTAAATTACTCGCCAATGAATTACAGCCTTTAAGCGGCAAACGCGTTGAAGGCAAGGATTTGAATATAGGCTATTTTGCGCAACATCAGTTAGAGCAATTGCGTCCAGATGAATCGCCACTGCAACACATGATGAAGTTAGACCCGCTCACGCGCGAGCAAGAGCATATGAATTATCTTGGTGGCTTTGATTTTAAAGGTGATATGGCGCGTTCGCCCTGTGCAAACTTTTCAGGTGGAGAAAAATCACGCTTAGCGCTGGCTTTGTTGATTTGGACACGACCCAATTTGCTATTGCTGGATGAGCCAACCAACCATTTAGACCTTGAAATGCGCCATGCTTTAACGTTAGCGTTACAAGATTATCAGGGCGGCGTCATTTTAGTTTCGCATGATAGGGCCTTATTGCGCGCCACTTGCGATGAATTTATCTTAGTAGCAGATGGGAAAGCCGAGCCATTTGATAGCGATTTGGAAGGCTATAGTCAGTGGTTAAACGAGCAGCGTTTAAAAGAAAAGCAAACAACGCAAGCCGTAGCAGAAAGTCAGACCTCTACAGAGAAGTCTAATAAGAATGACCGCGCTGCCAATAAAGCCGAGCGCCAAGCCAGAATCGCAGAACGCAGACCACTAGTGAAAGAGGTTGAACAATTAGAGCTGAATATTGCCAAATGGCAAGCTGAGAAAAAAATGTGCGATGACCGCTTGAATGACAGCGAACTTTACAGTGCTGCAGATAAGACTGAATTACAGCAATTATTAAAGAAACAAGCGGAGCTAGCTAACCAAATCGAAGTAGCTGAAGAGCGTTGGTTAGAGTTGCATGAATTGTTAGAAGCCATGCCCGCACTAGATTAATCATCATTAAAACGAAGAATAAGGTTCAATATGGAAATGCAATACTCAAAACGCATCAAACTCATGCACGCTTTGTGCCTTGCTGAAACATTACGTGACGATGAAGCCAAGCCCAATATAGATTTGAACGACTACGATGCGCTGGCTTCTGCCGATTATTTAAGCTGTTATGTCACCTTTAAGGCGATTCAAGCAGCAGAGCGTTCACCGCTGGCAGAGCGCACTGATAACTTTGATATGTTGAGTGTCTACCAAGCCTATGCCTTGTTGGCTTATGCATTTTTCACCACACCATTAGCACGAGAAGATATTTCACCAAACTTTCAAACTGCGCAAATCACTATCGCAAAAACACTGTTCGCTGGCTTGCCAGATGCAGAGCTGATTGAAATCATAGAGTCAGGTTTGCAAAAATTTAAATTGATTGGTGATGCTGAGGTTGACCATTGGTTTGAGTTTAGAGAGAACTTAGATAAATTAACCGTAGCCTTTGTTATTGCTGGCACCGATGATGAAAGTCCGCATGATAAAGAAGACGTGATTCCATTATTCGGTCAGCTATTAAGCCAATTGTGTGAGGCTTTTGAGAACGTTTAAGTTTATTAAATTTGTAAAATAAAAAAAACGCCTATTGAGAATCTCAGTAGGCGTTTTTTTATGAGCAAACACTTAATATTATATTGCAATTACATACTACGACTTTCTAACGGACGGCTTTGTTGTTTAAAGCGAGTAGGGCGCTTGTCGTCATTATCTCTACGCTCATCACCGTGGCCAAAACCATGCTCTTCCATTTTAAATTCACGCGCTTTCTTACGTTGTTCAGGCGTTAATAGTGCAAATACTTGTGCATCATGGCGCGCCCATGCAAGTACTTTTTCTTTCTCTAGCTTAGCTGCTTTATCTGAAAGTTGCTGCACTTTTGCATCATCAAATTTTTCAGCTTGTGCCGTTGCACGCAATTCTTCTATCAGTTGTTGATGCTGTTTATGCTGATCACGCACCACTGGAATTTGTGCATAGTTTAATTTAAATAACTGGTCTTCTTGCGCGTTGGTTAAATCCAAACCACGCAAATAGGGTGGTCTGCCTTCATGCACGTTATGATATGACTTGCCTCCACGCTCACAGCGTGGTCCTTTATCACCATCATGTTCTGCGTGGGCAAGGCTTGCAGCAGGTAATGACACTGCTAAAAATGACGCAAGCAGGATTTGTTTAAATGAAAACGTTTGTTTAAATCTGAATGTGGTGCTCATGATAAATCCTTTGTATGATTAACTTTAATTAAAAGCTGCTTAAGTTGTACAAGCCGTGATGGTCACTTTTCATACGTGTTTAAGACGATGCCATTCTGCATTCAGGCAATGTTAAAGGACGTTAAGTGCATGTAAATCTGAGTAAAGTCCACAATCTAGGATTGTGGCGAGCGCAATGGCTGGTTATGATGGCTATCAATAATAGTTAAGATTAAATTGATTTTAAATAGATAAAGTTGAACTGATTAGGTAGAAGCGACACATGCAAACAGTATTGCTAATAGACGATGATATTGAACTGGTTGAAATGCTCAAAGAATATATTGAGCAAGAGAATTTTAGTGTGCAAGTCGCACATGATGGTATGGCTGGTGCACAAATGCTGTTAGAGCAGTCGTTCGACATTGTGGTGTTAGATGTGATGATGCCAAGGTTGAACGGTATAGAAACGCTAAAAGCCATACGCCAACATAGCAATGTGCCGGTGATAATGCTAACAGCTAAAGGTGACAATACCGATCGTATCGTAGGTTTAGAGCTTGGTGCGGATGATTATGTGCCTAAACCGAGCAGTCCACGTGAGCTGGTAGCGCGTATTCGAGCTATTTTAAGGCGAGTACAGCCGCTTGAAACTATTAATGTGAGCACTAAAATCACAGTCGGCGCGCTCTGCATCTGGCCTGCTCAGCGCCTTGTTGAATGGGATAGTCAGTCAGTAATACTTACCAGCACCGAATATAGTTTATTAGAAATATTAGCTAAAAACGCTGGGCAAATCGTTTCTAAGCAAGACTTGTCGCAGCAAGCGTTAGGGCGCCCGCTAGCAAGATTTGACCGCAGTATAGACGTGCACTTAAGTAGCATACGCCACAAGCTTGGGTTGTTGCCAGATGGGCGACATTGCATACAAACTGTGTTTCGCTCTGGTTATCAATTGCTTAAAAGCTAGTGCAACAAACGCACACAAGTTAAGGACATCAAATGGGTCGTTTGTATTGGAAGTTTTTTATTTTCTTCTTTTTAGCGCAATTAACTTCAGTCATTGGCGTTGGCATAGCCGTCTCTATTGTGCATGAACGAGAAGAACTGCAACGTGAGCATGAAGTGCAAATGCAAGCGCAGAATAAATCATTATCACCTCCAGTGCTTTCTAAACCCTATAAACCAAGACACAAACGTTGGTTTCCTCTAATGCCAATATTGGTTGGCGCAATTGCCAGTTTTATATTTGCGGCAATTTTGGCTTGGTATTTTTCAAAGCCAATTAAACGATTAAGGCAAGCTTTTGCCAGTGCAGCGAATGGCAATCTCGATGTGAGAATTGGTGAGTCTATGGGCACGCGCCGAGATGAGTTGGTTGATTTAGGCAATGCGTTTGATGTGATGGCAGTTCGACTCGGCGCATTGCTACAAAGCCAAACACGCTTGCTGCACCAAGTGTCACACGAGTTACGCTCCCCCTTGGCGCGCTTGCAAATCGCCGTGGGTTTGGCGCGTCAGCAACCAGATAAACTGGAATCCTCACTCACGCGTATAGAGCGTGAATCTGTAAGAATGGATGATTTAGTCGGTGAGTTGCTGGCGCTTTCACGCCTAGAGTCAGGCGTGATTAAGCTAGATAAAGAACGCGTCAATTTAAACGAATTGTTGACTACGGTTATAGAAGATGCGCGTTTTGAAGGTGAAGCAAGAAAAATCACCATTGATTATAAAATGCAACTTGAAACATCCGACACATCGCTTAGCTTACTAGGGCAGCAAGATTTATTGCACCGCGCCATTGATAATGTTGTCCGTAACGCGCTTAAATACAGCCCAAGCCAATCACACGTTTCAATTAAAACTAGTGTCGAAGATTCGCTCATCAAAATTGAAGTAAATGATCAAGGAGCAGGCGTTGCAGAAGATGAGTTAGACATCATATTCCAAGCATTTTTTAGGGGAAGTAACACCAATCAAACGGATGGGCACGGTGTTGGGCTCGCCATTGCCAAACAGATTATAGAAGCGCATGGCGGTACAATCACCGCCAGCAATATCGCTACTGGTGGGTTAAGTGTGGTAATCAAGCTGCCTGTTAGTTAGCTTGAATGATGAGCTAGGCGTATTTTCAAGAGAAAACGATTAGCTAAAGTAGCAATACCCCAATAAACCGTAGCCCAAAAAAGGCACAGAAGCCCCCATCCCAGAATAGTAAATGGCGCTAAGCCAAACCCCTCGTTGTGACCGAACACGGGTATGCCGATTGATTTAAAAAGCAGTAACGGCAAAAAAAGTGTAGTACTTACTATATTAGTAAACCATACAGCGTGAGTTGCCCATTCAGTGTTCATAAGCAAAACAAGGGTAACGTGAAGCAACACCAGCACTGAAAAAATGGGAAGGAAAAATGGTTTTTTCATATGTATGTCTGACGTTTGACACAAGAGGCGCCGTTAGGCGTCCCGCTTGAGTGAGGGGTTAGCATATAAGCTCACCCATTTCTACTAAGTCCGCCTCTAGTAGAGGAAATGATAGATTTTGTTTTATACAAAAATTAGTTGATTCTCGAATGATATGTATGTCAACAGCTGATGAGGAGCTTGTTTCGTTGTCTTTAAAGTTAAAATATTTCACTTCAGTTTCGCCTGGCAGTGGTTTTTGGTAAGGCGTAATTGAGACATTGAATTATGCTTCATAGTCACTTATTGCTTCACTTAAAGTTTTAGCTTTTGATTCAAATGCTAAATCATTATGAGGACACAGGCTACCAGTATAAGTGTAACGAGAATTTTTGGGGCCGAACAAAAGAGGCATAGTTTAAAGCCCTAACGTTTGAATTAAGGGGCTGGCTTTAGCCAGTCCCGCTTGAATGATGGGTTAGGCATAACACTCAGACCTTGCTTTGAGGGAAAGATGTGGCCATAGTGCCTTAAGCCCATTGATTTGATGTGAATGTTCAAGAAAACAGGTTGCAAATGCATTTTCAAGATCATCATTTTGTTCTGCGATGGCATTTATCAAGTTTCCCAGTTCGATAAGTTTTGCCTGTGAAAGGGAGTTTGCAACCTTGCCATATGAATAGCTGAACTCTCGCATTACTCTATGATAAGTTTCAGGGTCATCGTCTTCTAAAGGTTCAGGATCTTCCCAGTCACTGATGAAACTGGGGAGAAAGTCACATAAGTATTTTCTCAGTGCTTCGGGTGAGTTCGGAATAGTATTCACGATATGCCTAACGTTTGTGATAAGGGGCTGGCGAAGATGTTGGCACAGCCGTAGTTATTAAAATTGTTTTCATAGATGCTAGTTTTAGCCAGTCCCACTTGATGGATGGGTTAGGCATTTTGGTGAATAGACAAATGCTTTTCCACGTTTGGTAGCAACCCAGCCTGCACCGATGGCTTCTTCAATACATTGTGAAATGCGGGAAATAAGTTGGCTTTTAGTGGGTTGTCTTTCCCATCGAAACTCGCTGATTGGGAACTCGATAGTGAGTTCTTTTAACTTTGCTTCTGAGTTTAACGCAACAGTAATAGCTAACCCTCTGTAGTTGTCGTACATCGACGACGCACCCCAAAGGTGTTTTACTTCCCAAGTATATTCGACCCCGCTGACAGTAGCTAAACCAGATGTAGGAAAGCCGCTCATATGAAATGCCTAACGTTTGAATTAAGGGGCTGGCTTTAGCCAGTCCCGCTTGAATAATGAGTTAGGTTTCATAATTTGTGGTAACTTTCTTGAAATACTTGGTGTTATATATTAAGGTTGCCACACCAAATATCACGAAACCAGCACCTAGTATAAAGAGGAAACTATCAAGTCCTTTTTCAAAACCAAAGTAGACAAAAACTAAGCCCATGAAAACGTTGAAAGCTGGTCCAAACAAAGATGCCTTTGGGGAAGAAGCATAAGCCCGCTTGCTATTTTGAATAAGACTGTTTAAGTGATGAACTTCATCTTCATGACCCTTACATGCAAGACCGTCTCCAAGGTCGGAACAACACTCTATGCAAAGGGCTCGCTGACAATGCTTGCAAATGCCTATGGCATCGGTTTGATGGTTAAAACACTGCATAACTCTCCTTGAAACCTAACGTTTGAGTTAAGGGGCTGGCGTTAGCCAGTCCCGCTTGAATGATGGGTTAGGCATTTTCATTCTTTGCTTGGTAACAGAAGCCAAGGTTCACGTTTAATAGCAGCCTTTGCATATTGCCCTAAAGTGTTTGGTAGAGATTGGTACTTTGCTGCATAACTAAGACCGCGTTTCCGATCAATTTGATAAATGGAGTGCAGCGCATCTCCGCGAAAGTAGTCAATCTCCGACTCATCAGACAAAATTGCCTCAAGTGTAGGCAGCGCAGCACGGTCATTGATGTAGCCAAGTGCGCCAATAGCGTAGCGACGACGTTTCATATCTTTATACTTAACTGCTTCGCAGATAGCAGGAACCATGGGTTTACCCTTCGCGATGAGTGGGTCATCAATTTCGGGTTCGTGGTCGGCTTCGACGTAGAAGTTTTGCCATGTTTTCTCGTACCTTGAACCACCGGTTCTGTACTCAACTTCCGCTGCGTAACATTTCTGTGCTAGCACTAGAAGTAAGAGGAAGGGAATGGCTGTGCGCATTTAATGCCTAACGTTTGAATTAAGGGGCTGGCTTTAGCCAGTCCCGCTTGAATGATGGGTTAGGCATATGATGCCCCTGAAATTTCTCTTTTACCTAATACTTCAATTTCAAAACACTTGAAGGAGGTGAAAACTGTACGTTCTGAATGGCAGCCAGTTTCCTCACAAAAACTATATTCGGAGGTGCCTATTTCTACGCAAATAAATGGAGGCAATGGCGTTATCCCATCCGCATAAAAACCTCTTTGTTCTATAGAGAATAATAGGTGATAAATAGTGTTGTCATTATTAAAATAGCTCATGACCACTGAAGAGCAGCGGCGAAACTGAAGATCGACGACGCATGGAGAGTCATTGTAAGAAAATTCAATTGAGGCGTCGATTGTGGGATCTTCAAAATACCCAGGGTCTGGTATGTAATTAGCTCGTTTGTAAGTTAGTGAAATTACATGAGTTTCCTCAAAACTTGGCCAACAGCCATCAGACTCTAATATTTCAGTACTGTTGATAATTTTTTCTATAGGATTGAAATTAACCATACAAATGCCTAACGTTTGAATTAAGGGGCTGGCTTTAGCCAGTCCCGCTTGAATGATGGGTTAGGTTGAAAATTTACCATACTTGCTCACTCCATTGTTTGTGCTGAATATTAATGTAACGCCCTGAAATAAGGCCAGATATAAAAACCAGCCAAGAAATAAAGCTAATAACCCAACTAAGAACAAACAATGATATTGGAATAATTGCCACTACTTTGAGACCAAGCCAAGTGAAAATGAACCCAAGCAAACCAAATGCAATACCTAAAAGGCAGGCGCAAATAAAAACAACCCATGAGCGTGGTTTATTTAGCGGAATAAATGGCTTAGATTTACTCAATTGTTTTAAAACCTAACGTTTGAATTAAGGGGCTGGCTTTAGCCAGTCCCGCTTGAATGATGGGTTAGGCTGTTTGCTAAGAAACTGTAAATATACAAATAACAGAAACATATTCCCCCTCCATGCCTGCTTGGGCAAGCCACATGTTAACTAAACCATCCATTGCCGTGAAATAGATAATATTTTTTGCTGTCAGTGTTGGGGCATTTTCACCAAAAAAGACTTTACCAGAACTATTGTAATAATTATTAAAATACAGATTCACAGCATTTGCAGCAGTGTCAGATTCCAACTGCGTACTATACGATTTTCCATCACGCTCAATTACAAGTGAGAATAAAGCCATTTATTTAAGCCTAACGTTAGACAAGTGGGGCTTGCGTTAGCAAGTCCCGCTTGATGGATGGGTTAGGGTTGATTATCTCGAATTTCATACTTTTTCTTAAAGTCTTTTTCTTCTTTAATTATTGGGTCAAGGTAATGAATTAGAGGCGCAATTAATAAAACTAAAAACATTATTATTATCATAACCAATGCGCCAATATAATTAAACTGAAAGCCTTCAAAGGTTGTGTAGTAATCAAGGCCATGACCAGTTAATACTTTGTTTACTATTCGAGAAATGACACCAATGCCAGCAAAACAAACAACAAGTGAAACAATAAAACTAACCATACAAAGTTTACATTTAGTTGGTTTTTTAGTTTCTCCCATATTAGCCCTAACGTTTGAATTAAGGGGCTGGCTTTAGCCAGTCCCTTTTGAATGAGGGGTTAGGGGAAACAATACAATAAACCTGCACCATAACCAAGCCCCACCCACAAAAAAGCTTTGCAAAGAACGGCAAAGCCACCAAATAACACTGAACAAAAGAATAAGCTCAAAAACTAAAAGCGCGACATAAGACCGCGGCTTGCCACACCAAAGGTGGGGCAAACGTATTGCATGGTTGCCAAACCCACTAAACTCAAAAACTACACTAAACCAAAACGCTAAAATAGACCTAAAACAAATGCCCTACGAACCAATAGGAACGGACGTGCTGTAAAGACGTTTTTAACTAAAACCCTAACGTGCAGCTAAGGGGCGCGCCGAAGGCGCGTCCCAGCGACCGGAGGGAGCGAACTTGAGCGCAGGGTTAGGCTTGCTCACTTCAAGTTCCATTTGTACATTTCCTTGAAATCCTCAAAACACGATTTACACACCCAATAAGTTTCCTCGTCATCGGCCCACCCCTCGTGTTGGATGTCCGGGCTAACTATGTCAGAAATTTTCTGTGAACAAAACTCGCAATGATCGTGATCCCAGAGTGGACGTGTTTTTGTCCATTTCTTCAGAGACCACTTGTAATGGTCATAGAAGGATGGTTCCTTGCCAAAATTCAGACGCCAGTCATCTGCTTCAATTGCCATCGGTCTCGCCTTGATATGCCTAACGTTTGAATTAAGGGGCGCCGTTAGGCGTCCCGCTTGAATGATGGGTTAGGGAAACGCAGCAATAAACCTGAAACATAACCAACCCCACCAATAAAAAAAGGTGAAACATTAGCCAATGTAACACCACAAATAAAAACTCGGCTTACGTCGTGCCGCCTAACCACTGCCTGCTAGACCGACAAAGCCAACTAAGGCATGACGGAAACGAACAGAACGATTATTGCCTGAAACCGCCAACCTTGCCAACACCACCAAACCCAAACGCTAAAATAAACCTAAACATGATGCCCTGCGAACCAATACTGGTGTGGTTGCTAGACCAATGGTTTTAACAAAGCCCTAACGTAAAGTAGACCCCAAAAAAGAACTAAATCTTTTATTGAGTCTGTTTGATAATTTGTAATTAAAGTGCATAATCTTAATTAAATCAATATGTAAATAAATTTTATTGCACCTATATTTGGTTATTTTACAATGCTTAACACACCTGTACAAACTGAACCTGTTGTTCAACAACCTAAGCTTCTTGAGCAGGTTGTGGCTAAATTACGCGTTAAACATTACAGCATGCGCACTGAAAAGGCTTATGTAGATTGGATTAAACGCTATATTTTGCACCATGGCAAGCGGCACCCAAAAGACATGGGTGTGGCTGAGGTGGAGGCTTTTTTAACACATTTGGCGGTAGAGCGGAATGTTTCTGCTAGCACGCAAAATCAAGCGAAAAGTGCCATTTTGTATTTGTACAAAGAGGTGTTGGGTATTGATTTGCCGTGGTTAGATAACGTCACGCAGGCTAAGGCACCCAAGCGTTTGCCCGTGGTGCTAACGCAAGCTGAGGTGCAAGCGGTGTTAAGCCGTTTAGACGGCACGATGTGGTTAATTGCGAGTTTGTTGTATGGCAGCGGTTTGCGCATTATGGAGGCACTGCGTTTGCGTGTTAAAGATGTAGATTTTGCGCGGCGGGAGATTTTAGTGCGCGAAGGTAAGGGCTTTAAGGATAGGGTGACGATGTTGCCAGTTTCATTGATTGAGCCACTTAAAAGCCATTTGTTAAAAGTGCAGGCTTTACATATGGAAGACTTAAGTAATGGATATGGCGCAGTTTTCATGCCGATGGCCTTGGATAGAAAGTATCCAAATGCGGCTAAAGATTGGGCTTGGCAGTATGTTTTTCCGTCTATTAAGTTGTCGGTTGATCCGCGTGAAAAAGTTATTCGAAGACATCATGCTGATGAAAAAACTGTGCAACGTGGCGTGAAAAGAGCGGTGAATCTAGCTGGCTTAACAAAGCTTGCAACACCACATACATTTCGCCATAGCTTTGCCACACATTTGCTTGAAGGTGGCTATGATATTCGTACGGTGCAGGAGTTACTAGGGCATTCAGATGTAGCTACAACCATGATTTACACCCACGTACTGAATAAAGGTGGGCGCGGTGTGAGTAGCCCGCTGGATGTTTTATAGGCTAATCATTGAACTCGCCAGACAAGTAATACCAGCGCCCATCTATACGCTCAAACTGGCTGACTTCATGCAGTTTTGTTGCTTTTCCTGCAATTTTGTAACGTGCAACAAACTCTACGACGGCAGTCGTTTCGCTCGTGTTTTCAGCGTGCTTGATTTGTAAACCAAGCCACTTAGTCGGGGGGTCTTGGGCTAAACCAAGTGAGGTAGGGCGGGTTTCAGGATGCCAAGTACTGAGTAGGTAATCTTCTAACTGCAATACAAAAGCCGTGTAGCGTGAACGCATCAATTTTTCTGCGGTAGGAGCTGCTAAACCTTTGTGTAGCAGCTCACAGCAAGCCTGATAAGGCTTGCCGCTTTCGCAGGGGCAGTGTGTTACTGAATTAATTGAGCTCACGTGTTTCTAAAAACTCGATATCAGGGTACCGCTCTTGTGCCATTTGCAAGTTCACGCGATTTGGCGCTAGGTAAACGTATTCGTCTGCACCATCTAGCGCTACGTTAAAGCCGTATTTATCGGCAATAGCTTTTAAGTCTGCATCTTTGCCGCGTAACCAGCGTGCGGTGTAGCAGTCGTATGGTTCAAACACCATGTCCACACTGTACTCGTGTTCTAAGCGGTGCGAAACAACTTCAAATTGCAGCATCCCAACTGCGCCTAAAATTAAATCATTACTTAAAAGCGGGCGGAATAGCTGTGCAGCGCCTTCTTCTGCCAACTGTTTTAGGCCGATTTGTAGTTGCTTCATCTTCATCGGATTTTTAATGCGGGCACGGCGGAAAAACTCAGGTGCAAATGATGGAATGCCCGTATATTTTAGATTTTCGCCTTCACTAAAAGTATCGCCCACTTTAATCGTACCGTGATTTGGTATGCCGATAATATCGCCCGAATAAGCTTCATCCATCGTAGTGCGATCTTGCGCCATAAAGGTGATGGCATTGTTGACGGCGATTTGTTTATTGGTGCTAACTTGCTTGATTTTCATGCCGCGCTCAAAACGCCCTGAGCAGACGCGTAAAAAGGCAATCCGGTCACGGTGTTTCGGATCCATATTCGCTTGAATTTTAAACACAAAACCTGAGAATTTATTTTCGTCTGGAGGTACTGGTCGTGTTGCGGTGTTGCGAGCGAGTGGCGCAGGGGAAAGATCAACCACCGCATCCAGCAATGATTGCACACCGAAGTTGTTAATCGCAGAACCAAAATACACAGGTGTTTGCTTGCCGCTTAAATAACGTTCCGCATCAAAGGTATGTGATGCGCCGCGTACTAGTTCGATGTCGATACGTAACTCACCAGCTACGTGACCTAACACTTCATCTAAACGTGGGTTATCAAGACCTTGAATGACTTCGGAAGTCCCTTTTTCTGCACGCGGATCAAAGAATGAAATGGTGTCGGTATATAAGTTGTAAACGCCTCTAAAACTTTTGCCCATGCCGATTGGCCAAGTCATAGGCGCACATTCCATACCTAACGTGGTTTCAATTTCATCTAACAACTCAATTGGCTCGCGGCTTTCGCGGTCTAGCTTGTTAATGAAAGTAATGATTGGCGTATCGCGCATGCGACAAACATTCAGCAGCTTGATGGTTTGCGCTTCCACGCCGTTGACTGCATCAATCACCATGACCGCAGAGTCTACCGCTGTGAGCGTTCTATAAGTATCTTCCGAGAAGTCATCATGGCCTGGTGTATCCAGCAAGTTAACCATGTGTTCACGATAAGGGAACTGCATGACAGATGAAGTCACTGAAATGCCGCGTTGTTTCTCAAGTTCCATCCAGTCCGATGTTGCATGGCGCGAAGCTTTGCGACCACGTACTTCACCAGCCACTTGAATCGCGCCACCGAACCATAATAGTTTTTCAGTAAGTGTGGTTTTACCCGCATCTGGGTGCGAAATAATGGCAAATGTGCGGCGGCGTTTGATTTCGAGCTGTAAAGGAGTTGCGGGCGATGACATGGTGAACTTTAATCTTTGAAAAATGCTAAAACGACATTTTACCTTAAATTAGGTTTTTAACTTACAGCTAGCTACTTTGGCGTTTGGCTTATCGAGATTTTGGGATGGGAAGATTGATTTATAAATCGCCTTCATGGGCAATACGCGCTAAATCCAGCAGGTTAGTTGCGCCAGTTTTATGCATGACTTTTGACTTGTGTATTTCAACAGTGCGGTGACTAATACCCAACTGCCTTGCAATCTCTTTGTTTGAATGACCTTGTACAGCTAGCGCCATCACGTCACGCTCACGCTCGGTGAGTTCAGCTAAATGTGATTGCACGCTTTGATGAGTCGCTCGCTCGGTTAATATTCTTTCAGATTCTATGAGTGCGAATCGCACCGATGTCATGAGTTTTTCGCGGGTGACGGGTTTAGTTAAAAAATCGATTGCACCAGCTCTTATTGCACGAACGCTCATTGGAATATCGCCATGCCCAGTGAGGAAAATGATGGGCAGCTGAATATGATGCTTTGTGAGCATTTCTTGTAACTGCATACCATCCATGCCGCTCATGCGAAGATCAACTATTGCGCAGCCAAAACGCTCAGTTTGAAAGCTTTCAAGAAAAGCTTCGGCGCTCTCAAAGGTGCTCACGGTAAAGCCTTCCTGCACCACCATCAGCGTCAGCGAGTCGCGTATTGCTGGGTCGTCATCAATAATGAAAATAGTGGCTTCAGTGTTCATGAGTTATTTTCAGGTCGCAAAAGGTAGCGTAAAGTGAAACGTAGCGCCAGGTTTGTTGTTTTGTTCTAGCCAAAGCTGGCCGCCATTCGCCTCAGTCAACGCGCGGCTAATGGCAAGCCCCATGCCAATGCCGGTTGGCTTTGTAGTAAAAAATGGCTCAAAAATACGTTTGGCGGTATCTGCATCTAAACCTGGGCCGCTATCTTGTATGGTCACGTGTGCCATATTAATTTCTTGATTAGTGCGTACTGTAATTGAGATGGCTGAAGAGGGTGCACCTGCGCCACGCATGGCTTCTACGGCATTTCTTAGCAAGTTAACTAATATTTTGCGTACTTGAGTTACGTTACCTAGCACTTCTGGCATTGCAGGTTCTAAAGATAGCAGTGGACTAAAATCGCCATAACCATCGCCTTTAGCAATGTTCAGTGCCTCTTTCAATACATGGTTAAGCTCAAATCGCTCCGTTACCAGCTGCCCCTTTTGCATAAAAGCCAGTAACTCATGCAAGCTTTTACCAGCTCGCTGTGCTTGCGCTACGGCACCTTCAAGCGCATGTTTGAGATTCTCGGGGTTAAATGTGCCACTATTAAGAGCATGTAAAGCCACTTCACTATACGCAGAAATAGCTGCAAGCGGCTGGTTTAGCTCATGTGCAATGGCCGATACGGTTTGAGAAGCTACTTGTTGTTTGAATAGCGCTTCCATTTCTGCACGTTGCTCTTGCAGTGTTTTCTCTAGAATTTTTTGCTCTGTAATGTCTCTGGCAACCCCTAGCAGACGAGTAGCATGCCCATTCGTGAAGTGAATGCGTCCCATGGTAGCTATCCAGCGTTCAACACCATCGTTAGGATTTTTTACACGATAATCTACACTGTATTCGCCATTGCTAGCTGGATCAATGGCACGATCAATCACGGCTTGTCTTGCTACGCGGTCATCGGGATGTATCGCAGCCACGAATTTTTTATAAGAAACGGTTTCTTCAGACTCTTCGCCCCAAATATCTCGCATACGTTCATCCCAATGAATGATGTTGTGGCGATAGTCGAAATCAAATACACCTAATCCGGCGGCTTCTTTAGCTAATCGTAGCCGTTCTTCACTAATTTTTAACGCTTCTTCTACCTTCCGACGTTTATCTGCAATGTGCAGTGTTGCTAAAACAAAATGCTGATTACCTATGTCTAGTGGACTTAGGCTAATGTCAACCGCTAGCTCACTACGATCTCTGCGTAGCGCGACTAAATCACGACCTTTACCCATTGGGCGTTTTTCAGGATTTTTAGCGTAAGTGTTTCTGTGCTGATGATGCTGGCTGCGATAGCTTTCGGGTATTAATGCCTCAATTTCGAGGCCATTTATTTGTTCAAATGTATAGCCGAGTAGTTCAAGCGCAACTGGGTTGGCTTGCTGCACGTGACCAGTATCATCTACCAGTAACATTGCATCAGCAGCCACGTCAAACAGCGTTTGGACGCTCAAGTTTGTTAAAAGTGAGTCTTTCATAATGGGGAGTCTTTAAATAAGCGGTTCAACTAATATCCTCTATATTAAAAGTGCTACACGAATCATTTTAGTCTACGATAAAAGATGAATGAATGTCCATCAATCTGGACGCATATAAGGGTTAGCCCTTACGTGTTAGCACTCATTTACTCACTATAGCTACTACTGTAAATTACTCACATCGACGGTACACCCCCCAAGCAACTATCGGTTGCAGAATCTCTCTCTTAAGATCTGTACCGTCGATCCCTTTTATTTTATTCAATGGAGGAATTATGGAACTTTCAACGGTAACTCAATTGCTTACAAAAAACCATATTCCTGTGTTCGGTATTGAATCTAAAACTAAGTCTAAAAGCGAAGCAAAATCTAAAAAAGAATCCAGTATTAGCATTAAAGAAGTAAGTGGTGAAGATAGACGATGCCTAGTGGCTGAGTCAGCTTATTATAAAGCGGAGGCAAGAGGATTTGAATCAGGCCATGAGTTAGAGGATTGGCTTGCAGCAGAGGCTGAGGTGACACAATGAACAACACAGCTCAAGTTGAATATATAGACTTTTCCAAAGCCGCTAGGGAAAATGCCTGCTTATGCCGTAGCGAGCAAGAAACTGCGGTATTAACGCTATACGATAACGGTACCATACTCGATTGCAACCAAGCAGCAGCTGAATTGTTGGACTGCATCCCGAGCAAGCTTACTTGGCAGCATATCTCTACAATTATGCCGCAGTTGACTGAAGACACTTTAATGCAAGGCGAGAAGATTAACCCACATCTGCGCTTTCTTTCACATATTGGATACGGATTTGAGGTGGTTGCTTTAAGCGGTGTGCATTTTGCCTGCGCATTATTTTTTAATGAAGTTGAGAATTTCGGGCGTCATTGTTTGCGTTTGATTATTCGGCCGATTACTCAAGACTTAGCAGCCTCTTAAAGTTTGCTATAGACTAAACACATTTACCGCACCGCCGCCCGGCGCGGCATTCCACTTGGTAAGTTCTCGGTAAGCGCCTGCGGCGCCTGCGCCGTCTGAGTCTTCAGTGAGCCCTAAGTTAATGGCAATACCCGCCCAGCCACCTATCCCAGACAAGACACCTACATATTGCTTGCCTTTGTTTGAGTAAGTGAATGGGTTGCCAATGACGCCAGAACCCACTTGAAACTGCCATAGATTTTTACCAGACTTTGCATCTACTGTCTTAAACCATCTATCTAGCGTGCCATAAAATACTAAGTCGGCACCTGTTACCATTGCGCCACTCCAAATAGAATATGGTTCTTTGTTGTACCATGCGGCTTTGCCTGTTAAGCCATTCCAAGCCATAAAGCCACCTGTCACGCCATCTGGGCCAGGGTGCATAGTTAGCCCCGCGCCTACCCAAGGCTGACCTGCGGTATATTTAGCTTCCACCACATCGTAATCCATACATAAGTGATTTAGCGGAACATAAAATAACTTGGTTTTTGGTGAATAAGCCGCTGGCTGTTGATCTTTCACGCCAAGCGCAGCAGGGCAGATATTTTTAGTGGTGGTATCTTGGTGCGCAGAATATTTTGGGTCTTTTTGCGGAATACCTGTGCTTAAATCTACACTGGTTGCCCAGTTCACAAATGGGTGCATTTTTTCTGCCACAAGTAAGCTGCCATTGGTGCGGTCAAACGTATAGCCAAAGCCGTTGCGGTCAAAATGGGTCGCTAGCTTTTTATTATTAACATCCCATAAAATCACTTCGTTAATGCCATCGTAATCCCACTCATCATGCGGCGTCATTTGGTAGCCCCATTTCGCCATGCCAGTGTCTAGGTCACGTGCGAAAATCGTCATTGCCCATTTATTGTCGCCTGGTCGCACATCGGCATTCCACACTGATGGGTTACCTGTGCCGTAATACAAGAGGTTCAGTTTTGGATCATAAGAAAAATAGCCCCACACAGGGCCGCCGCCATGTTGCCAACCATCTTGATTCGCTTGTGGTTTCAGCCAAGTTCTAACGCCTAAATCAGCCTCAGGAAATTTGAGTTGATCTTTTGTCAGTGCCTTAAACGAGCCATCTTCTTTATTGCCACCATTGACATCTTGGTAAGTAGATAAAGCAGAGTAATGTGGATTAGCTTCGTTAAAGCCTGCGCCGATGCGCGTTTCGCTATCAGGTCCGGTGCTATAAGCTTTCCAAGCCAATGAGCCATCTTTAATGTTGTAAGCGGCAATAAAGCAACGCACGCCATACTCACCGCCACTGCAACCGGTGATCACTTTGCCCTTCATCACATGTGGTGCGTTGGTGTTACTCGCACCAGTTTTAATATCATTGACTTTAGTTTGCCAAATGAGCTTGCCAGTTTTTGCTTCTAACGC
>Ga0208124_100342_pt1 | contig 17520 bp, 18 predicted proteins | sample LakWasM104_HOW12_2_FD_183922 | JGI IMG/M metagenome (GOLD analysis project Ga0208124, IMG submission 183922) | Freshwater sediment methanotrophic microbial communities from Lake Washington under simulated oxygen tension - Sediment Metagenome... | ecosystem: Environmental > Aquatic > Freshwater >...
GAGGGTGGACGGGCCGTGCTGCTGTGCCGCAGCGGTGTGCGCTCCATTGCCGCCGCGCGCCGCGCCACCGAGTTGGGTATCACCGCTTACAACATCCTCGAAGGGTTTGAGGGCGATGCGGATGCGCAAGGCCAACGCGGCAAACGTGGTGGCTGGCGCTTTCATGGCCTGCCGTGGAAGCAGGGCTGATTCGCTATCAAAAAAAGAGCTGCCAGCGCTTTTTCTACTAGCGCTGGCAGCTCAGAGGGCTTGAATCCGCGAGAGATTACTTGGTCAGTGGCGGAATCCGCAGCTTCTGGCCGGGATAGATCTTGTCGGGGTGGCTCAGCATGGGCTTGTTGGCCTCGAAGATCACGGGGTACTTGTTGGCGTCGCCATAGAACTTCTTGGCAATGGCGCTCAGGGTGTCGCCGCGCACCACGTCGTGGTATTGGGCCTCGGGCTCGGGGTTGGTCACCTCCATCAGGTTCTCGACGCTGGTCACGCTGGCCACGTTGCCGCAGCACAGGGTGACTTTTTCCTTGGCGGCCTGGGTGGGCGCGGTGCCTTTGACGGTGACCTTGCCTTGCGTGCCGTCGAATGCCACCTGTACGTTGCTGGCGCCCAGGTTTTGGGACGCGATGTAGGTCTCGATGGCCTTGGACGCCTTGGCGTTGAGTTCATCCTGCGTGGGGGCGGCGGCCGTGGCGGCCTGCGCTTCTTTGCCGCCGAACAGCTTTTCGCCGGCTTCCTTGATGAAACTGAAAAGACCCATGTCGTACCTCCTAATGTTGCAGAAACAGGAAGGACCACTGTAGCGGGTACGGGCGGCTGCGTCGTGTCGGACAGGGGCACGACACGATTTTTCACAATTTGGGGGCCGGGGAGGGTTGGTACTGCAGTGGCTGTCGCCCTCGGGCAGGGGCGCATCGCAAAACTCGGGATAATCCGCCGCATGACTTTTCTGGCCATCGACGTCGGTAACACCCGTCTCAAATGGGCGTTGTACGACGCTCCCCATCCCGGGGCTGCGCCCATTGCGCATGGCGCCGAGTTTCTTGACCACATCGACCGCCTGGCCGAAGGCAGCTGGGCCTCGCTGCCCCATCCGACACGCATGCTGGGCTGTGTGGTGGCGGGAGATGCCGTCAAACGCCGCGTACAGGAACAGATGGAAATCTGGGACGTCACCCCCTCGTGGGTGGTGTCATCGGCGCAAGAGGCGGGGTTGACCAATGGCTACGACCACCCCTCGCGCCTGGGCTCGGACCGGTGGGTGGCCATGATCGGCGCACGCCACCATGTGCTGGCAAGCGGCCCTGCACGGCCGCTGGTGGTGGTGATGGTGGGCACGGCCGTGACGGTGGAGTGCATCGACACCGAGGGCCGCTTCATGGGCGGCCTGATCCTGCCCGGCCACGGCATCATGCTGCGTGCGCTTGAAACCGGCACCGCCGGCCTGCACGTGCCTACGGGTGAAGTGCGCCCGTTCCCTACCAACACCAGCGATGCGCTGACCAGCGGCGGCACCTACGCCATCGCGGGGGCCGTGGAGCGCATGTACCAGCACCTGTTGCAGCACTGCGGCCAGGAGCCTGCCTGCATCATGACCGGCGGCGCCGGCTGGAAGATGGCGCCCAGCATGACACGGCCGTTTGAGCTGGTGGACAACCTGATTTTTGACGGTCTGCTGGAGATTGCCGCGCAGCGGTTTGGGGGCTGAGGGCTTTTGAGCTCCGCATCCATAGCAGCGCGACACGGCAATCTACTGAAAACCTCTGTGCAAAACTGGCGCTGCGCAAGCCAGAGACACCGAGCAAGGGCCACCCCGCAGCGAGGGTGTCGTCCCCCTTCCCGAATGGCGTAGCTAGTCGAGAGAAGGGGGGAGCGGCAAAGCCGCTCAGGGGGATGCCTCTTACTCTTCTTCCAGTTCCGCCCGTGCCATCTCCACGTCCAGCCGCTCCATGGCATCCATGGGTTCTGCGGTGGCGGCCTTTTCGTAGAGCGCAGTGGCTTCCTTCATCTTCTTGTCGCCCTCCAGCATGACGAGGGCATTGGCGTACTCAATCATGGCGATGGCCGATCCCGGGTTGAGCTTGAGAGCCTCCTGGAACAGCTTGAGGCCCGTGTCCTTCTTGGCGCCATAGGTCATGCCGCCAATCAGCGAACCCACCTTGTCGATCACCTCCGCATGGAAGGCGCCCAGCGCAATGCGCGCATCGGCGTGTTTGGGCGACAGGGCGATGGCCTTTTCCAGCGACTCCTTCACCTTGCCGCCCAGGCCCTGCGCCAGCGCCTTGGCCACGCTGATGCCCTGGCTGTAGCGGCCCAGCGCATACGCATGCCAGTACCAGGCGTTGGCGTTGTTCGGTTCTGCGGCTGCCTGGGCCTCGGCCCTTTCGGCCACCTGCATGAACAGGTCCAGCCGCGTCTTTTCCTTGGGCTCCAGGTAGTTGGCGTAGATGGAGGTGGCCTTGTTGGCTGCGGTAATGCCCGCTCCACCGGCCGCCAGGCCTGCAGCCGCCGCTTTCTCAAAGTCGCCGTTGTGGAACAGTGCCCACGCTTCCAGCGCGGCTGCGTCCTTGGGGCAGGGTTCGGCATCACCGCCATGCAGTCGTGCCCATTGCTTCTTGACGCTCGCAGCGTCGAACTGGTAGTCGCCGGCGTGGGGGAAGGGGGTCCATTTGGCCATGGTGTGTGTCTCCGGAAGTTCTTGTGGTTGGGTGTCTGTGGTGGGCCGTCTCTGTATCAGCCAGGCACTGCGGCGTAGGCGCCGACCAGCTCCAGCAGGTGGGCTCGCTGGCCGCTTTCGAGGTAGGGCATGAGCAGGTTCAGCACATGGTGGGCTCCGCGCAGCAGCGCGGCCTGGGCGCTTTCAGGCTCCAGCGCGCGGCGCGGGTCGCGCACGTATTCAAAACTGAGCCAGTAGGTGAGCACCACGACCATGCTGGTGGCGGTGGCCTCCAGCTCGCGCGAGTCGATGTGCAGCGCGTCTGCGCGCCCCATGCCATCGAGCATGGCGCGCACGGCGCGGGTCTTGTTCTTGAGGATGGCCTGGAAGTGCGTCTCCAGGCGCCGGTTCTTGGACAGCAGGTCGTTGAGATCGCGGTACAGAAAGCGGTACTGCCAGATCAGCTCGAACAGCGAGTGCATGAAGAACCAGGCGTCCTCCACATTGCGCACACCATCTGCTGCGGCCAGCAGCTCGGTGAGCGAGCCTTCGTAGCGATCAAACAGCGCGTTGATCAGCTCGTCCTTGGCGGGGTAGTGGTAGTAGAGATTGCCAGGGCTGATGCGCAACTCGGCCGAGATCAGGGTGGTGGAGACGTTGGGTTCACCGAACCGGTTGAACAGGTCCAGCGTCACTTCCAGAATGCGTTCTGCGGTGCGGCGTGGCGCTTTCTTCACCATGTGTGTGGGCCCCTTCGCGTCATTGTGTGTCGTTGTTGCGTTGTCTCTGATGGCTACTCTAACCCACGCAGTCATGCTGCAGTGCGACATGAGAAGAGGGCGCGCGCGTCGCTCCCAGATCGCTTTTAGCGCACTTCACGGGTTTCACCAAAAAAAGAAAAGCGGTCCAGGCGCCGTGGCGCGCGGACCGCTTGGTGCGGGCTGGGTGCTTGCCGCTGGCAAGCCGTGATCAGCTGGCCGACGGCGTGCTGGGGGCTGCGTCGGCAGCGGCACGTGTTGCGGTCTTCTTGGCCACAGCCTTCTTGGCGGGGGCCTTGGCTGCAGGCTTTGCGGCTGCCTTGGCAGGCGCGGCCTTCTTTGCGGCCGCCTTTTTGGCAGGGGCCTTGGCAGCGGGCTTGGCCGCAGCCTTGGCAGGAGCTGGCTTGCTGCCCTTGGCCAGTGCGTCCACACGGGCGCTCAGGGCTTCCAGGTCGCGGGCCGAGGGCACGCCCAGCTTGGCCAGGGCCTTGGCCACGCGGTCTTCGAAGATGTTTTCGAGCTTGTCCCACTGGCCCTGGGCCTTGGAGCCGATGTCGCTGGCCATGGTGGTCACGCGGCTGGTGGCTTCTGTGATCTTTTCTTCGGCCACGGCCTGGGTCTTGCGCTGGATGGTCAGGCCTTCCTTGACCAGGGCTTCAAACACCTTGCCACCTTCTTCCTGCGCCTTGGAGAAGGCACCCAGACCGGCCAGCCAGATCTGCTGGGCGGAGTCCTTGACGGTGCTGGACAGTTGGGCGTTGCTCTTCTTCTTGTCAGCGCTGAGTTTCTGCAGTTTCTTGACCATAAGGCCTCCATGGTGCGGTTGGTTGGGGTTGCCGGGGCGATTTTGCCTTCGACTCATGGCCGCACTGTACGCCGCACGGTGCGCAAGGTGTAGGCGCGCGCTCCTAAAAATGTAGAGCGTGCCATCTAGCCCGCGTGCCCGCTGGGCACCTAGCATCGGCGCGGGTTTCTGCTGAATCGGGGTGTGCAGGCCTTGGGCAAGAATGAAGCTATCTCAGAGGAGTTATCCATGCAGTATTTCGTGACGGGGGCAACAGGGTTCATTGGCAAGCGGCTGGTCAAGAAGCTGCTGGAGCGCAAGGGGGCGGTGGTGCATTTCCTGATCCGCAAGGAAAGTGCGGACAAGGTGGCCGACCTGCGCAGCTTCTGGGGCGTAGGCCCTGCACGCGCCATCCCCGTGTTTGGCGACCTCACCGCCAAGAAGCTGGGCGTCTCGGCAGACGACGTGAAGAAGTTCAAGGGCCAGATCGACCACTTCTACCACCTGGCCGCGGTGTATGACCTCTCTGCTGACGAAGAAACCCAGGTGGCCGTGAACATCGAGGGAACGCGCAACACGGTGGACCTGGCCAAGGCGATTGATGCCGGGCACTTCCACCATGTCTCCTCCATCGCGGCCGCAGGTCTGTACGAAGGCGTGTTCCGCGAAGACATGTTCGAGGAAGCCGAGGGCCTGGACCACCCGTACTTCCAGACCAAACACGAGAGCGAAAAGATCGTGCGCCAAGACTGCAAGGTGCCCTGGACGGTGTACCGCCCGGCCATGGTGGTGGGCGACAGCCAGACCGGCGAGATGGACAAGATCGATGGGCCCTACTACTTCTTCAAGCTCATCCAGCGCCTGCGCCAGCTGCTGCCGCCCTGGATGCCCACCGTGGGCCTGGAAGGCGGGCGCGTGAACATCGTGCCGGTGGACTTCGTGGTCAATGCCCTCAACGTCATCAGCCACCAGAAGGACATCACCAAGAAGTGCTACCACCTGGTGGACCCAGTGGGCTACCGCGTGGGCGATGTGCTCGATATCTTCAGCCGCGCAGCCCATGCGCCGCGCATGAACCTGTTCGTCAACGCCGCGTTGTTGGGCTTCATCCCCAAGAGCGTGAAGAAGAGCCTGATGGCGCTGGCGCCCGTGCGCCGCGTGCGTAACGCGGTGATGAAGGACCTGGGCCTGCCCGAGGACATGCTCACCTTCGTGAATTACCCCACGCGCTTTGATTGCCGCGAAACGTTGGCCGCGCTCAAGGGCTCCGGCGTCATCTGCCCCAATCTCAAGGACTACGCCTGGCGGCTGTGGGACTACTGGGAGCGCAATCTGGACCCCGAGCTGTTCATCGACCGCACGCTCAAGGGCACGGTGGCGGGCAAGGTGGTGCTGATCACCGGTGGATCGTCTGGCATCGGGCTGGCGGCGGCGCACAAGTTTGCCGAGGCGGGTGCCACCACCATCATTTGCGGGCGCGACCAGGACAAGCTGGACGAGGCCTGTGCCGAGGCAAAGGCGAAAGGCTACAGCTTCATCGCGTACTCGGCCGACATCGCCGACATGACCGACTGCGATCGCTTTGTGCAGCTGCTCATCGACAAGCATGGCGGTGTGGATTTCCTGATCAATAACGCGGGCCGCTCCATCCGCCGCGCCATCGAGTCGAGCTACGACCGCTTCCACGACTACGAGCGCACCATGCAGCTGAACTACTTCGGCTGCCTGCGCGTGACGATGGGTTTCTTGCCCGGCATGGTGGCTAAGCGCAAGGGCCATGTGGTCAACATCAGCTCCATCGGCGTGCTGACCAACGCGCCGCGTTTTTCGGCCTATGTGGCCAGCAAGGCGGCGCTGGACGCGTGGACGCGCTGCGCATCGAGCGAGTTTGCCGACCAGGGCATCACCTTCACCACCATCAACATGCCCCTGGTGCGCACCCCAATGATTGCGCCCACCAAGATCTACAACAACGTGCCCACGCTGAGCCCCGAGGAGGCGGCGGACATGATTGCCCAGGCCTGCATCTTCAAGCCGGTGCGCATCGCCACGCGGCTGGGCATCACCGGCCAGCTGCTGCACGCGCTGGTGCCACGCGTGGCGCAGATCACCATGAACACGAGCTTCCGCATGTTCCCGGATTCCACCGCCGCCAAGGGCGCCAAGGATGCCAAACCGCAGTTGTCCGCCGAGGCGGTGGCGCTGCAGCAAATGATGCGTGGCATCCACTTCTGAAGTTGCGCCGCCTTCCTCCAAGGGGCCCGTGTTGAAATCTGTTACCCAGAGGTCAGGCGGGCAGGGATAATCACAGGCTTTGCCCAACGGGCATTACACACAGCCCCCTATGATTCTGGTAACTGGCGGCGCGGGTTTCATCGGCGCCAACTTTGTCCTTGACTGGCTCGCTGCCTCCAGTGAGCCCGTTGTTAACCTCGACAAGCTCACTTATGCGGGCAATCTGCACAATTTGGAAAGTGTGCAAGGTGATGCGCGGCACATCTTTGTGCAAGGGGATATTTGCGACTCTGCGTTGGTAGCCCAGCTGCTGACCGAGCACAAGCCCCGCGCGGTGGTGAATTTCGCAGCCGAGTCGCATGTGGACCGCTCCATCCACGGGCCCGAGGATTTCATCCAGACCAACATCGTCGGTTCGTTCCGCCTGCTCGAAGCCGTGCGCGCTTACTGGACTGTGCTACCCGAGGGCGAACGTGCCGCCTTCCGGTTGCTGCACGTATCCACCGACGAGGTGTACGGCTCGCTCGCACCCACTGACCCGGCCTTCACCGAGACACGTGGCTTCGAGCCCAACAGTCCCTACAGCGCCAGCAAAGCCGCAAGCGACCATCTGGTGCGCGCATGGCACCACACCTACGGCCTGCCGGTCCTCACCACTAACTGCAGCAACAACTACGGGCCGTACCACTTCCCTGAGAAGCTGATCCCGCTAATGATCGTCAACGCGCTGGCCGGCAAGAACCTGCCGGTGTATGGCGACGGCAAGCAGGTGCGCGACTGGCTCTATGTGAAAGACCACTGCAGCGCTATCCGCCGCGTGCTGGAAGCCGGTACGCCTGGTGAGACCTATAACGTGGGTGGCTGGAACGAGAAACCCAATATTGAGATCGTGAACATGGTCTGCAGCCTGCTAGACGAGCTGCGCCCCCGCGCCGACGGCCAAAGCTACAAGGCCCAGATCACTTACGTGAAAGACCGCCCCGGCCACGACCGCCGCTACGCCATCGACGCGCGCAAGATCGAGCGCGAGCTGGGCTGGAAGCCCGCCGAAACCTTCGACACTGGCATCCGCAAGACGGTTCAGTGGTACCTGGAGCATGCCGACTGGGTGGCCAGCGTGCAGACTGGCGCTTACCGCGATTGGGTCCAGACCCAGTACGACCATGAAGAGGCTGCTGTCCTTTCAGGCGACCGCGTATGAATATCCTTCTTTTTGGCAAGGGGGGGCAGGTCGGCTGGGAGTTACAGCGCAGCCTGTCGGTGTTGGGCACCGTCATGGCCCTGGACTTCGACAGTACCGAGCACTGCGGCGATTTCTCCAACCCCTCTGGCGTGGCCGAGACGGTGCGTGCCTTGCGTCCCGACATCATTGTCAATGCTGCGGCCCACACCGCTGTGGACAAGGCCGAGAGCGAAGCCGACTTCGCCCGTACGCTGAACGCCACCACGCCGGGCGCCATTGCCCAGGAGGCGGCGAAGCTGGGTGCTTGGCTGGTGCACTACAGCACCGACTACGTCTTCGATGGCAGCGGCAGCCGCCCCTGGCTCGAAAGTGACACACCCGCTCCCTTGAGTGTGTACGGTCGCACCAAGCTCGAAGGCGAGCAGCTCATTGCAGAGGCTTGCGCAAAGCACTTGATCCTGCGCACCAGCTGGGTCTATGCGGCGCGTGGTGGCAACTTCGCCAAGACCATGCTGCGCCTGGCGCAGGAGCGTGAGCGCCTGACTGTGATCGACGACCAGTGGGGAGCGCCCACGGGTGCCGATCTTCTGGCCGACGTGACGGCACATGCCCTGAGCCACTTGCTACAGCGCCCTCAGGATGCAGGTCTGTACCACTGTGTCGCAGCCGGTGAAACGAACTGGAACGAGTACGCAAAGTTCGTGATCGCGCAGGCGCAGCTTGCGCAACCTGCTATCCAAATCAAAGCAAAAGAAGTCGCGCCCGTCCCTTCGAGCGCATTTCCCACTCCTGCGGTGCGCCCGCACAATTCGCGCCTTCATACCGGCAAGCTGCAAGCCACCTTCGGCCTGCAGATGCCCCACTGGCAAGCGGGCGTGGCGCGCATGCTGGCTGAAATCCTCTGATCGGCACCCTCACATGACGCAACGCAAAGGCATCATCCTTGCCGGAGGCTCCGGTACCCGGCTGCATCCGGCCACCTTGGCCATCAGCAAGCAACTGCTGCCGGTGTACGACAAGCCCATGATCTACTACCCGCTGAGCACCCTGATGCTCGCGGGCATCCGCGACATCCTGGTCATCAGCACGCCGCAGGACACGCCGCGGTTTGAGCAACTGCTGGGCGACGGCAGCCAATGGGGCCTGAACCTGCAATATGCCGTGCAGCCCAGTCCGGAGGGCTTGGCGCAGGCGTTCATCATCGGAAAGGCTTTCCTGGCCGGTGCGCCCAGTGCGCTGGTGCTGGGCGACAACATCTTCTACGGCCACGACTTCCACGAGCTGCTGAACAACGCCCGGCAGCGAGAAGTGGGGGCCAGTGTTTTTGCCTACCATGTGCAGGACCCTGAGCGCTATGGCGTGGCTGAGTTCGATTCCCGGGGCAAAGTGCTTTCTCTGGAGGAAAAACCAGCACAACCCAAGAGCAGCTATGCGGTCACAGGCCTGTACTTTTACGACGACCAAGTGGTTGAGATGGCCAAGAAACTTCAGCCCTCGCCGCGTGGAGAGCTGGAGATCACTGATTTGAACCGTCTGTATCTGGAGCAAGGGCAGTTGAGTGTAGAGATCATGGGGCGCGGTTATGCGTGGCTCGATACAGGTACGCATGAAAGTCTCCTGGAGGCGGGCCAGTTCATCGCCACCCTCGAGCGCCGCCAGGGTCTCAAGATCGCCTGCCCCGAAGAAATCGCGTGGCGCCAGCAATGGATCGACGCCGCCCAGCTTAAGCGCCTTGCGATGCCCCTCACCAAGAACGGCTACGGCCAGTATCTGCTGCGCGTGGCCCAGGAAAAAATTTATTGAGAACCCGTATGCAAGCCACTCCCCTCGCTATTCCCGACGTCGTTCTGATCCAGCCGAAGGTGTTCGGGGATGCACGCGGGTTTTTCTTTGAGAGCTTCAATCAGCGGGTGTTTAACGAAGCGACGGGGACGTCCCATCAGTTCGTCCAGGATAACCACAGCCGCAGCGCCAAGGGCGTTTTGAGGGGGTTGCACTTCCAGTTGGGACCGTGGGCGCAGGGCAAGTTGGTACGCTGTGTCAGAGGGGCTGTTTTCGATGTGGCGGTTGATATTCGAAAAAACTCGCCCTCTTTTGGACAATGGGTTGGTGCCGAGCTGACTGAGGAAAATAACCAACAGCTGTGGGTGCCCCCTGGCTTTGCCCATGGATTTTTAACGTTGAGCGATACCGCAGATTTTTTGTATAAAACTACTGCTTACTATGCGCCAGAGGCTGAGCGTTCTATCGCCTGGAACGATCCGCGCATCGGAGTGACATGGCCAGAAACTGGCGATAGTCCTGTGCTATCAAATAAAGACCGCGATGCTCCTCGTCTCGACGATCTCATTGCGATGTTGGATCAATAGATGTTCGGGGTCTTCGGGTGTCTGTGAGTATTTCCGTGGTTAGTCACGGGCATGGTGCGCAAGTGCTGGCTCTTTTGCAGCTGCTATCGGCTGCACCTGACTTGTCTTGGTGCCAGCGCATTTGGATCACCATCAATGTGCCAGAGCCAAAGCTATTGGATGGTCTTCGACCATGGCAGGTCAATGGAGAGTATTGCATCGGGCGAATCAAATTTTTTTTGATCGTTAACAGGCACCCTCTGGGTTTTGGTGCAAATCACAACCAGGCTTTTTTGAAGGATCGATCGCAAAATAGTCCTTCCAAGTATTTTGTTGTGATGAATCCAGATATTTCGTGGAGTGCAGATCCTTGGCTCGCCTTGCTGGATAGCGCTTGTCAGCCGGAGGTTGGTTGCGTATATCCCATACAAATCGACGGCAAAGGACGACCTCAGGACTACCGGCGTCTGCTTCCCACGCCGTGGGCGCTATGGAAAAGGCATGTGTTGAAAAGTGCGTCCGAGCGAGATGTGCACATTCCCGATTGGGTAAGTGCCGCGCTATTGCTGTTTCCTGCCGAGGTCTTTGCCGAAATTCAGGGATTTGATGAGCGTTACCACATGTATTGCGAGGATGTCGACATCTGCCTGCGGTTGCAGTTGGCGGGCTACCGCTTGGTGGGGGTGTCAAATGCGTGTGTGACGCACACGGCGCGGCGCGCGAGTCGCAGCGATGCGCACCATTTACTTTGGCATATTCGGAGCCTGTGGCGGCTGTGGTTTTCCTCTGCCTGCTGGAGATTCTGGCGGCAGCGTCATGCTCTTCGGACCCACTCCCCGCGTGGTCGATGACCGTTACCATTCGGTCCCTGCCATCGATCTGTCCCTACCGGCCACTGCATGAACTCCACCATTGCTATTGTTGATCCCACGTTAACCTCCGCACCAAGCATGCGATTGGGTGAGTTGCTTGTGGCGGCTGGGAAGTTGTCAGGCCGTGATCTTGAGCGCGCCTTGGCGGCCCAGGAGGAAATGGGGGGGCTGCTGGGGAGCGTGCTCTCTCGCTTGGGCCTAGTATCCGAGGTGGATGTCGCTCAAGCGCTGTCCCGGCAGCTGTCTGTACCCTGGCTGCAGGGCGAGCAATTTCCGTCGGTTCTTCCCGAAGTGGCAGGCCTTTTGCCCGAGTTTGCGCGTGCTCACGGCATCGTGCCGATACGTCTCGATGACACGGGGCTCACAGTGGCCATGGTGGCTCCGCAAAACGCATACGTCATCAAGGCGCTGCGCCTTGCCACGGGTCTTGCTATCCATCCGTGTCTTGCGCTGGCGGCCGACGTGGAAAAAGCGTTGTCCACCGAAGTAGAGGCAGTAGAGGAAGAACCCGACCACGAGATATTTGAGGGCGATGGGGGAGACTTCGTTGAGCACCTCAAGGATTTGGCGAGCGAAGCGCCCGTGATTCGGCTCGTGAATGCCATCATTGGTCGGGTGACGGATCTGCGCGCTTCGGATGTACACCTAGAGCCTTTCGATGACGGACTGCATGTACGTTATCGGGTCGATGGTGTCATTTCCACGGCAGAAATTGTTCCGCCGCGGCATAGCGCTGCGGTCAATTCACGCGTGAAACTCATGGCTCACCTGGACATCGCAGAGCGTCGTTTGCCGCAAGACGGGCGCATCAAGACCCGGGTCAAGGGCCGCGAACTAGACCTCCGTGTGTCAACGGTTCCTACTGTTCATGGTGAGAGTGTGGTCATGCGCGTGCTGGATCGCTCGAGCGTCTTGTTCAGCCTGGAGGACATGGGATTTGCGCGAACGACCTTGCAGCGGTTCAATGGCCTGCTGGCTAGGCCGCACGGCATTTTGCTGGTCACGGGACCCACAGGGTCTGGCAAGACGACCACGCTGTACGCAGCGCTCTCCAAAATTGACGCAGACGCGCACAAGATCATCACTGTCGAGGAGCCCGTCGAATACCAATTGGAGGGGATCAACCAGATACAGGTGCATGCCCAGATCGGGCTGACTTTTGCGCGCGCCTTACGATCGATCCTGCGCCAAGACCCCGACATCATCATGATTGGTGAAATGCGCGATGGCGAAACGGCCCAAATTGCGGTGCAGTCTGCGCTGACTGGACACTTGGTCCTGTCTACCCTTCACACCAACACCGCCGCTGGCGCAGTGGTTCGCCTCACCGACATGGGTGTTGAACGGTATTTGATTACTTCATCAGTCAATGGCGTTTTGTCTCAGCGCCTGGTTCGCCGTCTTTGCAAGCTCTGTCGGGAGCCTCATGTTCCAGAAGCCTCGGTGCTGGAAACCACGGGGCTGGGGAGGTTTATTGCTCCTGGTGCTCCCATCTACAGGGCTGTTGGTTGCGAGCACTGCAGGGGAACGGGATACAGCGGACGAACGGGAGTTCACGAGCTACTGGTTGTCGATGATGTGCTGCGGCGCGCAATTCTGGACGGTGCAGATGCTTCCTTATTGCATGCCAAAGCAGTGGCGGCCGGAATGATTAGCCTCTATGACGATGGTTTACGCAAAGTAGCAGAAGGCCAAACTAGCTTGGATGAGGTGCTCCGAGTGACCGAGGACCAGTCGGATGCCTGATTTTTTTTGGAAAGCGGCGACGTCCCAAGGGCAGATGTCCCAGGGTCATCTCGAAGCGCTTGAGCAGGCGCAAGTACTGCGTCATCTGCGAGCTCAGGGCCTTACGCCCATTAGCGTCGTAGAGCTCCTTTCAGCCGCGAGTCCTGTGAGTTCGACCGGCGTCTCGGAACCCGCAAAGTCCACACAGCCCTTCTGGAAGCTCGGCAGATCACAGGGAGGAACAGCGGGGGCGGGTGATGTGCTGCTGCTGACGTCGGAGCTTTCCATAATGCTCAAGGCTGGCTTGGCTTTGGACACGGCGTTGCGGGTGCTTATCGGGATGAGTCATAAGCCCGCAGTTTCAGAGATAACCCACCAGATCTTGGATGACGTCAAAGGGGGGGTCTCCTTGAGTAAGGCGCTCACTAGGCACCGCGACCTGTTTGGGGACTTCTATATCAACATGGTGAGATCTGGAGAAGCCAGTGGCCAGTTGGGTGCGGTCTTCGAGAGACTTGTCGAACACATGGAGCGACTCAGGGCTCTGCGTGAGAGCGTTGTGTCTGCAGCCATATATCCGGCGATTTTGCTAGGAGTCGCCGTACTGTCTCTCGGTGCTATGTTGGGCTTCGTAGTGCCCCAGTTTGAAACCTTGTTTAAAGACATGGGTGATGCCCTACCTGCGCCGACCCGATTTGTAATGCACCTGGGCCAAGCGTTTACGCAATATGGCTGGGCGATTGCCATACTGAGCTTTCTGGTGGGGTGGGCTTTGCGCCGCTGGTGGCGATCACCGCAAGGAAAAGTTTGGTGGCAAAAGAGGGCGCTCGGGACGCCCGTATTGGGGCGATTGCTGCACAAATACGATCTGACGCTCTTCTCGCGTTCACTGGGTACGCTGCTGGGCAATGGTGTCCCGTTGATCTCGGCATTGCACATCGCGACTGAGACCGTCGGCAACGTTAGCCTCAGAGCCTCGCTCGCCAATGTGGCTCCTCGGGTGAAGGACGGCGCCAAGGTGGTAGACGCATTAGGTGCGACCCAGGTGTTTGAACCTTTGGCTATCAACCTCATCAGAGTGGGCGAAGAGACCGGTCGTATCGGTCCTATGCTCCTGGAGTTGGCCCATATTTATAACCGTGATGTAGAAACCGGAATCAAGCGCGCGCTGACCATGCTGGAGCCGCTACTGATTCTGGTGTTGGGTCTGCTCATTGCGGCCATTATTGTGTCGATCTTGCTCGGCATCCTTTCAGTGAACGATTTGGCTGCCTGATGGCGGCTGCTACTCTCCCCTATCGAAGGCTTATCCATGTCCCCTTTTATGTTGAATGAACGCGCTCAAAAGCACCGGGGTTTTACGTTGATTGAGTTGCTGGTGGTCTTGGCGATTCTTACTTTGCTGGCAGGCCTTGTGGGGCCACGCGTTCTCGGGCAACTGGGTGGGGCGAAGAGCAAGACAGCCGCCGTGCAAATTGCAGACCTCGAAAAATCACTGGAACTTTTTAAGCTGGATGTCGGGCGTTTCCCAACAACCGAAGAGGGATTGCAGGCGCTCACCGCAAAGCCCGGATCCGCTAACGGCTGGAACGGTCCGTATATCAAAGGCTCAGTTCCGAACGACCCTTGGGGTAAGCCCTACAAGTACACTAGCCCGGCGCCTGGTGGGGGGGTCGAAATTCTGACCTTCGGCGCCGATGGTGTCGCCGGGGGCGATGGTGAAAACGCTGATGTGCGCAACCAGCAATAGCGAACTGCGGGCATTACCGTGACTTGTCGGATGCCGCAGCCTCCATTGGGCGTGGCCAGATTTCGGCGCTACTCGCGTTCCGGGGGATTTACGCTTGTGGAACTTCTGGTGGTTTTTGCCATCGGTGCGCTGATCGTGGGTCTGGCCCCTGTGGCCTTTGATAAGTTGCGGGAGGCCACCCAGTACCGCACCACGGTGCGTGCCGTGGTTGCAGAACTCCGCAGTGCGCGCATGCGGGCTGCAAGCGGCGGTTCGCCCGTCCGGTTTCAAATGGATATGCGGCACAGGGAGTTTGGTTTGCAGGGTGAGCGTTTTCGGGCCATCCCTTCTGCGCTGGAAATTCGGGCGACTGTGGGGCAACAAGAACTGACAGACAGACAGGTAGCGAATATCCTGTTCTTGCCAGACGGTGGAGCGACCGGCGGCACCCTGGAGCTGGCCCGCCCTTCGGGTGTCGGCACTCGAATCCGTGTTGATTGGTTGACGGGCCGAGTGGAGCAGGAGCCATTCAGCCAATGACCATGCGCAGGGGTTTCCGGGCCGTGCAACACGGTCTGTCGCTGCTCGAGTTGTTGGTTGCCTTTGCAATCATGGCAATGGCTCTGGGTCTGCTGTATCGCAGCATGGGGTCCAGCGCACGCAATGTGGCGGAAATGGTTTACCAGCAACAGGCCGCAATGGTTGCAGAGTCTCTTTTGTCCTCCCGAGAGTCTGTCGCAGCCGATGGATGGAACGAGTCGGGGGAATCCGCTGGCTTTGCGTGGCAGGTTCGAAGTATTCCCTATGTCCGAAGCGCGGGGCCTGCATCGCTGTCTGCGTCCTCCACATCTCTCAACGTCACCAGACTGCACCAGGTAGTGATCACATTGAATTGGATGGATGGCTCCAGGCCGCAGAAATGGGAACTGCAAACATTGCTGCCCCAGCGCAAGCCGGACCCTGGAGAGGTTGCGCAGTGAAAGCCGCCGAAAAAGGATTCACCTTGGTCGAAATGCTGGTGGCCGTGTCACTGCTGGCCGTGATCATGGTGGCACTGGGGTCATCGTTGCGGACCATCGCTCAGACTGAGTCCAGGGTGGACCAACGCCTTGGACGCATCGACGAGATGCGTGTGTCTGTAGGACTCATGCGGCAACTTATTGCGCGCGTATCGGGGCGTAAGCTGCAAATGCAAACAGCCGAATCGGGTACCGGTCAGGTCGTGCAATTTCGTGCCAGTGCATCCATGATTGAATGGGTGGGCGTCATGCCTGCTCGTCCGGGCGTTGGGGGGCGGCATTATTTCCGCCTGGGGGTGGAAAAAGCTTCCACCGGTCAACTCCAGTTGGTGCTGCGCTTTGTGCCGTGGCTCCCTGAGGCGGGCGATGCGCCGGATTGGCGGCGAAGTGATAGCAGGGTGCTGGTGCATCAATTGACGCAATTCAATGTCCAGGCTGAAGGGCGGCCCCCAGCTGGCGCTCCGTTGCAATCGTGGCCAAAGGGGTGGGTGGAGGGCTGGCCGGTCGCGGATCAGTTGCCAGAGCGGGTGCGCCTGCAGATATCCGATATTGACGGCGCATGGCCACCGACCGTTATCGGCATTTTTCCGTTGTTGCAAGGCTCCGGCTCGGGCGGCGATTTTACTGTCGGTGGTGGGTCGTCATGATCCGAGAAGTGCCGACTCATAGAGGCCTTGCACTTATCGCGGTGCTTTGGATTGTGGCCGCGCTCAGCCTGGCTGCCACTGGGCTGATCCACTCTGCCAAGCTGGAGATTCGCAAGGCTTCGCGCCACCGCGCGGTTGTGGAGGCTGCTGCACTCGGGGACGCCGCGAATCGGTTGGTCCTGCAAGAAATCACTGCGCGCGCTCTACCAGTCAACAAAAGCGAGCATGTTGAGTTGGAGTTTGGAGGCCGGTGGATTCGTGTAAGAGCGCGAAGTCTGAACGGTTTGGTAGACATTAACAATGCCGCAGAACCTCTTTTGGCTGCCTTGTTTCAGCATGCTGCAGGAGTGGCTCCTGCCAATGCTGCGGTTCTGGCGCGCGCTGTGGTGGAATGGCGCAAGCGTCCTGCAGCGGGTGGTACGCCAATAGGCTTCGATGCGCCAGAAGACCTGCTGGCTGTTCCTGGGGTGGACTATGCCCTCTATGCTAGGATTCAAGACCTCATCTCGGCCTCCTTGCGAGGGGGCGGGCTGGTGAATCCCGAGGCTGCGCCGCTCCCTGTGCTGGTGGTACTCGCAGAAGGTAACGTCGCTCTGGCGAGCCAGCTATACGCCCAGCGTGAAAACTCGCCCCTTCCCATGGACACGACGTCACTCAATGCCGCCTTCAAGGGCGGCGGCTCGGGTGGGCCGCTGAGTGTCATTGCGGAGGTTCCGTTAGATGGTGCTGTAACGCTTGAACGCAGCTGGGTGGTTGCGCTGTCTTCTTCTGGTCGTAACGGCCTGCCGTGGCGTGTCATTGAGCAGCGCCAGCGACTCCTGTCGTCGGCAAATTGATCCGCTATAAGCATTAAATGGCAACTATTCAAAATGATGCACGGTTGTTCGGGCTGGACCTGAGTGGCGTGCTGGATGATCTGAAGATAGCGTGGCGTGGCATGCTGGGTTGGCGTGTTCTCGCATGGCTGCGTCCCGAGCCTGTAGTTCGATGGCTGAGGGCCAATCGGCAAAGCGAGGTCTATCGGGGTTTGCGTAAGGATCCCCGTGTATCGCCCGCCGCAGCCAAGGCGGCTCGATTCGCAGCGGTGGAAGTGCCTGACGACCTGCTGTTGCGCCACGTGGTTCAACTACCACCATTGCCCAGCGCTGCTTCAGAGGGGGCCTTGTTGTTCGAGGTGCAGAACCTGAGCCCTTTTCCTGGGGATGAATTGTTATGGGTCGGCAGTGACATAAATGATCGTGAGCGTGACGCCGGACAAGCAACACTCAGCCAGGGGCGCCGCATTGCTGTTGTCCTTACATCGCGCAGCATGGTTCAAACGCATCTTGCAGCCATGCAATCGACAGAGGCCATAGCGTCCAATGCGGTCAGTCCGGAGGTGTGGGTGGATATGGGGAATGGGCGGCCTGCGGTCCTTCCTGGGTTTGGGGAGACTCGGCGCCTTGCTTACCAGCGCCGGTGGCAGCGAGTAAACGCTGTGTTGTGTTCCGGTACGGTGCTGCTGTTGGCAGGGATGCTGGTAACGCCCACCCTGCAGTTGCGTCTTCGCGCCCTAGATGCGGTCGATCAG
>Ga0208124_100345_pt1 | contig 17492 bp, 17 predicted proteins | sample LakWasM104_HOW12_2_FD_183922 | JGI IMG/M metagenome (GOLD analysis project Ga0208124, IMG submission 183922) | Freshwater sediment methanotrophic microbial communities from Lake Washington under simulated oxygen tension - Sediment Metagenome... | ecosystem: Environmental > Aquatic > Freshwater >...
ACTGATAATACACATCGATAAACTGATTTAGATTGCAATTGATTTGCATCTTTTTGAATGGTAATTGATTTTGACTTTGTTCTCTTTTGGTTTGTTCTACAGCTGCTTGTAATTTTTGTAACGCATAAATATGCTCAATTTCTTTTGCACATTGTACGTCATACATTGGTGTTTTTTGATTGATAAATTCGATGTTTGCTTGTTGGTATTCAAACATTTCTTTGGTCAACAATAGTATTTTTTCGTCATCACTTTCAAAATTGACCAATTGCTTTTTGATTTCATAAAATGAAAAATGACGGTCTTCACTTTCGGCATTGATGAATTTTTTAGGAGTTTTTATAACTTGTTCTTTTACGCACGAAGATTGCAACTCAGAACGTTTTTTCTCAATTAGAATGTAGAGTTTATTGTATCTACTCATTGCTGTTTTGGAACTGAAAAACGCTTCATTGTTGGCTAATAATTTTTCGAGTTTACAAATCCATACTTCTGGGTTCTTCACCAAGTTGAATTGATAATCGATAAATGCAGGAAATTGTGATTGTTTGAGTTCTAATATTTTTGCAATTAGGGCATTGCAATAATTCTGGATATTGATTTTGTCTTCGACGATTATATCAAATAAAGGATTTTTGGCTTGTGCCTGTGGCACTGCCAGTAATTCTACAAACGGAGCTGTTTGCATATTTTGATCCTTTGAATTCAAATTGTAGTATGTTTTTTTTGTTATTCATTTTTTAAAAAATTGTAATTAAAAGCGGCTATTTATTTGATGTGTTAATTGAATTATTTGTAGTACAAATAGCACTCATTTGATTTTCGTTTTGTTTGCTTTAAAAATTACTAGATTTCTATTTTGCAAATGTAGAAAATAAAAAAAATCCTTGTTAAAGGATTTTAATTGAAGTTATTAACAATCGTTTGAAGTCAATAAAATAGGTGCTTTACACTATCTAATAGTTCTTAGTTGCCTTTTTTTTATTTATGAATTTTGGTTGAAGTTACTGTTTCAGAATTTCTAATAATCTGTAATTAATGTAGATTTTTTCTTTGCCAACTGTTTCACTTTTTAAAAAGCCTTTTTCTTCCAAAGCTAGTAGGTAATTTCCAATCGTTTTTAATGATGCTAGTCCTTCTGCTTCTAATTGTTGGCGTTTGGTATAGGGTAATCTGAATAAGGCTTCTACTAAATCTTTTGAATATATTTTTGGAAGCTCTTGTTGTATTTCAATAGCCATTGTATTCATTAACTCTTCAATTGCTATTATTTGTTTTCTGCCTTTTAGAGCTGTTTCTTCCACCATATCTAACATATAAATTATCCAATCTTCCCAGTTACCTTGTTCGGTTACTTTTCGTAAATTGTTGTAATAGGCTGCTTTATTGTCAATGATGTAATTACTCATATACAACGCTGGTAAATCTAATAGTCCTGCAAGTTTTAAATACAATAATAATATAATTCTTCCCGTTCTTCCATTGCCATCAAAAAACGGATGTATGGCTTCGAACTGGTAATGAATAATTGCCATTTTTACTAATGGATCTATTTCGTCTTCGGCGTGAATGAAGTCTTCTAGGTTTTTTAATTTTTCACGTATGGTATTTTCTCCTTCTGGTGGTGTATAAATTACTGTTCCTGTAGCTGGATTTTTTAATTGTGTTCCAGGTGCGTTTCTGATTGAAGCTGTGTTTTCTTTTATGATTTGTGCTAATTTGATAAACAAATTGGTCGTTAAAAACGGTCTTTTTTCGATTTCTTGAAACCCAAACCATAAAGCGTCTTTGTAATGCATTACTTCTTTGGTTGCCGGATTGTCGTATTTTTTTTCGGCTATGGAAGCCATAAATAATTCGTCTTGGGTTGTAATGATGTTTTCTATTGCTGAACTGGCTTGCGCTTCTTGTAAATTGATGGTGTCAATAAACAGTGTTGGGTTGGGCAAATTGGTTATTGCTCCTTTTAGTTCGGATAAAGCTCTACTGGAAGTAATTAATTTTTTTAAAATTACTTTGGTGTCTAAATCGGTATTCGGTGGTACTAACGGTAATTCGTTATACGGTTTTTCTGGGTTATAATTTGCTGCCATAGTAGGTGTATTTATGAAAGTAAAATTTAGGATTATTTACCTTCGTTTTATTTTCGAGAGTAAAAATAGTGAAAATTTACCTTCGTAATGATTTTCGAGAGTAAAAAAACGAAAATATTACCTTCGTATAGAATTTTAAAAGTAAAATTGACTACAATTTACCTTCGTTCTATTCTAAAAGATGTAATTGTCAACTGCTTTGTCCAATTCTTCACTTATGATTTTGGCATATATCTGCGTTGTGCTGATGTTTGTGTGGTCCATTAATTTAGAAACGTGCTCAATTCTCATTCCATTATTTAAAGCATTTGTAGCAAAACTGTGTCGCGATAAATGGAACGAAAGAGGAAACGGTAATTTCAACATTTTTCCCATTCGGTTGAGTTGGAAATTTGCGGAATGATTTTCTCTTTGTGATATGAAGTAACGAATTTCTTCGCTCTTGTTGTACATTTTTTTATCTGTGATAATCGGAAAAATATAATCATCTGGTTGTGCATCTTCCTTGCTGTATTTATTCAAAATATCAATTGCCACCTTTCCAATTTTAAACTGGTGTAATCTTCCTGTTTTGCGGATTACTTTGTTTATTCTCTGCTCTTCGCTATTGTAATTGGTGTATTGCAGTTCTATAACGTCACTAAATCTTAATCCTCCGGCATAAATAGAGAAAAGGAATAAGTCACGCCATAAATCAGCTTTCTTGCCTTCTTTGAGGTCTAAATTAGTTAGTTTTTCGATTTGGTCTTTGTTTAAGAATACTCGCTTTTCTGTATCTTTTTTTAATGTCAGTTTATTGAATGGGTACATATATTCCGGAATGATATCTTCCTTAATCGCTTCTTTGAACATTATTGCCAAGATCATAATCGAATACCGTTGTGTTGTTGCTCCATTTTTTGAAACATTTCCCATATATGCCATATAATCTTTGAGAACTGAAACTGTAATATCATCAAAGTAAACATCTCTTGTTCCAACATATTTTTCAAACTTCTTAATGTAAAGAGTGTAGTTTTTATAAGTTCCATACGAAACGCTACCTTTTATTTTTTCGCAACGAGCTTCTGCATATTGAAAAAAGTTTGGCACTTCTTTTCCTTTGATGGCTTCTTTTAGTTTTTTAATGGAAACCGTTTTTATCTTTCTTTCCATATCTGCAACTTGACCTTCAGCGTCTGCAATTTTTTGAGATAGGTTGGCATTCATCCTGGCACTATTTGGATGGTTCTTTTTTACTTTCTGCTTTACTTCATCCCACTCGTTCTCTTTGAGCTTCACTCCAGCAGTGATAAATTTCGTTTTTCTATCTTTTATAATTCTTATATACAAAGGGCTGTGTCCGGTTTGGTCAGCCTGATGTGTTCTTAAAATTAGTTTAATTGATGCCATAGTGTTAGGAAATTAGAAATGTTGTACTATATTTGTAAAGCAATGCAAAAGAGTGAAAGTGTTGTAAATACAAGTCTTTCAATCGGATGCAACGTGATACGAAGGTACAACAATTGGTATAACAAAACAAGTATTTCGTTGCTTTTTGTTGCATTATTTAGAGCTTGTAAATTTCATAAAGTCAATGAATACAATACTTTAAGTGCAATATAGAACTGGCGATTTTAAAATGAGGATAACAGCGGTTTCGCGCTATTGCTGGTTTTTCTTGAATTGAACTTCTTTCTTCACGAAAATATTTTATCTTAGCGGAAAGTACGCAGTTCGCTGGATTCGCAACAGTCGCGAAGCCGGGGAACGCTGTGCGTCATGCAAAAAAGCATAAATATAGAATATTTTGAAATTTAAAAAACAAAATTGATTTATGAAAAATAAAAACCCTTTTGAAGTATTCCAAAAAGAATCGCCGGAAGTATTTGATGGCTTTAATCAATTAATTAAATCACTAGTTGACTGTAAAGGACTGGACAACAAAACTAAACAACTAATTTATATTGGAATGAAAGCGTGTCAAGGAGATGAAACAGCTGTGTTTTTTCACGTACCAATGGCAAAACAGGCAGGAGCAAGCCGTGATGAAATTAAAGAAACTATTTTACTGACTTTAACCGTTTGTGGTTTAAAAGGGATAAATACTTGCTTAGTTAAAGCACTCGAAATTTATGACAACTCAAAATGATAAAACTACCAAATATTAGTAAAACATTAGCAGATAAATTAAAACTAGTCGGAATAGAAAACGACAATCAATTAAAAAGTATTGGTGTAGAAAATGCATTTGTTAAACTAAAAACCGTGGATGATAATGCGTGTATAAATTTACTTTATGCAATTGAAGGTGCTATTCAAGGCGTTAGGTGGCACGATTTAGACCAATCAAAAAAATTAGAGCTTAAAGAATTTTTCAGAATGATGAATAAATAAAGATGCACGAACGCACAACAGCGGTTACACGAAATGGCGAAAAATGCGGTAAAATCACATTTTTCTTACGCAGGAAAAACTACCTTAGTGGAAAATAGGCAGTCACGAAGTTCGCCACTTCGTGAAGCGGCGGAGCGCTAACTACGACTTTGTGAAAAATCGTACACAATAGACTACTTGACTTTTACAACAACTTTCCCTCTTGATCTACCAGTTTCGATATAAGATAATGCTTCGTTCGTTTGTTCAAATGGAAACACTTTATCAATAACGGGTTTGATATTTCCTGCTTCTATTAACTTTGTTATTTCACCTAATTGTTTTCCTTCTGCTCTCATAAACAAAAATTTAAAAGAAATATTCAATTTCTTTGCTTTCTTTATAGCACTAAAACTTAAAAGATTAATTACAAATTTCAAATACCAAGGTAAGTCAATTGCATCAGCAAATTCAGGTGTAGGTGGACCAACAAGAGAAATTAATTGTCCGCCAGATTTTAGAACTCGTAAAGATTTTTCAAGAATTTTTGCATCTCTATTACTGTGCAATACTAAATCATAATCCTTTAATTTGGTTTCAAAATCTTCTGTTTTATAATCGATAATTAAATCAGCGCCGAGGCTTTTTACTAAATCAATATTTTTTGAACTTGTAGTGGTAGCTACAAAAGCACCTAAATGTTTAGCTAATTGAATAGCAAATGTACCAACACCTCCAGAACCTGCTTGAATGAAAACTTTTTGACCTTTTTTTATATTTGCAATCTCAACTAATGCTTGCCAGGCCGTTAAACCAACTAATGGAATCGAACCTGCCTCTTCCATGGATAAATTTTTTGGTTTTAATGCTACGTCTTTTTCATCAATAGAAATAGATTCGGCAAAAGTCCCTATTCGATAATCCGATGGACGAGAATAAACTTCATCACCAACTTTGAATTTACTTACTTTTGAACCTATTTTTGTGACAACACCTGCCACATCGTGACCATTTATAAATGGAGGTTTGTAGGGTAAGAACAATTTGAATTCACCATTTCTTATGAGTGAATCCAATAAATTGACGCCAGCCGAATGTACTTGCACCAATACATCATTTTCATTTACAATTGGTTCAGCAAAATCTGTTAAATGTAATTTTTCTTTTTTCCGTATTTTTTTACTATGAATGCTTTCATTTTCGTTTAGTTTAAGATTTATTTAATTGTTTAAGTATATTTTTTTCTAAAACTCCATATGCAAAATGCTGCATATTGATTAGAGTTGAAGAGCCTTTACCAACAATATTTCTGAATTTTGGTTGCTTCACCTGAATCACTTTAATCACTTTTTCTACTACAAGAATTGGATCTTCTGCCTTATCTACTAACGCATCAGAAAACTTCCGAATCTTACTTCTTAAAGCGTTATAGTCAGCAATTTTATTTGAAGCAGCTGTTGAATTAGTTATGACATTGGTTTTAAATGCAGCAGGTTCAATCATAGCTACCTCAATATTAAACGCATTCAATTCGTATCGCAATGATTTAAAATAGCCTTCCAAAGCGTGTTTGGATGCTGCATAATAGGCTGTATTAGGGAATGAGACCAGTCCTATAATGGAACTTATAGTTATGATTTTGCCAAACTTTTGTTTTCTAAAATGAGGTAATATTTCGTTTGTAACCTTAATTGTTCCCCAGAAATTAGTTTCTAATTGTTGTCTTCCCAACTCTATAGGTGTTTCTTCGGCAATTCCTGAAACATAAAACCCAGCATTATTGATAAGAATATCCAATCGAGTAATTTCTTTAAATAACCTTTCTGAAAAAGTGCTTATTGATTGTTCCGAATCTAAATCTAATGCTATCATTTTGAACGGCACTGTTGCTGCATACTTTTCGGGATTTCTACTGGTACCAATTACATTGAAGCCTTTTTGATGCAATTGTTTTGCTATTAACAACCCAAATCCTGATGAGGCACCTGTTATTAAAATATTTTGATTCATTTTATTAGTATTTAAAAATTTATATTTATTTTTGCTTGCATATTGCAAGTGCAAATGTATAAAACAACTTTTATTTTGCAAGTTGTTTTTGAATTATTTTTAAAAATATTTTATAAACTATGATAAAACCTAGATCAGAATGCCCATTAAGTTACTCTCTTGATATATTTGGAGACAAGTGGTCATTACTTATTATTCGTGACTTAATGTTCACCAACAAATGCACTTATAATGATTTTATAAAATCTGCCGAAGGAATAGCAACTAATATTTTAGCCGCAAGATTGAAATCACTTGAAGAAAATGGTATTATTGAAAAATTAGATCATCCTGATAGTAAAGCAAAAAAATTATATAAGCTTACTCAAAAAGGAATGGAACTATTACCACTTATAATGGAAATCTACATTTGGACAGAAAAGTACTTTACAATGCCGACAGAATTAAAAGCTACAATTAAAGAAGCAAAAAAAGATAAAGAAAAATTTATAAAGCAAGTATTAAAAGAATTGAAATCTAAGTAAGAAAAAGCAACAGCTAACAGCAACCAGTTTTCATGGCTGCGATTGTCATAGTTGCACGTTTCTTTTTCTAACTTCGCTCCTACTAACGGAAAAAACTATTTCAATAACCCGCCACGAAAGTTAGCTGCGAAACGCATACAGCTATTTTAAAATCCGAATTCTATGAAAACACTTCTCTTTTTCTTAGTAATTTTTTCTAATTATTGTTTTGCCCAGGATTTAAAACCCTTTAAAACTTGCACCAAAACTGTCAATTATACGGTTGATGATTGGGTACTGAGAAAAAAAGTCGGAATGGATCTAAACATTCCTGATTGTAATCCAAGTTACAACGGTGGGGTCGACGAATTAAAGAATTTTTTTCGCGCCAATGCTATTGAAGATTCTATTTATCTATTTAGAACTGCCATTAGCTTTGTAGTAAATTGCAAAGGTCAAATTGGTGACTTTCAATTTTTGCATGAAGGAAAAGTAGAATCGCGACAAGAACAAGTTTTAGCTGTGGTAAAAAAAATGCCTCGAAAATGGAAACCGGCCATTTCAAAAGAAGGCAACCCAGTTGATTCGTATCAAATTATTATAATCACCACGAAAAGCAGTAAAATAATTGATGTGGAATACAAGTAAAAAGCTCCTAGTAACATCTAAAACAACCTATCGCTCAGTTTCATTGCAACTTGAAAATCTATTTTCTAACATTCGTTTTGCAGCAATGGAGAAATTTCAGTCCATTAGCTCCAACTAGGTTAACTATTGAATATTGGTGCTATTTGTAAAAGTAACTAACGAATACTACCCACTAAATCTCTAACATTATTCTCTTTTTATCGAAAAAAATTGATGAAAACTTTGCGCAACCAAATAATTGCATATATATTTGCAACCATATAGTAGCAAATAAATCAAAATGGAAATAAGACGTGACATTTTTCAAGCAATAGCAGACCCAACTAGGCGGACCATCATTGGCCTTATTGCTATGCAAGCCATGACACCTAATGCCATTGCAGAACATTTTGACAACAGTCGGCAAGCCGTTTCTAAACACTTACGCATCTTAACAGAATGCCAATTAGTAAAACAAGAATATAGAGGAAGGGAAATCTATTACTCTTTAGAAATAGAAAAAATGAAAGAGATTGACCTATGGCTGGAACAGTACCGCAAAATTTGGGAAATCCGTTTTAACCAACTCGACCAAGTATTAGCAACCTTTAAAAAAGATAAAAAATGAAAAACAATTTGCTATTTGATTTTACCGTTGACAAAGCCACAAAAACGGTATTCATTACCAGAGAATTTGCAGCAGAGCTTGCGCTAGTTTGGGATGCTTTTACCAAACCAGAATTACTAGACCAATGGGTCGCCCCGAAACCCTGGACATCTAGAACAAAACATATGAATTTTGAAGTTGGCGGTCGAAGATTTTACGCTATGGTTAGTCCCGAAGGAGTTGAACGTTGGTCAATTCAGCGCTACACATCGATTACTCCAAAGACCAATTTTAAAATGCATAACGCTTTTGCAGATCAGGATGAGAATCCTGAATTACCCGGTTCTGATTGGGATTATAATTTCAGTGAACTAAACGGCATTACAAAAGTGAGTATTTCGATTTACAATGAATCGCTTGCCCGTTTAGAGCGGATGATTGAAATGGGATTCAAAGAAGGATTCAAAATGAGTATTGATAATCTCGATATTGTACTGGCAACTTTATCAGAAAAATAATTTTAGTTTTCAAATCATTGACCAAATCGAAATCGGAGAAATAAGCACAGGCTTCCAATTGATTAGGTACTAATAAATGTAAGATCCAATTTTGCTTTGAAGTGAACGAAGCGTCTGAGTTCAAAACTACTCAAAACAGAAACAATCAGCAAGTGTAAAATGTTGTATATAATTCTTAAACGTATAAAACGGAATATCAGCAAAGAATGAAAAAGTGGCTGTAATCTTTGACGCAATTACTCTAACAATCTTATTGTGAGGCATCAATAACATTTGCCTCCGGGAACACAAATTCGTTTTCAGAAAAATCTAAAATTTCTGCTGTGGATACGTACTTTGTAATTTCGTCAATGCCTTTACTCAACCTAAGTTCCGTTGAATATTTTCGGCTATTGGCTAAAACTAAACCTTCTTTAGACAACCTAAAAAAGTATTTCCCGCCAGCGCTTTTAATTTTTGTAAAAGCAAATAATTCAAGGTTTTCCCGAATGGCCGTTATCATCAATTCACAATCCAATTTGTGTTTACAATGGATACTCGTAAAAATTGTATGGCCCTTCCTTGAGGCGAAAATAAACTTGTACTCGCCGTTAAACCGCTTGCTGATTACAAACATTCCCATAGTTTTTTACCTCATCTTTGTTTTCGAAACGGAATTCAAAATTGCTTTCTATTGAATTCTTTCTCCGCGATTACCTTGGTCCAAATCTAGTCAAAAGGAAAAAGAATCAAAGCGTGATTATGCAGGAACGAGCAAATAGTTATTAAGAAAATGAAATCGTTTCTGTTGATTTTACTTGTAATAATTTCCAAATCAGAAAACTACACGTTGCAAAAAGTGCTAATAAAAACTTCGTAAGAAGCAAAAAAAAGAGCCGGCACAATTGACCGACTCTTTTTTAGTTATTCAGGTTTGGTTATTTCCAACCACCACCAAGATCTCGATAAGCATGAACTACCGCATTGAGTTGTTCCTTCTTCGTCTCCACTAGTTCGAGTTTTGATTCTAGAGCATCTCGTTGTGTCATCAATACTTCAAAATAATCCGCTCTGGCCGATTTGAACAAATCATTTGCCACATCAATGGATCGGTTCAAGGCATCCACTTGTTTCGTTTTAAGAGCGTAGCTTTTTTCTAAATTGTTAATTTTAGAAAGTTGATTCGCCACTTCTATGTAAGCATTCAAAACGGTGCGTTGGTAATTATACAAAGCTTGCAATTGCCGAGAATTGGCACTTTTGAACTCAGCTTTGATGGCATTTCGATTGATCAGCGGCGCGGCAATATCTCCGGCTAGCGAATACAAAATCGACTCTGGAAATGTAAACAAATAAGACGTTTTAAACGCTTGCAAACCATACGAAGCCGAGATATCTAATGATGGATAAAACTCGGCACGAGCCACTTTAACGTCTAGGTCTGCTGCTGCTAATTCCATTTCAGCTTGTTTGATATCAGGTCGATTCGCCAACAATTGCGATGGAACTCCTGAATTAATAGTCTCTGAAGTCAAACTCAAGAAATTGGTTTGGTCGCGAGGAATTTCTTGCGGATAGCGTCCCAATAAGAAATTGATTCGATTCTCTGTTTCTTGGATGCGTTGTAGCGTTTCAAATTCCATATTTTGTGATGCTAAGACTTCCGCTTGAAATTTCTGAACCGCTAATTCTGTTGACCTTGCCGCTTCCTTTTGCACTTTTACAATTTCTAAAGCGTTGCTTTGCAGTTGGATGTTTTGTCGGATTATTGCCAATTGGCTGTCTAATGAAAGTAATTCATAATAGGAATCAGCCACCTCAGCCACTAAGTTTGTCAGCACAAAATTCTTACCTTCAATCGTAGAAAGGTATCGACTTATAGCGGCTTTCTTGGCATTTCGCAGTTTTTTCCAAACATCGATTTCCCAATTGGCGTAAGCGGCTATAGTATAATCGGTCAAGGCATCAGGAACTTCTACGCCTGGCGTAATTTCGGTAGAAGCATCTCCAGCACCTTGACTAGTATATCTACCCACCTTTTCGATTCCAGCGCCGGCGCGAACTCCTACCGTTGGTAAAAGAGCACCTTTGCGAACTCGGATATCGTTCTTAGCAATCTCAATTTCCTGCAACGTAATCATCAACTCTTGATTGTTCTGAAGAGCAGTATCTATTAAGGCGACCAGGTTTTTGTCTTTAAAGAATTTTTTCCATGGTAGCGTCGCCATATTGGTGGTATCCTTTGAAGTACTGAAAGCCTCCGGAACAGTTACGTTAGTTGTAGAAACAGCTCCAGCCGGTGCCTTGCAACTTACCACCGCTAAGCAAATGCCTAGCGGTATAAGATATTGGTATGACTTAAATTTAAACATTGTTATCGATTTCTTCGGTTAATGGATTTTCTTCTTCTTTTTTAACAAATTGATGTTTCTCTGAAATTATTCCAAAGATGTAGTACAATCCTGGAATGATAAGTACTCCAAAAATAGTTCCTATGAGCATCCCTCCTGCTGAAGCGGAACCAATCGTTCGGTTTCCTACAGCACCCGGACCGGTAGCAAAAACTAACGGAATCAATCCCGCTATAAAGGCAAAGGATGTCATTAAGATCGGTCGGAATCGAACGGCAGAACCTTCAATTGCAGCTTCCAAAACGGAATCTCCTGCACGATGCCTTTGCACAGCAAACTCGACAATCAATACGGCGTTCTTACCGAGTAATCCGATTAACATTACCATGGCCACCTGGGCATAAATATTGTTTTCTAACCCGGCAATTTTCAGGAATAAAAAGGCTCCAAAAATACCCACAACGAGCGACAAGATCACAACGAAAGGCAAAATGAAACTTTCGTATTGCGCGGCCAGAATCAGATACACGAAACCTAGACAAATTAGAAAGATATAAAGTGCTTCATTACCACGACCTACCTCATCTTTAGAAATACCAGCCCAATCAATTCCGTACCCACGAGGCAACGATTTCTCGGCCACTTCGTTGATCGCTTTAATGGCTTCACCACTACTATATCCTGGTGCTGCTTGACCACTAATCTCGGAGGCATTGTACATGTTGTGTCGGGTAATTTCCGAGAGTCCGTATACTTTATCCATTTTCATAAACGCAGAGAATGGCACCATTTCATCACGGTTATTCTTCACATACAATTTCAAGATATCTTCAGGCAAGGCTCGGTATTCAGGCGAAGCCTGCACCATTACTTTGTATTGACGCCCAAATTTGATAAAGCTAATTTCATAGTTACTTCCCACTAAGGTTGAAAGCGTGTTGGTAGCATTTTCGATTGTTACCCCTTTTTGCTGAGCCAAGTCATTATCGATTTTAAGCATGTATTGTGGGAAACTGGCGCTATAAAAAGTAAATACAGAAGCAAGTTCAGGACGTTTGTTTAGTTCTCGAACAAAGTCATTACTTACGGTTTCCATCTTTTTGTAATCGCCAGAGCCTGCTTTGTCCAGCAAACGCAACTCAAAACCACCGGCGGCTCCATACCCCGGAACGGCGGGCGGTTGGAAGAACTCTATTGTAGCTCCTTTAATATTTTTGGACTTCTCTTCGAGCTCATTAATTACTTCTTGAGAAGAATGCTTGCGTTCGTCCCACGTCTTTAAATTAATCAAACAAGTTCCTGAGTTAGACCCAGTTCCTTCTGTTAGAATTTCATATCCAGCAAGTGAAGAAACCGACTGTACATCGGGAATGGTTTCGGCAATTTTTTGCAAACTTTCCGACACTTGATTGGTTCGTTCCAAAGTAGAACCCGGAGGCGTTTGAATTACTGCGTAAAACATTCCTTGATCTTCATTCGGAATAAACCCGGAAGGAAGGCTTCCATTTAAGAAATAAGTTCCGACACAAAAGGCAATCAACATTCCGAATGTGATGCTTCTTCTATTTACAATAAGCCCTAAGATTTTTCTATATTTATCGGAAACTCCGTTGAACCATTTGTTAAAAGCACCAACAATTTTATTAATTGGAGTTTGTTTTTTAGGTAGCCCATGCGTATTTTTCAGCATCATCGCACAAAGTGCGGGTGTTAAAGTCAAAGCAATTAATCCCGAAAGTACAATGGAGGTTGCCATGGTAATCGAAAACTGTCTGTAGAAAATACCAACTGGACCCGACATAAACGCAACCGGAATAAATACCGCCGCCATTACAAAGGTGATGGCAATAATAGCCCCACTAACTTCGTGCATTGCTTCTCTAGTAGCTTTTCGTGCGGAGAGATTCTTCGTTTCCATCTTGGCATGGACGGCCTCGATTACGACTATGGCATTATCGACGACAATTCCGATCGCCAATACTAATGCGAATAAAGTAATCAAATTCAGTGTAATTCCGAAAATTTGCATGAAGATGAACGTACCGATAAGCGATACCGGAACGGCAATTGCCGGAATCAATGTCGAACGCCAGTCGCCCAAGAATAAAAACACAACCAACCCTACTAATATAAAAGCTTCAATTAAAGTGTGAATTACTTTTTCGATAGAAGCATCTAAGAATTTAGAAACGTCGTAGCTAATTTCATAATCCATTCCTTTCGGGAACGAACTCGATTTAATTTCCTTTAATTTGGCTTTTACATCTTTGATTACTTGGCTGGCATTACTTCCGTAGGATTGCTTCAATACAATTGCTGCGGATGGACGACCATTCAAATTCGAATAAATATCATACATCGAGCTACCAAATTCGATATTCGCTACATCTTTCAATCGCAGTAATTCTCCGTTGGGGCTAGCTCGCAAAACAATATCACCATACTGTTCTTTGGTAGTAAACCTACCCGCGTATTTCAAAATGTACTCAAAAGATTGCGATCGTTTTCCAGAGCTTTCCCCTGTTTTCCCAGGTGAGGCTTCGAGACTTTGTTGGCTTAACGCCTCCATAACTTCGTCTGCTGAAATCTTGTAGGCCAACATTCGGTCGGGTTTCAACCAAATTCGCATTGCATATTCCCGGTTTCCAAGAATATCAGCAAAACCAACCCCATCTACCCTTCTTAATTCGGATAACAAGTTAATATCGGCAAAGTTGAACAGGAACTTTTGATCTGCTTTAGGGTCTTTACTGTAGAGATTCACATACAAAAGCATGTTCGATTCTTCTCGAGTAATCTTCACCCCTTCACGCACTACCAAAGGAGGTAGTTTATTAACAACAGATGCCACACGGTTTTGGACATTCATCGACGCTTGATTCGGATCTGTACCCAAGTTAAAAATTACTTGGATGGTTGCTTCCCCATCATTACCCGCATCGGAGGCGATATATTTCATTCCAGGAACACCGTTCAGCGCTCTTTCTAACGGAATGATTACCGACTTAATCATCAATTCATTGTTAGCACCCGGATATTCCGCAGTAACATTCACCTTTGGCGGTGATATCGAAGGAAATTGAGTAACAGGCAACTGCATCAGTGCCAATGCTCCCAAAAAGACAATAATGAGCGATATTACTATCGACAATACTGGTCTTTGTATAAATTTATTAAACATTATTTTTTAAGATTTTAGGGTTAAGACTACTCTGCTTTCAATTTCAAATGAGCCAAAACATCTTCGGGCTTCTGATAATCGAACTTGATCTTATCATCGTCCTTCACTTGCTGAACTCCTTCGAGTAGAATTTTGTCATCGGCAATTATTCCGCTTTTAACGATATACAGATCCGGAATTTCGCCAGTGATTGTGATTTCTCTAGATTTCACCACATTGTTTTTATCCACCACAAAAACATACATCTTATCTTGAATTTCATAAGTAGCTTTCTGCGGGATGATTAGGGCATTTTTAGCGGGTACGGTCATTAAAACTTTCCCCGTTTCTCCATTTTTAAGAAGCTTATCCGGGTTTGGAAATTTAGCTCTGAAGGCTATGTTACCCGTTTCGTTGTCAAATTCACTTTCGATGACCTCCACATTACCTTTGTATTTTAAAGGCTCATTATTGGCCAATAACAAACTAACTTTGTTTTCAGCGCGACCTTTCACGTTGTTTTGATACTCCAAATATTCTGGCTCCGAAACATTGAAATAGGCAAACATCTGACTATTATCCGATAAGGTTGTGAGCAATTCCCCTTCTTCAATAAGACTTCCTAATTTTTTAGGGATGCGGTCGATGGTACCATCAAATGGGGCTCGGATTTCGGTGAAGGACAAGTGTAATTTAGCAAGGGATACTTCGGCTTTTGCTTGTTCCAATTTTGCTTGCGCCATGGCCTGTTCACTTTTGGAAACCACATTTTTATCCGCCAACGTTTTGGCATTTTGAAGTTCAATTTGAGCTGCTTTGGCTTCGGCTTCTGCTTTCAAAACTTCGGCCTCATACATTTTAGGCATGATGCGGAACAGTACCTGACCCGCTTTTACATACTGACCTTCATCTACATAAATATTTTGAAGGTATCCTTTTTCCTGAGCACGAATTTCAATATCTCGTACCGAGTGAATTTGGGAAACATATTCTTTAGTAAAAGAAGTATCGATAACGGCCGCATTGGTTACCGTAAACTTGCCGGTTTCTTCTTTTACTTCTTTTTTAGTTGTACAACTTGTAAGGTACAACAAGGCAATAAAGCCTGTGAAAATGGCATTTCTCTTCATGGTTTTAAATGAAATTGGAGCGTTTTACGCTGTGAATACAGAAAATTTAGGGATGTAAAAGATTCGAGACTCTGAAATGAGATTCAAAATTATTTTACAAATTAGGATTGGGATTTATACATCTTGGAAGGCTTGAAAGAAATGCAAGCTTAGAGCGATGTATATCGTTTTATCAAAGTCTTAAAACTCTTTGAGTAATATAAATAGGGGAAGAATGACCGCTAAATGTCTCAAATGCTTTGTAATCTTTGGAGTACTTTTTAAAGTAGAATAGTTGAAAATGGGTTGCGTACCATTTGTCATGCAACTTGTCTTTGTCCTTAAAAAAAGTATTGGCGCTGCCGATTTCATAATTTTCGTTTCCAGCATGCTCCTCTTCTAAATCTAAATCAGTATCCTCGATTAAGGTGCTGCTCTGATTTTTATTGGTAAACTTTACAGGATGTTTTTTGGTAAGACTTTGAGTTGAAGTAGCACTAAGAAGATTGTGTTGTGTATTAGCATAAACTGTCTGCCCTCCGCCTAGCAGATGGAAAAACAGGTACACTAAAAATACAAGTAGTCTCATTTGGGATTCAAAAGTAATTAAAAATTGAAAAAGACAAAACAAAAAAGCATATTAGTAACAGGAAAAATCCTACGAAATCGATTTCAGCTTTATGCAAAAAGCGTATATTCAACAACATCCCTTTTTTTTGTAAGATAAAAACTTCAATTAAATGAACTAAAATATCCGGTAGCATTTCATTAATTTCATAACTTCGTCTTCAAAAACTACAATCCAAGATCGAAATGTTGAAAGAGAATTATAACAAAGTAGCCCAAATTACTTTATTTTTTTGGTTGCAAAAAATTGTTGCCACTACCTTAGGAGAAACATTGGGCGATTATGTTTCGATGACATTGCAGTTGGGTTATGCGGTGGCTATAGCCATTACATTTATATTCTTTATAGGTATCCTAACGGTCCAACTCTATGCAAGAAAACACATCCCATTACTATATTGGGGCGTTATAGTCGGGACTACCACATTAGGTACCGAACTTTCTGATTTTATGGATCGCACTCTAAATTTTGGCTATGCTATCGGAAGTTTAGTTTTGTTGATTTGTTTGCTGGTTACATTACTTTTTTGGTACAAAAAATACGATAACCTTGAAGTGTTTCCAATCAAGCAAAAAGCAAAAGAAACTTATTATTGGATTGCTATTTTATTTTCAAATAGTTTGGGAACAGCTTTCGGTGATTTTCTGAGTGATAATTTAGGATTGCACTATTTGTACGGAGCCGCATTAACGGGCGCTATCATTCTCCTGGTCGTTGGTTTGCATTATTTCACTAAAATTAATCAGATCGTATTGTTTTGGATCGCCTTTGTATTTACCAGACCTTTCGGAGCTACCTTTGGTGATTTTTTGACCAAGCCCATAGCGAAAGGTGGCTTAGCGCTTGGAACCTTACCTTCGTCTTTAGTTGCCGTGCTTTTTTTGTTGCTTCTCTTGTACTTTTCAAAGCCTTCTTCGAACAAAAAGCAACACTCTAAAACCTAATCCATCTAATTATGCTAATTCCTATATTACTTCAGCTTTTCGAACGAGATTTGAACAGACTAAAAGTGGAAATCGATTCCTATACTAACGAAAAAAACCTATGGCTGATTGAAAAATCCATCTCGAATTCAGCCGGAAACCTCTGTTTGCATTTAATGGGAAATTTGAACGCTTATATTGGTGCCGAATTGGGAAAGACTAATTACATTCGAAACCGACCTTTGGAATTTTCTCAAAAAGAGGTGCCGAAAATAGAATTGCTGCACCAGATTGATACTACGTTACAAATTGTGGTAGCTACTTTGCAGCAAATTAGTGAAGAAAGCCTGCAAGAAGAATACCCAATTTTAGTTTTCGAACAAAAGACCAGTACTGCTTTTTTCTTAGTGCATCTTACGTCGCATTTAGCTTATCATTTGGGGCAAATCAATTACCACCGACGCTTGTTAGACCAATAAAACCGAATGGCTACGATTTGATATCCGGTTCAATTTCAAAAATAAATAGATTCTTTTCAGTAACTTCGTTATGTTAAAATAAAACGTATGAAACCACTATTCTTGCTTTTGTTCGGACTTGTTTCCATGTTGGTCCAACAAGAAAAAACC
>Ga0208124_100349_pt1 | contig 17417 bp, 15 predicted proteins | sample LakWasM104_HOW12_2_FD_183922 | JGI IMG/M metagenome (GOLD analysis project Ga0208124, IMG submission 183922) | Freshwater sediment methanotrophic microbial communities from Lake Washington under simulated oxygen tension - Sediment Metagenome... | ecosystem: Environmental > Aquatic > Freshwater >...
CGGCACGCCGTGTGCATGCGCCACCTCGGCCACGGCCGCGATGTCGAGCACGTTGACCAGCGGGTTGCCAATGGTCTCGCCATACACGGCGCGGGTGTTGGGGCGCATGGCGCGCGCAAAGTTCTCGGGGTCGGCCGGGTCCACAAACGTGGTCTCGATGCCCAGACGCGAAAAGCCCACGCCCAGCTGCCCCACGGTGCCGCCGTAGAGCGTGCTGGCTGCCACGATGTGGTCCCCGGTTTTGAGGATGGCCAGCAGCGCCGCCATCTGCGCGGCCATGCCGCTGGCGCAGGCGAGCGCGGCGCGGCCGTTTTCGAGGCTGGCGATGCGCTCTTCGAACACCGCCACCGTGGGGTTGCTGATGCGGCTGTAGACGTTGCCAAAGGTCTGCAGGTTGAACAGGCTGCTCGCGTGTTCGGCGTTGTCGAACACAAAGCTGGTGGTCTGGTGGATGGGTGTGGCGCGTGCGCCGGTCACCGGGTCGGGTTGGGCGCCGGCGTGGATGGCGCGGGTGCCAAAGCCGAAGTGGCGGTCGGCGCCGTTGGATGTGGGCTCTGTCATGGCGGTGGCGCAGCCCGCAGTGCTGCGCAGGGGGTTGGGTGAAGGGATTTGAAAGAAATCGGCCGCAAGCGCCAGTGCGATATGCGCTGGCAGCTATCAATTTGTTAGTAAGGCAGCTGCCGCAAGCGCTTGGCGCTGATCACGCGCGTGTTCACGCCCATCCAGCCCAGGCCGCCAAACAGACGCGCGTGTTCGATCTTCACGCAGCGGTTTTGAATGACTTGCAGGCCCGCCGCCTCCGCGCGCAGGCCAGCGGCCTCGTTGAACACGCCCAGCTGCAGCCACAGGCACTGTGCGCCGATGGCGACGGCTTCGTCGGCCAGCGGCGGGATGTCCTCGCTCTTGCGAAAGCAGTCCACCATGTCGATCTTCTGGCCCTGCGCTGCCAGCGCGGCAGCTGCCTCGGTCACGCTGGCGTAGGCCGTCTCGCCCAGGATCTGCCCGCCCTCCCGCGCCACCAGCGGGTTGACGGGCACGATGCGGTAGCCGTGCGCCTGCATGTACTTGGCCGCGAAGTAGCTCGGGCGGTGCCACTGCGGCGAGAGGCCCACCACCGCGATGGTGCGGCAGGCGGTGAGCAGGTGGCGCAGGGTGCTGATGGTGTCGGGGGTGTGGAGCATGCAAACAGTGTACGCATGCCCTCGGGTTCGCAGCAGCGGGTCAGGCTGGCGACTTGTACTTGATGCTGCATCCATACGGCGCCGTCGTCGCCGCTGAGATCGGCTTGCCTGCCAGCGCCTCGGCCAGCCCCACCTTCACATAGTTGGTGGCCTTCTCGATGTCGGCCGGGCGGGCCGAGGGGATGCTGTCGATGCCGCCCGCGTAGATCAGCTGGCCCTGTGGGTTGACGATGTACAGGTGCGGCGTGGTGCGGGCGCCGTAGCTCTTGCCCACGGTGCCTTCCTCGTCCATGAGCACGGCGGTGGGGGCGGCCTTGCGCTCCTGCTTCCAGGCCATCAGCTTGGAGGGCTCCAGGTAGTCGCTGCTGGCTTTTTCGGTGGAGTTGATGGACAGCCACACCACGCCTTTGCCGGTGGCGTCTTTTTGCGTGGCGGGCATGTTGCCGCTGTCGTAGTGCTTGCGCACAAAGGGGCAGCCGGGGTTGGTCCACTCCAGCACCACGTGTTTGCCCTTGAAGTCCGACAGGCGCACGGTTTTGCCGCTGGTGTCTTTCAGCGTGAAGTCGGGCGCGGGCTGGCCCACGGTGGCAGCGGCCTGGGCGCCCAAGGCGACGAGGGCGGCGGTGGCAATCAACGTTCGACGAAGCAACTTCATGGCAAGGTCTCCTGGATTGGTGATGGGTGGTGGCAAGTTCAGGCAGCGCCCGCGGGGCCTTTGCACGAACCGTGACAGCCACAGGCGGCGCCCGCCAGCGGAGCTGGGTTGCCCACTGCCTGGGGCCCCGATGCACAGGCCCGGGCGGTGCGACGGCGGCGCGCCCACCAGACCGCTCCGCACGCCGCCACGCCCGCTGCAATGCCGACCAGCGTAGCAATACCGCTGAATTCCGTTGCAAATACCAGACCGCCCGGCACGGCCAATGCCGCCACCGACAGACCTGAAATGATGGGGACCACCAGCGGCATGGCGCAGCACGCCGCACAGGCGCCAGCCACGCCAAGGCCGGTGATCAGTAGCTTTTTCATCGCGGTTCCTTCAGAAAGAGTTCAGATAGACTGACTCTAAAACCTCAAGTAGCTTGAGATGCAAGCGCGAACCATGAATAACCCTTCTGCACCACTCACCATTGGCGCGCTTGCGCAGCGCACCGGGCTGAACGTGTCCGCGATCCGCTACTACGAGGAGATCGGGCTCATTCCCGCTGCGACGCGTCGGCCCAGCGGCCACCGCGTGTACAGCGCGGGCGCGGAGGACCTGCTCACCTTCATCCGGCGTTGCCGTGGTTTCGGCTTTTCGGTCGAGGACACGAAGGCGCTGGTTTCGCTGGCGTCCGTGGGTGACAGGGACTGTGTGGAAGCGCGCGATATTGCGCAAATGCACCTCCACGCGGTGCGGGAGCGCCTGGCCGAACTGCAGGGGCTGGAGCGCACCCTGAGCGCCTATGTGACCGACTGCGGCGCGCAATGTGCCGGTGGGCCCGCCTCGGGGTGCACCATCCTGAAAGACCTGGGCGATGGCGGTGCAGGCCGCACAACCGCTGGCGCGACCACCCCGCGGCCACCGGCGCGCTGCTGCGGCTAGCGCCTGTGGGGCGGCCCAGGGGGCCCACGAGCGAGCCGGGCATTTAAGCCATCACTTCAGTCCATCACTTCGGACTGGCCTGGCTGATCTGGGTGGTGTGGGGGAGTGGGGCGACGGCGGCGGTTCGCTGCGCCCAGAGCCACAGCCCCGCGCCCGCTGCGATCATCGGCAGGCAAAGCCACTGCCCCATGCTCATGCCCAAGGACAGCAGGCCCAGGTGGGCATCGGGCTCACGGAAGTATTCGGCAATGAAGCGGAACACGCCGTAGCCGAACAGGAAGGCAGCCGCCACCTGGCCGGGGCGGCGCTCCTTGCGTGCATACAGCCACAGCAGGACGAACAGCAGCAATCCCTCCATCAGGAACTGGTAGACCTGCGACGGGTGGCGCGGCTGCATGGAGCCGCTGTGCGCAAACACCATGCCCCAGGGCAGATCGGGGCTGGCAAAGCGGCCCCACAGTTCGCCGTTGATGAAGTTGCCCACACGCCCTGCCGCCAGCCCCGTGGGCACGCAGGGCGCCACAAAATCGGCCACCTGCAGCCAGGGACGCTGGCGCGAATGGGCGAACCACAGCATGGCCGCCACCACGCCCAGCAGGCCGCCGTGGAACGACATGCCCGGGGTCCAGATCATCAGGATTTCGAGCGGATGGCTCAGGTAGTAGGCTGGTTTGTAGAACAGGCAGTAGCCCAGGCGCCCGCCCGCCACCACGCCCACCACCCCCAGGAACAGGATGTCCTCCACATCCTTGCGCGTCCAGGCGCCGGAGCCGCTGATGGCGGCGAACGGTGCGTGGTGGAGGCGCAGGCGGCCCAGCAGCAGGAACAGGCCGAAGGCCGCGAGGTAGGTCAGGCCGTACCAGTGGACGGCCAGCGGGCCAAGCTGCAGCGCGACGGGGTCAATGGCGGGGTAATTCAGCATGGGGCGGCATTATGGACGTGGGCACTTCAAGTGCACTGCACGCCTTGTGCACCAGCTCTCCCGCGCTACAACTGGGCAATGGTGGCGCGCACCTCGTCCACGCTGAGCACCTCGGTCAGCACCACCGGCGGTTTGCCAGGGCGGTAGAACACGTACACAGGCACGCCATTGCGGCCCAGCGATGCCAGGGCGGCGGTGATGGCGGGGTCGCGGCGCGTCCAGTCGGCGCGCAGCAGGGCCACGTTCTTGGTTTGCAGATCGGCGACCACGTTGGCATCCGCCAACGTGGTCTTCTTGTTGTATTGGCAGGTCACGCACCAGGCGGCGGTGAAGTCCACAAACACGGGGCGGCCACCGGCCACGATCTGCTCGGCCGCGCCGGGTGCCCAGGGTTGCCAGCCGGTGGCCGAAGCCTGCGTGGAGTGCGTGGCCGCCTGCGCGGCAGGCATGTTGGTGACGTGCGGCGCAAAGGCCCAGACCAGCAAGGCCATGGCCGCGATGGACACCGTGGCCATCCACACCCGCGCCCGCCCGGCCAGCGACAGGGCCCACACCACCAGCGACAGGCCCACCAGCAGGATCAGCAGCGCACCGGCGCCATCGATGCCGCTTTGCTGGCCCAGCACCCACACCAGCCAGACCACGGTGGCCAGCATGGGGAAGGCCATGAGCTTGCGGAAGGTGTCCATCCACGCGCCGGGGCGGGGCAGGGCGCGCGCCACGGCGGGCACAAAGCTGGCCGCCAGGTACGGCAGCGCCAGCCCCAGGCCCAGTGCTGCAAACACGGCCAGCGCCTGCGGTGCGGGCAGCGTGGCGGTCAGGCCCAGGGACGCGCCCATGAACGGCGCCGTGCACGGCGAGGCCACGGCCACGGCCAGCACGCCGGTGAGAAAACTGTCGGCCACCGGGTGGCGCGCCTGCAGGCTGGCCACCGAGGACGGCAGGAAATGCCCGAACTCGAACACGCCCGCCAGGTTCAGCGCGATCAGCGTGAACAGCGCCGCCAGCGATGCCACCACGGCGGGTGACTGCAGCTGAAAGCCCCAGCCCACGGCCTCGCCCGCCGCGCGCAGGCCCAGCATGAGCGCGCCCAGGGCGATGAACGACAGCACCACGCCCGCTGTGTAGGCGATGCCGCTGATGCGGTGCGCGCGCCGGTCTTGCGCGTGCTGGGTAAAGCCCACCACCTTGATCGCCAGCACCGGGAACACGCAGGGCATGAGGTTGAGGATGAGGCCGCCAAGCAAGGCGCCGAGCAGCGCGGCCGTCAGGGTGAGGGATGACGCGCCGGAGGCTGCGGCAGGCGTTGCCGAGCCGCCAGCCTGCGCTGCATTGGCTTTGAGCGCGGCTTCCAGGGCGGGTGATACCGCAGCGACTGACGTGCCCTGCGGCCAGGTGCCCAGCACCTTCAGTTCGGCGCGGTAGCCGGTGCGGGTGTCGGGGCCGGTGCCGTGGCCCGGGGCCGCCTGCTCGGCCAGCACCACGGGCATCAGGCTGGGGCTGGCGCTGCGCTGGGCCGACAGGGGAATCTGTGCGGTCCACACGCTGCCGTTCCAGGCCTGCTTCCACTGCGCGGCGTTGTCGATGACTTCGGCGGTCTCGGGGAACAGGTCCAGCGTCTTGCCGCGCAGCGCCACGGGCAGGCCCTGCACGCTGACGTTGAGCACATTGCCGTCCGCAATCTGCGCTTGGCTGTCGGGAACGACGCCGTTGGTGCCCGCCAGCACGGGCTGGGGCTGGGCCTTGGCGGCGGCTTCAAAGGCTGCTCCGCTGAGCGCGGTGGTGCTCTGGATGGGCAGCTGCAGCGTGAACTCGCCCTCCTCAGGGATGCACTCCTTGCGGCACACCAGCCACGAGGCGCGCAGTTTGATGGTGGCGTCCTTGGCTAATGGGCCGGGGGCGTAGGTGCTGGCCACCGCCACGGGCACGGGCAGCAGCACCGTGCCTTCGTAGCCATAGTTGGCCAGCGTGCCGATAGGGATCTTCTTGGGCAGGGGCCAGGCGATCTCGCCCGCGTCCAGCCCGGCGGGCAGCGTCCAGGCCAGGTCGGTGGGCAGGCCGGAGTCGCCGGGGTTCTTCCAGTAGGTGTGCCACTCGGGCTGGTGGGTGATCTGCAGGCCCAGCCACAGTGGCTGGCCGGGGGCCACGCCCTGGGGCGCATGGGCCAGCAGCTCGGCCCGCACATAGGGCGTGGTGACCACGCTGGTGCCCTGGCCGGTCGTTTTGGTGCTCAATTGGGCGGTAGCGCTAGTCCATAAAGCGCTGGCAGCTATAAAAAAGAGAGTGGCTGCAAGGCGGTGGAACAGGCGTGAAGGCATGGTGCAGTGTGGGAGCGGGCGGGGCGGGATTGGTTCCGGCGCCCTGCGCTCTGCCTGCGGGGCGATGGGACGGGCTGGCGGGAGATTCGCCCAGAACCTCCCGCCAGCCAGCCGCTTATTGTGTCGCCAGGCTCAAATCCGCACGCGGGGTCCACTTTTCGGGCTGCTTGCCCGATTTGGGCGCGGCCACGAACAGCCGTTCCACCGGCAGCTTTTGCGCCACCAGGTACGCGCGGATCGCCTGGCCGCGCTGCGTGGCCAGTTCGGCGGCCATGGCCTCGGTGGCGGGTTGGTGGGCCAGCAGCAAGGCTTCCATCTCGGGCACGCTGAGGTCCTTGGCCAGGCCGACCAGGTTGCGCGGCTTGGGGATGTCAGCGCGGCGGTACACCTCCTTGAGCAGGGCAGGGTACTCGGCGGCCGACACGGAGGCGGTGTCCGCCGGGTTGGCGCGGCGTTTTTCGGCCAGCACCAGCTGCTGCAGGTGCTCGCGCTGCAGGCCTTCGCGTTCGTCCGGCAGGCTGGCCGTGCCGGTCACGGTGATCTTGAGCGCGGGGCGGTCGGTCAGGGCCTTGGCCACCTTGTCCAGGCTCTGCCGTGCCTCGGGCGTGAGGGCGGCGCTGCCGGGGGCAAAGGGCACATGGTTCATTTCCTCGCCGCCACCAAAGGCGCTGGCCAGCAGGCTGAAGGGCGAGGTCAGCGCCTTGCCGATGAGGTTGACGATGATCTTGAAGATCACCGGGCCGATGCGGAACTGGGGGTCGTTGAGCGAGCCGCTGATGGGCAGGTCCAGGTCGATCACGCCCTGGCGGTCGGCCAGCAGGGCCACGGCCAGCTTCACGGGCAGGCTGTTGGGCGCGCCCTCCACGGGCTCGCCGAAGGTCAGCTGGTTGAGCACCAGACGGTTGCTGGCGGTGAGCTGGCCGCTGGGCAGCACCTTGTAGTTCACGTCCATGCTGAGCTTGCCGCGCTCAATGCCGTGCCCGGCGTACTTGACGGAATACGGCGTGAGCGGGGGCAGCTCCAGGTCGCGCACCTTGCCCACGATGTCGAGGGCCAGCGGTTTGGCCAGCGGGTTGAGCTTGCCGGTGACTTCGAGCGATGCCGAGCCCTCGGCGCGGCCGCGCAGCTCCAGGTCGGCCAGCACGGGCTCGCCGCCCGAGGCTTCGGACGAGAACGCGCTGAGCTTGCCGGTCAGCTCCGACAGGTCGGCCGAGTAGTTGGGCTTGATGAAAAAGTCGGAGAACAGCACCTTGCCGTTGACCAGGCTCACCGGGCCAAAGACCACCACGGGGGCGAGCGGGTCGGCCTGGGCCACGGCGGCCGTGGGGGTGGCAGCAGGCGCAGCCGATGCGGCCGTGGCGGGGGCCGGTGCCGTGGGTGCTGCTGTGCTGGCCGCAGCGCTGGCTGCGTTGGCCGCCTGGGCCTCAGCCGGGGTCTTGGCAATGTCGCTCAGGTTGATGCGGCCCGCCTCATTGATCGTGATGCGGGCAAAGAAGTCGACCAGGCTGGTTTCCTTCACCTCCACGCGCGGCGCGGTGCCGGGGGCGGTGGCCACGGCCAGGCCGCGCAGGTTCAGGCTCTTCCAGGCCAGCAGTTCTTCACCCACCTGGGCCTCGGTCTTGGGGGTGAAGGCGGCCGTGCTGTTGGCCCGCAGGTCTTCCACCACGGCATCGCCGCTCAGGCGCAGGCTGGTGCCCTTGTCGGTCTGTGCCAGCGCCACCTGGCCCCGGTAGCCCACGTCGGCGCGCAGCAGCTCCACCGACAGCTGGCTGGCCAGGTAGCCGTCCAGTGCGTGCACCGGCAGGCGCGTGGCGTCGAGCTTGCCCTGGGTGGCCAGCGGTTGCAGGGCCAGCGTGCCCTGGTAGTCGAGCTTGCCCGGCGCGGCCTTGCTGCCCTTGCCCGGTGCGGCGGCGCGGGCGGTGAGCGTGAAGGCTTCGGGCTTGCTGCCGTCGCTGGCCAGGTTGCGGGCGGTGATGCCCAGGGCCGTCACGTCCAGCGCCACGGGGCGCGGCTGGGCGTTGTCGGCCAGCGAGACGGTGCCGCCCTGCAGCGAGAAGTCGGCCACGCGCAGCTTCCAGGGGGTGCTGGTGCTGGCGGGTGCTGCGTCAGCCGTTGCCGCCGGGGCCGTGGTGCTGCCGGGCGCTGCCTTCAGCCAGCGCTCGAACATCCAGCGCCCGTCGGCGCCCCGTTCCACCGCCAGTTGCGGCTGGCTGATGGCCAGGCGCTCCAGCGTGGCAGTGCGCGCATCCAGGGGCACCTCGGCGCCCGCAATGTCGAGCTTGCCCAGGCTGGCCAAGGTGGTCTTGCCCTGCTTGACGGCCAGTTGCTCCAGCGCCAGGGGGCCTGCCTTGAGGGTGACGCCGGTGGCGCCCGCCTGCGCGGCCTGTGGCGCGGGCGCTTGCCACGCCACACCCACGTCGCCGCTGAGCTGGCCGGTCACCGTAGGCTCCAGCGTCTGGGCCAGGTAGGGCGCGGCCAATTGCAGGGCCAGGGCGTTCAGGGTGGCGTTGACCTGGGCCTTCTGGTCCGTGGCTTCGCCGTTGAAGCTGAGCGTGCTGCCTTGCAGGTTGAGCCCGCCTTTGAAGCTGAAGGGCTTGGCGTTGTCCTTGGCAAAGGGCAGGGCGACGTCGGCCGCATCCAGCGTGATGTCGGTGGCCTGCAGGGCGGCAGCGGGGCGCGTGGTGGCGTCGGCCCAGCGCAGGGTGCCCCCGCGCACGGCGGCGGTGGCGACTTCCACCGCCCAAGCGGGGGCGGTTGTCTTGGCCTTGGCTTTGCCTGTGGAGGCGAGGGACGCTGGGGTGGATGCTGCGCTGGCCGGTGGCGAAGCGGCTGTGTCAACTGAGGCGGATGCCGCAGGTGTGGCGGGCTTGCCCTTGGCGGGCGTGGAAGGCTGCACTGGCGGGGCGGGCGTTGCCAGTTGTGCCAGGTTGATCTGGCCGCTGGCGTCGCGCGCGGCTGTGACCACTGGCGCCGTCAGCTCCACATGCTGCAGGCGCACGATCTGCTCCAGCGGGCGCACGTCGGCCATATCGATCTTCAGGCGCTCGTAGCTCAGCAGGTCGGCGCCCTGGCGGTCGGCCATGCGCACACCGCTGGCCTGTACGGTGCCGGTCAGCTTCACGGCCATGCGCGGGTGCTGTTCAAAGGCCACCTTCACATCCGCATCCAGCGTGGCACCCAACACCTTGACGGGCAGGTTGGCCGGCAGGTAGCCCAGGTAGGGTGCGAGGTTCAGGCCATCCAGCCGGATCTGCGCGTCGGCTTTGCCGGTCTGTGCAAACGGCGTGCCCTGGGCGGAGGAGTCAAACCGGCTGCCGTCCAGTGTGAACGCCAGGTGGGGCTCCACCTTCACCTCGCGCTGCGAGGGCAGGGTGCTGATGAACGGCACTTTCAGCGCCAGCGCGCGCACCTCGTGGGTCTCGCTGACCGTGTTGTCGATGAAGTCGATGCTGCCGCCGGTGAGCGCCAGGTTGTACAGCGCCAGGCGCGCGGGGCCGGTGTCGGGCTCGGGCTCGCTCTTGGGCGCGGTGACCTTGGCAATGATGTCGTCCACGTCGTAGCGGCCGTCGCCCAGGTGGGTGATGCGCAGCAACGGGTTTTCGATGGTGAAGGCGTCCACCACGGGCGCCAGGCGCAGCAGGGATTGCAGCTCGCCATCGGCATAGATGCGGCCAATGGTCAGCTGTGGGGGCGCTCCATTGACGCCTGCCACGGTCACGTCACGCAGCGCGAATTCCAGGCTCCAGGGCTCAAAGTCGATGCCGCCCACCGTCACGGTGCGCCCCAGTTGCTCGGACGCGATGCGCTCCAGCGGGCCCTTGACCAGTGGCGGAATGGCGAGCCAGGTGATCAGCCACAGGGCGATCAAACCCGCCAGCGCGCGGACGGCGGGGCGGAACCAGCGGTGCTGGCGCAAAGAGGCAAAAGAGACGGAGCGCAGGGAGATCGGCATGACGGCAGGCTAGGGTGGGCGCTGCGGCCCCGGGGGCTGGCGAAAAATCAGAGGGGTCGCGCGCGAGCCGCTATTGTCCGCCTTGTGCGTCAGCCTGGGTAAGCCAATGCAACGGGCGGCTGTGGTGGCTCAACATTGTTGACAGTGAGTGCGGTCGTCCGTGGCTGCACTCACAGGGCAAAGCCCGGCACCACCCTGCGGGTGGTGGCTCAGGACCGTGTCTTTTGGTGCGCGCTCATTTGCACTACGTGCAAATGATTCCACCCCAAAGAAAAGCGCTCCTCGCTGCGCTCACTGGGCAAAGCCCAGCACCACCCGGCGGGTGGTGGCGCTTTTCTTTTCAATCTTGGTCACCACGATGGCGCCGATCTCCGACGTGTTGGCCACATGCGTGCCGCCACAGGGCTGCAGGTCGATCGGTGGCGCGTCGGCTTCGCCCCCGATGCGGATGGTGCGGATGCGCCCGGTGCCGCGCGGAGGCTGCACGCTCATGCTTTTGACCAGGGCGGGGTTCGCGTCCAGCTCTTCGTCACTGATCGAGGCCACGGTGAGCGGGTGCGCGGCGGCGACCAGGGTGGCGATGGCGGCGGTCAGCTGCTCCTTGTCCAGCGGGTCGGTCATTGCAAAGTCCAGGCGCGCGTAGTCGGGCGTGATCGAGCAGCCATTGACCAGCTGCGGCACCACATGGCACAGCAGGTGGCTGGTGGTGTGCAGGCGCATCATGCGATGGCGGCGCTCCCAATCGATGCGGGCGGTGACAGCCGTGCCAGGCGTGAGCTGCGCCACACGCTCTTCCTGCCCGGGGGCAGGGACGTGGACGATGTCGCTGGTGGGGTTGCCATCGGCATCTTTGCCCTTGCGGGTGTCGGCAATGGTGATCTGCGTGCCGTCTGCCAGCACCAGCACGCCGCTGTCGCCGGCCTGGCCGCCGCCCAGGGGGTAGAAAACGGTCTGGTCCAGCACGATCCCGGCATCGGTGACGGCGGTGATGTGGGCGCTGCATTCGCGCAGGTAGGCGTCTTGGCGGAAGAGGTCTTGGGTCATGGGGGCATGTTAGCGGCGGCGCTGGCCGTTTCCCAGGCATCAACAGCGCCGCTACCATGCGCGCATGACTTCTGCCGCATTGACTCCCTTGCCCTCCCGCTTCTGGGCCGACTTGTCCACCCGTGATTTCGCGGCGCTAAAGGCCAGCGGGCAGGCTGAACAGGTGGTGGCCGTGTTGCCCGTGGCGGCCGTCGAGCAGCATGGCCCGCACCTGCCGTTGTCGGTGGATGCCACGCTGTTGCAGGGCGTGATCGACGCCGCGCTGCCGCAGCTGCCCGCCGAGTTGCCGGTGCTGTTCTTGCCGCCGCAGAACGTGGGCCTGAGCCCGGAGCACATCCGCTTTCCCGGCACGCTCACGCTGTCACCCGCCACGGTGATCGCGTTGTGGACCGAGATCGGTGAATGCGTGGCCCGCGCGGGCATCCAAAAGCTGCTGCTGTTCAACGGCCACGGCGGCCAGGTGAGCGTGATGGACATCGTGGCGCGCGAGCTGCGCACGCGCTGCAACCTCATCGTCTACAGCGCCAGCTGGTTCAGCCTGCCGCTGCCCGATGCGGTGGCGGGCCGTTTCAGCGCCCAGGAGCACCGCTTTGGCATCCATGCGGGCGAGATCGAGACATCGATGATGCTGCACCTGGCGCCCGCCACGGTGCAGATGGCGCACGCGCAAAACTTCCGCTCCACCTCGCAGGACCGGTCGGAGCGCTATGCCATCCTGGGCAACGGCAAAAGCGCCAAGCTGGGCTGGCAGATGCAGGACTACCACCCGGCGGGTGCCGTGGGTAACGCGGCCGCAGCCACGGCCGACAAGGGACAAGCGGTGGTGGACGCTGCAGCGCAGCAACTGGTGGCGCTGCTGCAGGAGCTGCAGGCGCTGCCGCTGTCTACCCTGGCGGATGGCCCCCACTTGCGCTGAATCGGTTTGCTATATTTTTCATAGCTTCCGGCGCATGATCCACTAGCGCAAGCGACCTGAAAGGCTCAGAAAACCGAGATATCGGTGCTCAGGCGTGCGTCACCCACTGCGCGTGCTCCAGCTCGTTCAGGTGCGGCAGCGTGTTGAAGGTCTGCAACATCAACCGCTTGGGCGAGATGGAGAACTCCGTCACCGCGCTGTTGCGGATGCGCATGTTCAGCGCAATGGTTACCTCGGGCGCCGTGCCCAGCACCTCGCCCACGGCGGTCGAGATGGGGCCACCGCTGCTCACCAGCAGCACGTTCTGGCCCGCATGGTGGTGGCGCACATGGTCCAGCGCGCTGCGCACACCGGCCGAAAACTCGTTCCAGCTGGGCATGCCCTGGGGGCTGATGACACCTGCCATCCACTGCGCCAGCGCGTCGCACAGGATACGAAAGTGCGCGCGGTAACGCTCGGGCGTGTCGGCCGGGCCCAATGGTTGGGGGTGGATGGCGGCGATGAGTGCGTGGCTGTCGTATTCGTTGAGGCCTGGCAACTGCAGCGCATTGGGCGTGGTCTGCAGGCCCTCGGCAATGCCTTCCAGCGTCTGTGTGTGGCGGCGCAGCGTGCCGGTGATGACGGCGTCAAACCCCAGGCCGCGTGCGCGCCAGTGTTCGCCCAGTCGCACCGCCTGCTGGCGGCCCAGCGCGCTGAGCTGGTCGTAGTCTTCCGCGCCAAACGAGGCCTGGCCGTGGCGCACGAGGTAGAGGGTTCCCATGCGGCGGATTGTGATCAGAACCCGCCGCAGGCGTTTGTCGCAAAAGCGACCGATGCTATTAAATGTGTAGCTTTTTCGGTTGAAGCTGCAAGGGCTTCAGCCCGCCAGAACGCTGCCGAACATGGGCGCATCCACGTTGCCGCCCGTCAACGCCAACCCCACGTTCAAACCCTTCAGGCGGTCGCGCTCCTGCAGCGCCGCTGCCAGCGCCGCCGCACCTGCACCTTCGGCCACGTTGTGGGTGTCGGTGAACAAGGCGCGCATGGCAGCGGCCACCTCGGCGTCGCTCACCTGCACGATGTGGTCGATGTGTGGCGCCATCACGGCCAGGGCCTCGGCATCGGCCACGCGGCAGGCCATGCCGTCGGCCAGCTGGGTGGTCACCGGTGCCTCCACCACGCGGCCTGCGGCCAGCGAATCGGCATAGGTGGTGGCGTGGCTGCTGACCACGCCGACCACGCGGACCGGGTGCTGCAGCGCCAGCTTGGCCGCAATGGCCGAGCACGCGCCCGAGCCCTGGCCGATGGGCACGTACACCACATCGAGCTGCGGCACGGCGCGCAAAAATTCCCACCAGTAGGTGCTCACGCCCCGCAGCAGGTCGGGGTGAAAGCTGGGCACCATGTGGGCGCCGCGCTGGGCTGCCAGCTGGATGGCGTGTTCGCGCGCTTCCTGAAAGTCGTCGCCGTGTTCGATGAGCGTGACGCCCAGCGCGCGCATGGCGGCGTTCTTCTCCACCGAGTTGCCGCGCGGCACGACGATGGTGCAGGCCACGCCGTGGTGGCGTGCGGCCCAGCCCATGCTCTGGCCGTGGTTGCCGCGTGTGGCGCTGATGACCTCAGAGGGCAGCGCGCCGCGCTGGGCGAGCTGGTCGAAGTAGGTCAGGCCGCCCCGGATCTTGAACGCGCCCACGGGCGTGTGGTTCTCGTGCTTGAGCCAGCAGTCGGTGCCCAGGCGCTGGCTGAGCAGGCCCCAGCGGTACTGGGGCGTGGCGGCGAAGTCGCGGTACACCACCTGGGCGGCGGCTTCGATGTCGGCCAGGGTGGGCAGCAGGGCGGTGGGGTCGAGGCGGGTGTTCATGCGGCGGCTTTCTTTTCGGTGAGGAGGCGCAGGGCGAGCAGACCGAGGACGGTGCCCATGAAGTAGCGCTGCGCGCGCATCCATGCGGCGTTGCGGTTGAGGAACAGCGCCACGCGGGCGGCGCCCAGCACCAGCAGGGCGTTGACGGCGGCGCTGGTGCTGATCTGCACCGCGCCCAGCGTGAGGCTTTGTTGCAGCAATTGGCCGCGCTCGGGGTGCAGAAACTGCGGGAAGAACGACAGGTAGAACATGGCCACCTTGGGGTTCAAGAGGTTGGTCATGAAGCCCATGAGGAACAGGGTGCGCGGGCTGTCGTGCGGCAGGTTGCGCGCTTCAAACGGCGCGGCGCCACCGGGTTTGACGGCCTGCCAGGCCATCCACAGCAAGTAGGCGGCGCCGGCGTAGCGGATGGCGTCAAACGCCAGCGGCACGGCCGCCAGCAGCGCGGTGAGACCCAGCGCTGCCGCCAGCAGGTGCACGACAAAACCCAGCACCACGCCGGTCAGCGAGATGAGCCCGGCGCGTGGCCCCTGGGTGAGGCTGCGCGAGACGCAGTACACCATGTTGGGGCCCGGCGTGAGCACCAGCACGAGCGCGGCGAGCGCGAAGAGCAGCAATTCCTGCAACGAAAACAGCATGGCGGTTTACTCCTGAGAGGTGACTGAGGTGAGGGTGACGGGGCCCCGTGGCGTGCGGAGCTGGGCAGAGAGGCGCGGCGCGGTGCCCGGCGTGGCGAGGACGGAGGCGGCGACACCCACGGCGGTGCACGCGGCCTGCAATGTGGCGGCTTGCGGGTGCTGCAGTGCAAGCTGCTCCAGCTGCACGCCGCTGGCGGGCAGGCTGTCGCAGGGGTGTACCGCGCCCCACTGGATGAGCGTGGGCAGGCAGCCGTCCATCAGGCGCAGGCCGTCATCGCGCACGGTGATCTGCCATTGCAGCACGCCATGGGGCGTGGGGCGGCTGGCGGTGATGACGGCGCCGCGATCCATGTCCAGCGCCGACAACGCGGTGCACGCGGCCTCCACGTCGGGCACGCTCGCCACCCAGTGGATGAGCTGGGGGCCGTGTTGGGCCACCTGGGCCTGCAAATTGGCGTCATCCATGTCAAACCAGCGTCTTGCGCCAGTGGATATTGCCTTGGATGCTCCTGGGTTGATAGCAATGATCTCCAGGTAGGCGCGCGGATGCGCCGGGCTGGAGACGTTGAAGATGCGGTTGTGGGTGCCCATCAGCGGGTGTTCGCCGCCCGCCGTGGGAGTGACGCCCAGCGTGCGTTCGCACCAGGCCACACCACTGGCCAGGTCGGCCGCCAGCACGACCAGGTGGTCCACGCAGGCGGGGTGCTGGGTGGTGGTGGCGGTCACAGCAGCACCTCACCGGCCACGCAGGTGACCGAGCTGCCGCCGACCCAGATGGTGTCGCCGTCCTGTTGCACGTACACCCGCCCGGCGCGCCCCAGGCAGGTGCCTTGGGCGGCCACATATTGGGCGGGGGCCAGCCCGGCGCCGATGAGCCATTGCGCCAGCGCTGCGTTGAGGCTGCCGGTCACGGGGTCTTCGGCCAGGCCGTTGTTGCCGGGGAAGAAGGCGCGCACTTCAAAGGCGATGCCTTCGGCGTCGGTGCTGCCAATGACACCCACCTTGCCGCGCGGGCCGACCACGCCCACGTCCAGCTGGCCAAGGATGCTGGCGTCAGGCTTCAGAGCCAGCACCTGCTCGCTGCTGCGCAGCATCACGCCCCGCCAGTTGGGGCCGTTGTCGCACCAGGCGTGGTGCAGGATGTCGCTGCGCGCCACGCCCAGGCCCCGGGCAATCAGCGCCACGTCGTCTTCGGCCAGCGGGCCGCTTTGGATGAGGGGCGGCGCGGCGAAGGCCAGGCGCTCGCCGTCCTGGCGCAGCGTGACCAGGCCCACGCCACACTCCTGCACCACCTGGCCCGCGACCTGGGGCCGTCCGCCGGCTTGGAGCCAAGCGTGGCAGCTGCCCAGCGTGGGGTGGCCTGCAAAAGGCAGTTCGCGCCCGGGGCAGAAGATGCGCACGCGGTAGTCGGCACCGGCGGCGCGCCCTTCCGGGGTGGGGGGCAGCAGGAAGGTGGCTTCGGACAGGTTGGTCCAGTTGGTGAAGTCCTGCATGGCTTCGGTGCTGAGGCCGGAGCCGTCCAGCACCACGGCCAGAGGGTTGCCACGGTAGGGCGTGGCGGTGAATACATCGACTTGCTGGAACGGGCGTTGGTGCATGGTGGTCAGGTCCTTGGTCAATCAAACGGGCAGTGAAGCGGGGTGGGCCGGGCACGCCGGGGGCTCACCGGGGTGTGGCCCGGTGTGCATGCAGGTGGTTGTGGCTCGGCGCCCTGGCGAGGCCGAGGGGGAAATCAGCCGCTGGGGCGTGGGGCAGGGCGGCGCGGGTTCATAGCAGCACCGTGCCTTCGATGCAGGTGACGGCACTGCCGCCCACCCACAGCTGGTGGTCATCGTCTTGGCGGATGTGCACGCGGCCCGCGCGGCCCAGGCATTCGCCCTGGGCCACCAGGTAGCTGCGGGGGGCCAGGCCATCGGCAATCAGCCATTCGGCCAGGCTCGCGTTGAGGGTGCCCGTCACCGGGTCTTCAGGGTTGCCCATGGGGGCGGCAAAGGCGCGCACCACCACGCCGGGCTGGGCGGTGTTGCTGGCGGCAGGGCCCACATGGATCACGCCCACGTCCTGGCCCAGGTCCTTCAGGCGGGCGTGGTCGGGGTGCAGGCCCAGCACCGTGTCGGCGCTATCGAGCAGCAAGCCCAGCCACACGGGGCCGTTGTCCAGCATCTGCGCTCCCAGAATCTGCTGCGGGCGCAGGCCCAGGGCACTGGCAATCAGTGGCACCAGCGCGGGGCTGGGGGCGCTGCGCTTGAGCGGGGGCGCGGCAAACGCCAGGGTGTCGCCGCTCAGGGCGATGCGCACCAGGCCCAGCGCACATTCCTGGATCACCATGCCGTCTTGTTGCGGGTGGTGGCCTGCCTGCAGCCAGGCGTGGCAGGTGCCCAGCGTGGGGTGGCCCGCAAAAGGCAGCTCGCCATTGGGGCTGAAGATGCGCAGGCGGTAGTCAGCCCCGGCCGCGCGCCCGGCGTCGGTGGGCGGCATCAGAAAGGTGGTTTCCGACAGGTTGGTCCAGGCCGCAAAGCGGCGCATGTCGCTGTCGCTCAGGCCGTCGGCATCCAGCACCACGGCCACGGGGTTGCCGTAGCCGGGGCGGTCGCTGAACACGTCGATCTGCTTGAAGGGGCGCTGGTGCATGGAGAGGCTCACGCGAGAGGCTGATCCAACACGCCCCGGGCGCCGGGGCGGGTGCTGACCGTGTTGTACCACCGCTCCAGGTGGGGGTGTGCGGCGCGATCTTGCGGCAGGCCCCACCAGCGGTGGATCTCGCAGCCCACCGGGATGTCGGCCATGGTGAACCGCTCACCCGCCATGAAGGGCTGGCGCGCCAAGTGGGCATCGAGCATCGCCATCAGCGGCTCGGTCAGTGCGACCGATGCGGCGATGAGCGCCTCATTGCGCTGTGCGGCGGGCGTGCGAATCCACTGGAGGAACGCATCACGCCCGGCGGGGTTGAGCGTGGTCTGTTGCCAGTCCATCCACTGTTCGGCCACAAAGCGCGTGGGCAGGTCTTCGGGGTACAGGTTGCCC